>Ga0247836_1006008_pt1 | contig 13805 bp, 9 predicted proteins | sample LaCruzMarch2015__4_FD_187116 | JGI IMG/M metagenome (GOLD analysis project Ga0247836, IMG submission 187116) | Freshwater microbial communities from meromictic Lake La Cruz, Castile-La Mancha, Spain - LaCruzMarch2015_14m | ecosystem: Environmental > Aquatic > Freshwater > Lake | place: Spain...
CGCACATGGGAAAAACCAGCCCGAGCAGCCCGCTGACGAGAGCGCCGGCAAACGCGTTGCGCGGCAGCAGGCGGGTCATCAGCCTCCCCGGGAGGAACTGGTCGATCACGCCCGAGATCATGGTGCCGAGCAGCAGGAACGGCAGACCCTCAAGCAGGATGCTCAGAAAGGCATAGCTGAAACCCGACAGGCTGAACCGGAAAATGTTGTCCATGGATTATGGTCCGGCATCTGCCGCCGGCTTGGCTCCGAACAGCTCCGTCGCCAGCGCATGGATGGATTCCGGATCAATGTCCGGACCGATCAAGACGGCCACCGGTTGGCTCAGGCGGGCAGTTTGGCCGATCGGCAGCCACTGGGTGGCACCGTCCTCGACCTTCTGGAACACATGAAATTCGCCCGGTGACTCGGCGAGCCGGGCAAGGCCCTTGACCCGGATGACCTCACGTGGAAGCCCATCAAGAAATGACGTGATCGTCCGCCGTGAAACCGTTTCCGGCAGATGGATCTGCAGCGACGCGAAGTGGTGCGGCGCATGGGAGTGATGGGGCTTGTGGGGAGAATGGTGATGTTCGCACTCGGCCGGGTGCGGCTCGGCCTCCCGGTTCGGAAGGATCTTTACCTCCGCGAGGATCTCCTTGACTCGTTCTGAAAATTCGGAGGGATCGGCACGCTTGGCGTGAAGATGGTGGCCGGCGAGCGAGCTCTCCACTTTCTCGCGGCGCTTCGCTTCGATGTCATCCCACCGCGAGACATGAAGGAAGTTTGCGGTCCGCGCCTGTTCGAGCTCCAGCGCATTGTGCCAGAACCGCTTTTGCCACCGCTGCCCGTCAACGACCGAAAGCTGGATCGGCAGAGTGAACGGGGCCAGGGCGGGTTCGAGGGAGAGAAGTTCGATCAGTTCCTCGGAGTCGGTGGTGCCGTTTGTTTCGATGACGATGACTCGATCCGGCGCGTGCTCGAATTTTTCGAGAGCGCCGAGCAACTCGTCCCTCGATCCGCAGCAGACGCAGCTTCCGCTGATCGGGACGATTGACTCGGCGAGGTCCCGGAGCAGCTCCGCATCCACCCTGGCATTCTGGTAGTCGTTGATGATGACGTGGGGATCGATCCCGCGGGCGCGGAGCTCCGGAAGGAGCCGGCGAAGATAGGTCGTCTTTCCCGAGCCCAGAAAGCCGACAAGGAGGATGAGCGGGGTCATGTTTGTAAAATCACACCCAGCCGAGGCCGAAGAAGGCGACCGTGATCCCTCCGCGCGAAGGCTTGAGCGCGACAGATTGGATCTCCGGTTCGGCGAGGCCTGCGGCAAGCGCGGCGGATTCTGCTTCGAAGTCGGTTTCTAGACGCGCACGTTCGGCGGTGAGTGATTCGACCGATTCCTGAGCGGCGGCGACATCGGAGCTTTCCTGGACCGTCCGGCCGACTCCGCGAGCAGCGGTCCCCGCTCGGTTCAGGGTCGTGGCACTGATGGCCTTGCGTCCGAGAAACGCGCCGAGAATCGTTGAGCCCACGGAAATCGCGGTTTGAAACGTGGCCTGGCGGGCCTGGTTTTTCTGCTTTTCGACGGCGGCATTGGCGCGCGCGATCCGGGCTTCGATTGCGGCGAGTTTTGGCGCGAACTTTTTGCGGAGGGCGTCCACTTTTTCGTCGCGAAACTCCCGCTGGGCGAGCGAGGCGCGGGAACGGAATTCCGCGTCCGGCTCGCCCGGCTTCGATGACAGCCCGAGCGACGGGCACTTGAAAAGTTCGCACCGTTCGTTGTCAGCAACCCAACGGGCGAACGCCTTCTCCCACCCGGCGTAGTTTTTTTCAACCGCGGCCAGGGATGGCAGTTCGGCGAAGCTGGCATCGGCCGGCGGAGCTGTCAGGAAATCCTTTGGTGCGGCATCGAGGGGCTCCGTCCACTCGGCCTCACCGGCCCCCGTCGGGAATTCGGCCGCGAGAGTGATGTCGCGGGTCTCGTCGACTCCGGATTTTGCATCCGAGAAGCGGACCTTTGCGGAGCCGACAAGCCGTGGTCTGAGGGTGCCATCCGAGGGCAGAAAAAACTGTCGGATTCCCGGAGGAACCGCGGGGAGGCGTCCGCCGGATGCGGTGGGGAGGGGTTCGGCAGCCTTCGCGGCCGGGGCCCCCCCTTTTTTTGCGGACATCAGAATTTTGATCTGGTCGCGGGTGAGGGGACCGCGAAGGTAGCTCATCACCCAGCGGGACTCGAAAACCACCGGAGCATCCTCATGCACGTTGTTGAGCAGGAATTTCCGGCTGCCGAGTCCGGCGAGAAGCGCTTCGAGTTCGGCCTTGGAAAGCTTTGAAGAAGATCCGAGCAGTCCCTCGATCACCTTCGCCTTGTCGCGGTCGGTCTGCAGCCGGCCGATGAACCAGGTTCCCGTGTTGGCGAGCGCCTTATAGTCGAGGTCGACAGGGTTCTGGGTCGCCAGAACGACCCCCACGCCAAATGCCCGCGCCTGCTTGAGGAGCGTGAGCATCGGCAGCTTCGATGGCGGGTTGGCCACGGGCGGGAGGTATCCGAAGATCTCATCCATGTAGACGATTGCCCGCAGGCTGGTTGTCCCGCTCTGCCGGCGCATCCAGGCAACCACCTCGTTGAGGAGGAGGGAGACAAAAAACATCCGCTGGGCATCGTCGAGATGGGCGATGGAGAAGATCGCATGGCGCGGCCTGCCAGTGTCGTCGTGAAGGAATCCGGCGATATCGAGCGGTTCGCCGGTGTTCCATGAGGCGAAGCCGGGCGAGGCGAGCAGCGTGTTGAGCGCGACCACCATCGAAAAACGTTCCTTCGCCGGAAAAAATGATTCGAGGTCGAGAACCCCGACTTTTTCAAATGGCGGCTGCTGGATTTTTGCGATGATGCCGGCCAGGTCGAGGTCTTTTCCCGCATTCCACTCGTGAGTGAAAACCGCGGCAAGAAATGCCCCCTCGCGGCTCTTTACAGGATCCACGTTCATCCCAAGCAGCCCGAGAAGTCCCGCGACGGCGGTCTGGACGCGCTCGCCAAGTACCTCCTCATCCGGCTCATCCTGCGGAGCACGGAAAGCATTCACCAGATTGACCGGGATCCCGGCCGTGCTGCCCGGCGTATAGATCGCAAAATCCGCTTTTTCCTTCAGCGCGCGGATCCGCTCGCCGTCCTGCCCCCACTTTGCAAGGCCGTCGGTCCAGGTTTTAGCCTGCTGGGCTGCCCATTCGTCCGGCTCGACCCCCTTGCGGCGCGCTTCGTCCTCGATGATCCATGGGCGGAAATCCTCCGGCCTGAGATCGGGAAACGTGAGGAGAAGGTTTCCCAGATCCCCTTTGGGATCGATGATGATCGCTGGCACGCCGTCCATCGCAGCCTCTTCGAGCAGCGCCAGGCAGAGCCCGGTCTTCCCGCTCCCGGTCATGCCGACGCACACCGCATGGGTGACGAGGTCGCGGGAGTCATACAAAAGGGGTTCATCCGGAGCGCCGCCCACCGGGCTGCCGAGATAGAATGCGCCGAGTTTTTCGAAGTCCGAAGGAGTCGCTGGCATCGGGGAAGAATCCGCAAATTTCCCGCCGTTTTCCAGAGGAATGTGCTTGAACTTCCGTGCCGTCCGCCAATGTTGACACCCATGCTCCGAATACTGGCAATCATTTTACTGGCAGGGATCCTGTCCGCGCATGCGGACGCCGGGAGGGAATACATACTTCTGAGCGGCGGGCCTGCGCTCATCGAGTGGGAAAAATACAAGGCCGCCCCCCACGACCGCTGGTGGGGGAATTTCATCCGCGCCGCCCGCGTCCGCATCGAGGAGATCCGGAAGAAACAGGGGCCGGATGCGCTGATTACCTGGCTGGTTTACAAGCCCGGCTACGTCCGCCGTGCGGAACGTCAGGACAAGGCCGACCTCATCGGGAACATCCTGTCCGTCCGCGACAAATACAACGTCAACCTCGTATGGGTCGGAAATGGCGATGACGTCATCAACTACCTGAATGCCGGACGCCCGCGCAGCGAGGTTAAGATTGCCGATTTTGAATTCTTCGGGCATTCGAACCGGGCGTGCTTCATGCTCGACTACAGCAACGAGATCGACAGCGGATCGAAAAGCTGGCTCCATGAAAAAGAACTCTCAAAAATCCACCGCGGGCTGTTCACCCGCGACGCCTTCATCAAGAGCTGGAGCTGCCACACCGGCGAGAGCATGAGCAAATACTGGCGCATGGCCACCGGAAAGAAAATGATCGGAGCAATCGGCAAGACCGACTACGCCGACGGACACCTCCGCGGCTGGGTTCCTGCTCTCAGCGCCGGGGCCCGCTGGGGCGGATAGCCAGGGTATAAGACTCTGCGTTTGCTTCCGTCGGTTTTGCAGGAAGAAGCCCATTACCCGCGCTTTTCGCGGCCGGGTTTGGGGTAGGTTCCGCGGCTTCGGGCTTCCCCGGTTCCGGACTTGAGTTCCATGATCTGGTCGCGCAGGAGTGCGGCGCGCTCGTATTCGAGGCTCGCGGCGGCGGCGGCCATGTCGCGCTCAAGTTCGCGCACGAGTTCGTGGAGATCGAAGCTGCCCTCGTCCTCCTGGACGATGCTCTGTTCGATCTCGCGGGCCTTGAGAATTGTATGGAGACTTTCCTGGACCGCGCGCTTCACGCCGGTCGGCGTGATGTTGTGCTCCCGGTTGTAGGCCTCCTGCCGGCTGCGGCGGTAGTCGCTGACATCGAGGAGAGCCTTGATGCTGCCCGTGATCGTGTCGGCGAAGAGGACGACTTCGCCGTTGATATGTCGCGCAGCCCGGCCGGCGGTCTGGATGAGGCTCGTTTGGCTTCGAAGATACCCCTCCTTGTCGGCGTCGAGGATGCAGACGAGCGAGACCTCCGGGAGGTCGAGGCCTTCGCGGAGAAGATTGATGCCAACGAGGACATCGCACTCTCCTGCTCGCAGTCCGCGCAGGATCTCCACCCGCTCGATCGTGTCGATGTCGCTGTGCAGGTAGCGCACTTTCAGGCCGATCTCGCGGAGATAGTCCGCAAGGTCTTCCGCGGTGCGCTTCGTGAGTGTTGTGACCAGCACCCGCTCGCCCTGCTCGATCCGGGAGCGGCAGAGTTCGATCGTCGCGTCGATCTGACCCTTCAACGGCCGGACCGTGATTTTTGGATCGAGGAGTCCCGTTGGCCGGATGATCTGCTCGGCGATCAGCAGTGATCCGGGTGTGTGGACATCCGGGTGATCCTTTACCGCTGCGGACAGGATGGGAGCGCGCTGGACAGTCACACCGGGGATCTTTTCCGGGTTGGCGATCCAACCGGCATTGCCGGCAATACTGTTGCGGAGTTCGAACGGTCCCGGCGTGGCGCTGACGTAGACGACCTGGCCGGTCATCTGCATAAACTCCTCGAAGTTGAGCGGTCGGTTGTCCAAGGCGCTCGGGAGGCGGAACCCGTAGTTGACGAGAACGGATTTCCGAGAACGGTCGCCGGCGAACATCCCGCCGACCTGAGGCACCGTGGCATGCGACTCGTCGATCACGAGGAGGGTGTCCTTCGGCAGAAAGTCCATGAGCGTATACGGGCGCGATCCCGGCGGGCGTCCGGTCAGGTGGCGCGAGTAGTTCTCGATCCCGCTGCAGTATCCCATCTCCTGCATCATCTCGAGGTCGAACTCGGTCCGCATCTTGATCCGCTGGGCTTCGATGAATTTGCTGTCGCGCTCGAACTCGACGACCCGCGCCTCCATTTCCTTCCGGATGTCACCCATCGCCCGGTTGAGCTTGTCGTGGGGGGTGACGAATTGCTTGGCCGGAAAGAGCGTGAATGTCGTGAGCGTGGAGGCGACGTGCCCGGTGAGCGGGTCGAACTGGCTGATCCGCTCGATCTCGTCCCCGAAAAATTCGACCCTCACCGCCTCGTCCTCGCTCTGCGCGGGATGAACCTCGACCACATCGCCGCGGACGCGGAACTTGCCGCGCGCGAACGCGATGTCGTTCCGCTCGTAGAGCATCTCCACCAGCTTTGTCAGGAGCGCCTCGCGGGTCATCTGCTGGCCGGGCCGGATCGTGACGAGCATCTGGAGAAAGTCCTCCGGGGAGGCGAGGCCGTAGATACAGGACACGCTGGCGACAACGATCGTGTCGCGCCGGCTGAGGAGCGAGCTGACCGCCGAGAGCCGCAGGCGCTCGATCTCCTCGTTGATCGAGGAGTCCTTCTCGATGTAGGTGTCGCTGCGGGGGAGATACGCCTCCGGCTGGTAGTAGTCGAAGTAGCTCACGAAATACTCGACTGCATTGCGGGGGAAAAACTGCTTGAACTCGCTGTAGAGCTGCGCCGCGAGCGTCTTGTTGTGCGACATGATGAGTGTCGGGCGGTCGAGGTCCCGGATCACGTTCGCCACGGTGAATGTCTTTCCCGACCCGGTGACTCCGAGCAGCGTCTGGTGCCGGTTCCCTGCAAGCAGTGATCGCGTGAGCGTCCCGATCGCGCGGCCCTGGTCGCCGCACGGCTGGTAGTCGGATGACAGCTCGAATCCCATCCCTTGAAAACTAGGCGACCCGGTGGCGGATCTGAGCGCGAAGGATGAGGTAGAGGACAAAAAACAGGGCCAGCGTCGAGACGATGAGGACAACGGTGTTGAACCACAGCAAGCCAGCGCGGATGCCGAAATATTCTTTGATGGGTCCGAAGAAAACGTTGAGGTGGCGGTTTTCGCGGTAGTCACTCTGCTCCATTTCTGCCTTTGAGACGAGGTCGGTGACCTTCTGGTTCACGTAGAGCTGCTCCGCGGTCACCCCGCTCCCGGCCCCCTTGAACACCGACCGGTCGAATGGTGCGCCGGCGATGATGGCGTCAATCTTCCCGAACTGGGAGTCGAGGGTTCGCGGATCCGATGCCTCCAGCCCGGAGAGCACGGCCAGCGTGTCCTTCAAATCCTCCAAGCGCGTCTCCTGCGATTCGGTCGGGTTTTTCTCCGCGACGATCCTGTTGATCTGGTTCTGGATGAGTTCCTGACGGCTGGTCAGAGGATTGTTCTTGGCCTGGGCGAAAATGAGGGCCTCGTAGGACCATCGCGTTGGCATGAATTCGCAGATCAGGGGCACTTGGAGATCGCTGCGCGCCGGCATCGCGCTGTCCGGTGGCTGCTGACCCACTGCTGGATCGAATACACGAAGTCGAGGTTCTTGTTCATCTCCTCGTATTTGATGAGCGCGCCGCTGAGGATGATCTGCGGGATGAGGACCGCCGGGATGATCAGGATGCCGGTCTTGCTCTCCGCGACAAGCGAGGAGATGACCAGCCCGATGGCCACGCCGCTTCCCACGGTAAGGAACATCGCCCCGAAGACGATCCAGAATCCGCCGCGCAGGGAAAGCAGGGAGTTGCCGATCCATGCAAAAAGGGCGCATTGCACGACCGCGAAGGCGGCCAGGGTCAGCGCCTTCGCCATGACATAGTAGATCAGACGGACGTCGAGGTTGCGCTCGCGCATCAGCACCGGGCGGTCGCGTATGATGTCGTCCACGCTGTTCGTCAGTCCGAGGAACATCGCCACAACCAGCGAAAGAAACAGGTAGGTCGGGATGTGAAAAGCCGACGCGAAGTCATAGACGTCGCTCTCGGAATACCTGAGCACCATCCCGGTCAGCAGGGCAAGGAGGGGAGCCTCCAGAATCGTCGTGAGAAGGTTCGCAGGGTTCCTGAGCTTGCTGAGGAACGCGCGCTTGAGCAGCACCACAAACTGGTGCCATTCCTCGCGCCAGCGGATGGGTGAGCGACGGCGGACGGGCGCCGGCGGGGGAGGGGCTGCCTCGCGCGGCGCGGAGGGCTGCTGGACATCCTTCATCAGCCGGTAGGCCTCGTATTTATCCCGCCAGTAATCCGGGGAAAAGCGCCGGGCGGGGATGAGCTGGCCCCGGTTGTTTTCCTCGAAGATGATGTCGCCGCCGAGATCCCGGAGCGGGGTCTCCAGTACGTCGAAGATGAACTCCGGACGCGTCGTCCCGCAGGCCTCGCACCCTCCGAGGGCAGTCCCGAAATGCTGCTGGTGCTCGGCTTCGGCAAAATACTTCAGCATCTCCTGGGGGGTTCCGAAAAAGACGAGCTTCCCGCCGCGGTCGAGCAGCACCGCCTTGTGGAACATCTGGAAGATCTTCGAGGTCGGCTGGTGGATCGTCACCAGCACGATCTTGTTGTGTGACATCCCCCGGATGATCTCGACGACGTGCTCGGAATCCTTCGAGGAGAGGCCGCTGGTGGGCTCGTCGAAGAGGAAGACATCCGCCGAGCTGACCATGTCGAGGCCGATGTTCAGGCGCTTGCGCTCGCCCCCGCTCAGCGTCTTCTTGTGAGCGCTGCCGACGACGAAGTTCCGGCGCTCATTGAGGCCAAGCTCGGCGAGTTTTCCGTCAATCCGCCGGAGCCGCTCGCGCCGGGAGAGGTGGGGGGCGCGGATCGCGGCGGCAAAGTTCAGGTTTTCCTCGATCGTGAGGTGCTCGTCAAACGCGTCGTATTGCGGGACGTGGGTGACATATTTCCGGAGAGCGTCGTAGTTGGCGTAGAGCGAGCGGTTATTGAAGAGGACATCCCCCTGATGGGGGGGAAACTGCCCTGAGAGCGCGCGGAGGAGCGTGCTTTTGCCGCACCCGCTCGCCCCCATCACGCAGACCATCTCGCCGCGCTGAACGGCGAATGAAATCCCGTCGATCGCCACGGCCCTGTTGCCGAACCGGCACACGAGGTCTCGCGCCTCGATCGAGCGGATCACGTTGCGCTCCTCCTCGATCAGGCGCTCCGTGAAGTTGCAGCGCAGGACCTGACCGACATCGACCCGGATGGTGTCCCCGTCCGCCAGGGGGGCCGCATTGCGGACCGGCACCCCGCGGACCAGGATCGGACGGTCGGACTGCAGGACCTCCAGGCGCCCCTCGCGGCGGTCGTAGTCGCAGGAGATTTTCAGGAGCACATCCCCTCCCGCGCCCGGCGCCAAAAGGATGTCATCCTCCTGCAGAAGCCCCGGGTTGTTGGAGACGAGATACTCGCTCTTCGAGGTTTTGAGCTGGAAGCGTCCGCCGTAGGAGCGCGCCCGCCGGCGCAGGTCTCCGAGGTCGAGCTCGCTGTCGTTGTGAAAGACGATCTTGTCCTCCAGCGTTGCGTCCACCTCCGCGCCCTGGTTGAGGCGCACACCTTTCAGGACGGCGTCCACATTGCGCAGAGCCCGCACCCTCACCCGCAGGCCGAATGTCACCTGCAGGCAAGAATCCCTCGACCGGTTTTTCTCGAGGCGCACCTCGTCGGAAGAACTGACCGCGATGTAGATCTCCGGGAGGGTGACGTTCTTTTTTGCGTTGAAATAAAAGACGAGGTCCGAATACGCGAGGACCTGATCGTCGATGAGCACCCGCTGGCCGGTGTAGAGCCGGGCAAAATCCCCCGGTTTGAGGGCGCGGCCCTGCACGACAAGATTGCGGCCGCTCAGGTTTTTTAAAATGACGAGGTCGCCGTAGCGGTAGGCGTTGAGATGCTCGTCCGGGGCAAAATCCGCCAGGGCGACATCCGCTTGGTCGGGGTGCCCGAATGTCACCATCTCCAGCGGAGAGGCTCCCGCCCGGTAAACAGTCGGGTCCGCCTGGTCGTCAGAGTTGAGCTGGTAGACAATATCAATCGCCTGCTCGGCCATTCCCAGGCGGGACATGAACGAGTAATACGCGATGACCTGATCCTGCCGGAGTCCGGCCTTGGCGATCAGGTCGTAGAGCTGCACGCCGAGGAGGATCTTCCGCTCGTCGCTGATCTGCCCGGCGAGCCGCTGGGCCATCTCGTTCAGGTCCTGCTTCTCATGCAGCGCGTCCCGGAACAGCTTGCGGAGCTCGGAATAGACGGCATCGGGGTAGTCGTAACGCAGAAACCCGAGCCCGGAATCGATTTCCTCCTCTAGCAATTCCCCGTCGGCCCGCGCGAACGCCGCCAGCACCTTGATGAGCGTTGGCAGGAGATTCGGGCTTTCGATGACGGTGCGCGGTTTGCGCTGAAGCCTGCGGAAGAAATGCCTCGTGCGCGAACGGGCGATGGAAAACCCGCGCAGGGCGCCCTCGATGCGACGCTGCACTCCTCCCGGTCCCTGCTTTGAATGTGCGGTTTCCACCAACGGGCCACCCTATCTCCGGTTCCCTTGCATTGCAATGCGCGTCTGGAGAGGGTGTCCGTCCGGTTGACGTCCGCTGCCTGCCTGCCTTATGCTGCTTCCATGACAACCTATGTTTATGAGACCGTCCCCGCAAAAAAGGGGGAGTCCATCCGCCACTTTGAAATCCGGCAGAGCATGAGGGATGCGGCTCTCACCAGGCATCCGGAGACCGGAGAGGCGATTCGGCGGGTTGTCGTGGGAGGATACGGGATCCTGAAATCCGGCGAACCCGCTCCCCGCGCAGCGGCTCCTTCCGGGGGACACAGCTGCTGCGGCGGCTGCGGCTGCCACTGAGCGATTCCGGGGGAGCAGAGACTGCAAACCGAAAAACGACCCGCCAGAACACCCGATGCTCACGCGCGTATTCTCAGCTGCAATCCAGGGAGTGGATGCCCGGGAGGTCGAGATCGAGGTCAACACAGGGGCAGGGGAGCCAAAGATTATTGTTGTCGGGCTGCCGGATACCGCGGTGAAGGAGAGCAAGGACCGCGTGACGACGGCTATCGCCAATAGCGGGTTCAAATGGCCGCGCGAGCGGACCACCATCAATCTGGCTCCCGCCGATATCAAGAAGGAGGGACCGAGCTTCGATCTGCCCATTGCGATCGGCATGGTGGCCGCCGCCCGCCGCGAGGAGATTCCACGACTGGAGCGATGCCTGGTGGCCGGCGAACTTGCGCTTACCGGAGAAATCCGTCCCATCAAGGGGGCCCTGCCGATCGCGATCGAGGCGCGGGAGCGAGGAAAAAAAGCGGTTCTGCTACCGGCGGCCAATGCGCCTGAGGCGGCCATTGTCGAGGGGATCGACGTCTACGGCGTGAGCAACCTGCGCGAGGCCTACGAGTTCCTCATCCGGAAAACCGAACTGTCTCCCGTTCCCGGAAATGCCTCGTCCAGGCTTGCAGCCGGCCGCACGGAGGAAGTGGATTTTTCCGAGGTCAAGGGCCAGTTCCAGGTCAAGCGCGCAATCGAGGTCGCCGTCGCGGGAAACCACAACATCCTTTTTATCGGGCCGCCCGGGTCCGGGAAAAGCATGCTCGCCAAGCGGATGGCCTCGATCATCCCGCCGATGAGCCTTGAGGAGGCGGTGGAGACGACCAAGATCCACAGCATCTGCGGGCTTCTCAGCGAAAAGTCCGCGTTTGTCGCAAACCGTCCGTTCCGCTCGCCCCACCATACGATCAGCGACATCGGCCTTCTCGGAGGTTCGACAAATCCGACTCCGGGCGAGGTGAGCATCGCCCACAACGGAGTGCTTTTCCTCGACGAGCTTCCCGAATTCAAGCGCTCGACCCTTGAGGTGATGCGACAGCCTCTCGAAGACGGCCGTGTCACCATCTCGCGCGCTGCAGGGACCATGACGTTTCCGGCGGACTTCATGCTGGTGGCCGCAATGAACCCGTGTCCGTGCGGATACTTTGGCGATCCGGCCCGCGAGTGCCGGTGCTCGCCGGGGCAGGTGGAAAAATATCGCTCACGGATTTCCGGACCGCTGCTCGATCGCATCGACATCCACGTCGAGGCCCCCGCCGTTCACTATCGCGATCTCTCCAGCAATGAGTCCGCCGAGCCCTCCTCCGTGATCCGAGAGCGCGTGATCCTGGCCCGCGAGCGCCAGAGCGAGCGCTTTGCCTCAGGAAAAACGACGAACTGCAATGCCCGGATGGGCAACAGCCAGATCAAGAAATTCTGTGCACTCGACAGCACCGGACAGGAAATGCTCCGGCACGCGATGGAGGACCTGCAGCTCAGCGCCCGCGCATATGACCGGATACTAAAGGTCTCCCGTACCATCGCCGACCTTGCGGGTGCGGAGCAGATCGCATCCGAGCACATCGCCGAAGCCATCCAATACCGCACTCTCGACCGCAGGCTCTGGGTGTGACCAGTTATTCAGATTCACGGGAATACCCGGTAGAAACTCAGTTGCGGAGTCTGCGCTGGCGGACCATGAAAACGACGGCTCCAAGGGCCAGAAATCCCATTACCCAAGTGCTGGTCTCAGGAACAGCTACCGGGGCCGCAGTAGACACCGGAGCAAATGAGGTCAATAGAAGCCGCTCGCTAGGGATGCCATTTAACCCTCGCGCCGTGATGTCGAAGTCTCCGGGGGAGAGCGGGGCGGAACCATTAGCAGGAGAAAGAGAGAACGATCCCTGAGATACGCCCCATAAACCATTAAGCACTGGCTGGCCGACCAACTCCGAGTTGAAATTAAGGGTTCCCGCGTTTGTGCTGAAACTAGCGAGAGAGAAATCAGAGGCAGTAAAAACCCCATCTCCTAATGCTGAACCCGTCATGGTCATCTGAAAATTCTGGAAAGCATCGGAGATCGGAACATACGATCCGAGAAAAGGACTAGTGGGTCCGGCAAATAAATTATGTCCCGGATTGTTGAAAAGGGACGTGTCCAGGGTGAATGTTGCAACGGCAGAGGCACCGTTTCCAAAACTGACTCCCGACCAGCGGGCTTCCATGTCAATCAAGTCCGCCCGGGATAACGGAGACAATGCAAAGATCGCTGCCATCGAGAGCAAAAGAATCTTTGATGCCATTCTTCTCTTCTACGGAGCAGTTTCCAATGTGTCCAGAAAAAACATTGACGTCAGTCAATAAAACTCAACAGCCATGTTCCATGGTTTCGGCTTTGGCTGGCAGCCGAAAATGACATCTTGGACGTGTTTTGGAGGGTTGGCAGATTGCTCTCACCGAGTGAAGCGTGAGAGGCCGTAATCCGCTCACCGTCATTTGAACCCGTGTCCGTGCGGATACTTCGGCGATCCGGCCCGCGAGTGCCGGTGCTCGCCGGGGCAGGTGGAACGCTACCGCTCGCGAATCTCGGGTCCTCTTCTCGACCGTATCGACATCCACGTCGAAGCCCCCGCAGTGAACTACAAAGAGCTATCCAGCAACGAGCCCGCCGAACCATCCGCCGCGATCCGCGAACGGGTCATCGAGGCCCGCACGCGGTAGAGCGGCCAGTCCGGTGTGTCGCTTGTGTCGTGTGCCGTATAGAAATCGTCGTGGGAGTTTTGGGCGCCTGGAACAAAAAGACGTAACCCGTTCAGGCATTCGCTCAGACCGACCAGGCACATCCCGAAAAAGCCCGTTGCTTGACCTTCAACCCCATATCTGCCAGCGTCCAGACATGGAGATTGCCGATTCCGGTTTCCATTATCAGGCCAATACCCCGGCGGGGAGGAAGCGGTTTTCTATTGGCAAACTTTTTTCACGGGGTATCCCGGCATGAAAAAGAAATCTGGCCCCGCCCCGTCCGGGGATGCGCTCAAGGCTGTCCGTTCTTCAGCCATGCACTATGTCGGGATCGGGGCTTCAGCTGGCGGCCTGGAGGCGATTGAGCTTTTCTTTACCCACATGCCGCCGGACAGCGGCATGGCGTTCATCGTCGTGCAGCACCTTTCGCCCGACTACAAAAGCCTCATGGTGGAGCTGCTTTCCAAGAAGACCTCCATTCCGGTCCGCAGGGCAGAGGATGGGATGGAGGTGCTGCCCAACCATGTCTATCTGATCCCTCCCAAGAAGAACCTGACCATCTTCCACGGCAAGCTGCTGCTGTCGGAGCAGGACCACAGCCGGGGGGTCAACCTGCCGATTGACGTGTTCCTCCGTTCCCTGGCTGAAGATCAGGCCG
>Ga0247836_1006012_pt1 | contig 13799 bp, 16 predicted proteins | sample LaCruzMarch2015__4_FD_187116 | JGI IMG/M metagenome (GOLD analysis project Ga0247836, IMG submission 187116) | Freshwater microbial communities from meromictic Lake La Cruz, Castile-La Mancha, Spain - LaCruzMarch2015_14m | ecosystem: Environmental > Aquatic > Freshwater > Lake | place: Spain...
CGACGGCTACTACAACACCCACCGTCGCCACTCCTCCCTCAACTACCTTTCACCAACAGCCTTCGAGGCTCAATTAGCACTCGAAGCTTAACTAAATTTTGGTCCAGAAATAGCTAGCACCTCAGTAGCCAGGCGGGTCACCTATTGGACCACTGTTCAAAAAATGGCGGTTTGCCCCCGCTCCAAACTTGATGAGTCCACATTAAGTCCATCCATCGAATCCCCGCGAGGCAGAAGCAGTAGTGGACGCCCTCAGCAGGCCCAGGCTGAGGCCGTGGAGAGCTTGGGTTTCGCAGGCTTGCCCAGAAGTGCCCGGTGGAGTTCATCCTCCTCGTGGAGCGCGGGGTGAATGCGCCGACGATGACCGTGAACCGCTGATCCCCACGCCCGCCTACCCCTTGACCGCCGCCCGCTTCCCCGTCGTCTTCCCCCTGGCCCGCCTCGGCTTCGCTGGCGACAACGGCAGTCTATAAACCCGTAGTTTAGCTCCGTGGTTATAACCGAAGGCAGGTGGTAGCTAAACTCCGTGTTACAGAAGGATCTTGGACAACGAATCGCCGCGTTGCGGAAGAAGCAGGGACTCACTCAGGAGGCTCTGGCAGAGGTGCTTGGTTGCTCTGTCGAGTTCATCAGTCTGGTTGAGCGTGGTGTGAACGCACCCTCGGTGGCTGGACTACAAGGCTTCGCGGATGCGCTGAAGGTCGAGGTTCGTGATCTGTTCACGTTTGACGGGAGGAAGCCACGATGAACGCCGCCTATCTCTCCAAATTGAAAGACACCTTGCCCGGAGTCATAGCAACGCTGGAGCGGAAGGGAATCGAAGCAAGGCATCTGGAATTCGGCGGCGAAGGCAAGCCGCCCGCGAAGAAGATCACGGTGCCAACGGATGCGCGTTCGGAGTTCCTGGCGAATCGCGCGATGGGTGATTGGGCGGAACACAGTCTGTCTCTCGCGCTTCGTCCTGCGTTCCCGGATTTGAAGGTCGTGCAGTATGGCAATACGGACCGAATTGCCGCTGGTCATCCTGAGTTCAAGGCAAGGTATCTGGCCGGCATCGAAGAAACACGACGTTTCGGCAAGCGGCCCGACTTGCTGATCTTGCCAAGCCATGCTGCCGCGCCAGACGACATTTCAGAACTGAGCCATGACGATAGTGACGCCTTCGTGAAGCAAGGTCTAGCTTCCATCGAAGTGCGTTCCAGCAAGTTCGAGGCTCTGACCTACATGCGAGTGCGCCAGCAACAGCGTGAGGCAGGCAACAAGACCGCTCGTGAGACGCCGAGCTTCACCGTGAAGGTGGAAGATCTCATCATCGTTTTTCGCTGGCTGGAGCGTTACGGTGTGGTGCAGAGCTACTGCCAAGTGTTCTTCGATTCGATCTTTGCCATCAACTTCCTCGACATCTTCTCCATCATCGCCAGCGGCACCGGTTTCACCATTGAGACGCCCGCCAAGAGTCAGGAGAAGGCCACGATCATGATCCCAATCACCAGTGGTTCCAAGATTGGCACTGCCACGGAGTTACCTCAATTCGAGGCCGAGCACCGCGTCACTGAGCTGGGACGGCACGACGCTTTCGTGGTGCCGTGCGGCGGAGGTTTTTCGCTGGACGCGGAAGCGGCGCGGCGTGTGCTTCTGCCTGCTGTTTAGGTTCGGTGTCGTCGATGATGGGTAAGTCCATCATCTCAGCAACCATGCTATCCATGATGCGGCGACGTCTATCATCCGGCACTGACTCAAGCTCAATGAGGCGTGCGGTGAGCTGCTTCGCTTGCACCGCTGTTTGCGCTGGCAACGCTGGGCAAGGCATGGCTTCCACATCCTTTGGTTCCAGCTTGTTCAAGCCGTCGCCATAAAAGCGGTTCACCTGTGAGAAAGCGATGCGCCCCCAAGAGCTGTTGAGGAAAAGAACCAGCAAGGGCGCGAGACTCGTTTTGCCTTCGCGAGCATACAGACCGTGGAAGCATGTGAGGTTCTTCGCGCCCGAGGTGTTTAGTATGAATTTCACCGTCTCACGCGAGAACACGGCCACCCACACATCCGCCACCGCACGGTTTTCCGGCTGATACCAAACAGGACGATGGCTCGGCAGGTGGCGCTCGTGAATTCCAAGCTCTTGACCCGTGCGAAGATAGGAATCCAGTTCAACTCCATTCACTCGTGGACTGAGCAAGTAACAGCGCCGGTCAGCGTTCGCCAAATTGTCCAACTTGCGTCGAGTGAAGACGATTCCATCCGCATCGGTCGCCTTCGTGACACAAGGCTCGATGTGCTCTTGAGTCAGCCGATGCTCTCGCAGAAGCGACTCGCTCAGGCAGAAGAAGTCGTTGGCTCCTGTAGCAATACCTCGCCGACACTGAAAGTAATCGCCAATCTTTCGGGTCAGATGGTGAACGTCCTTTGAAGGCTCGTTCTCCAGCAAGGAGTTCAGCCATTTTTCGCGTGGATCGAAGTTGCGTAGGTCGTGAACGGTCTGAGTCAGCGAGCTTGCCATCTCTCCGAGCAGGTCACTGACGAATAGCTCTGCCGACTCAAGCGACGATGCCTTGATCGCTTTTACCTGACGATCTTTCGCACCGCCCCGCTCCAGGAAGACGATCGCGCTCGTAGTCAGTGCATCGGCAAACAAGTTCAGTTCAGGCGCAAAGACAATCAGGCCAGCAGGGCGCATCTCCTTGAGCAGCCGTTCCTTGATTTCCTCGCCAAAGTTCGCGTTCATGAACTCAGCAGGCAATAACACTGCCGCTCGTCCGCCTGGAGCCAAGTCTTCCCAAATCTTGAGCAGGAAGATCGCATACAAGTTCGTCAGCCGATCCAGTGGCACACCGAAACGCTCATCGAAGTAGCGCCATTCGGCATCGGAGTATTCGAGCCGCTGTGACTTCACATACGGCGGATTGGCAATGATGCCCGTGAACTGTCCCGACTCCGCGAACAAGTAGTCAGCCAAAATCAGCTTCGCGCCATTCGGTGCCGTAAGCTTCGCCTGCTGAAACGTGCCTTCATCTCGCTCCACAGCGACCAGCTTCACGTCATCGCGAAGTGCGGCACAGGCATGGAGCAAATTTCCCAAACCCGCCGCCGGATCGAGCACCACTTCAGGCTTGGCCGACATCACCCAGCGAGCCATCAACGACGCCACATCAGATGGTGTGGCAACTTGCCCCAGCGACTTTTTCTCCCTTTGCCAGTTTGAGCTCGAAGCTGCCTCACGAGCCGATCCAGCAGCATATTCGACCCGCCCTGGATCGAGATATAGTGATAGAAACGTCTGGCCTTCTTGGAGCTTCATTGTGGATGAGCTAAACGGAGTTAAACTACGAGTCAAGGAGCGGCTCAACTCCAGTGCATTTGATCGTAGCTCGCGACACAGATTTGCCAAGACCAAATGCAAGGGGTCAGTCCTCGCTTTGCAACATTTTGAGGGTGTGTTTATCCTCGAATCCCCGCAAGGCAGAAACATCAGGGACACCCTCAGCAGGCCCAGGCTGAGGCCGTGGAGAGCTTGGGCTTCGCAGGCCTTCTCAGAAGTGCCGGTGGAGTTCATCCGCCTCATGGATCGCGACGTGAATGCGCCGACGATGAACGTGAACCGCTGATCCCCACGCCCACCCCTTGACCGCCGCCCGCTTTCCCGCCTCGGCTTCGCTGGCGACAACGGCAGCCCAAACTTGAATGCCTCCATTCTTCCGGCCCGTCACGGAGGAAAAAGCGCGGGGATCAATCCTTCTCCAGCCAGTTCTCGATAGCGAAGAGATCACCCGCCTGGCCAGCTGGCCAGTGCGCGCCTTCGAGGATCCACTGGCGCAAAATGAGGCTCTCGGTTTTGGTCACGCGGTTTCCCACCTTCGGCATCACAGCCACTCCGGCGTGCGCGCTCGATAAGGCGAGCAGCAGGCTCTCATCCGGCTTTCCTGGAATGATGCGCGCTCCGGCGGCTCCGTGCGCGAAGGCGTAGTCGCGGCTGTCGAGGCGGAAGCCGTTCATGCCGTAAGGCGGGCTGTGACATGGGAGGCATTTCGATTCGAGAACCGGCTTCACCTGATGGGCAAAGCTCACCGGCCCTGATGCTGGCAGCCGCCGATACTCGGGCGCGAGCGCCGTCGTGCCCTCGCGCGCTGTCTCGGAGCCTTCGTCTTCATCTGGTGTGGTGCGGCAGCCGGCGAGAAGCGCGGCTGCGGCAAGCACAGAGATGCATGTAGATGTGATGAGTGTGTTTTTCATGTGAGGTGATCGTTGGCGGCACCCTGATCCCAGGATTCATTCCACAATGCCATCAGACCATAAGGAACGCTCCGCGTCCATTGTTGTCTTCTGCGCGTGGCTTCGCGCTGTGGCTGAGGATGGCGGCGCGCAAGATGCGCGCAACATCCGCCACACAAAAACGAGACATGACCCGTTCCATCTGGTAGCTTGATGCCAAGATGAAAACATTCTCGCTCATCCTTTCCCTGACCGCCTGCCTGACCGTCGGCATTTTACACTCTGCGGAGACCGTCCCCGTGGATTTTGTGAGACAGATCAAGCCCATCCTCGCAGATCGTTGCGTCGAGTGTCACAACTCCGATTTGCTGCTCGGAGAATTGAATCTCCAAAATCGGGCGCTCGCGATGAAGAAGCGCAAACTGGGACCAGTGATCGTGCCCAAGCAGCCGGAGAAGAGCATGTTTTATCTCGCGCTGACACTGCCGCCAAAGGAGAAAAAAGCGATGCCGGCCACCGGCCACCGCATTCCCAAAGACGAGATCGAGATCATCCGCCGCTGGATTCAGGAAGGTGCGGACTGGCCCGAGGGCAAAGACGGTGTGATCACTCCGAGGGGAAAGAAGCCATAGAGCGGGAAATAGTCCAGCCTGCGCGGCGATGAGAAGCATGAGCCATGAAAATCTGGTGAAACTGCTCGGGGCGCTTTTCGCTCTGCTGTGGGTGGGGCTGGCCATTCATCCGCTGCACCGTCAGGACTGGGTGCTGGAGAACGTGCTCGTGCTGCTCGCGATTCCGATCTTCATCGCCAGTTACCGGCACCATTTGTTCTCCCGTCTCTCCTGGGTGCTGATTTTTCTCTTCATGTGCCTGCATGAGATCGGCGCACACTACACCTACTCCGAGGTGCCTTATGATGCGTGGTGGAGATCGCTCACAGGCAGCACGCTTAATGAACTCCTCGGCTGGCAGCGCAACCATTTTGACCGCGTCGTTCATTTTCTTTACGGCTTGATGCTGGCTTACCCGGTGCGGGAAGTTTTTCTGCGCATCGCCAATGTGAGCGGATTCTGGGGCTACTTCCTGCCCCTAGACTTGAGATGTCATCCTCGCTTGTTTATGAGCTGATCGAATGGCTGGCGGCGTCGGTTCTGGGAGGTGATCTCGGCCAGGCCTATCTGGGCACGCAGGCCTATCTGGGCACGCAGGGCGACATCTGGGCACGCAGGGCGACATCTGGGACGCGCACAAGGACATGGCGCTCGCATCGCTCGGCGCCCTCATCGCCATGCTAATCACGGCCGCGATCAACTATCGCTGCCAGCGTGACTTCGCACGCGAGTGGTCCGATAGCTGGCGGGTGAAAGCCAAAGGCGATGCCTTCGTGTCCTGAACAGCGGAATAAACGTCACTCGCATGTCCGCCACACTTCCAGTCACAATGGAGCTGCTGAAATCCTTCGGCACCGCGCTTGGCTTGGGACTTCTCGCCGGATTGCAGCGTGAATGGGAGCGGAACCAGCCCCCCTCACGCCCCGTCCCCGCGCAACGTCCTGGGCCAACACGACCCGTCTCCTTAAAAAAAGCAATTATCTATCATACAGAATACCTATCAGATGCCCGGTGGAGTTCATCCGCCTCGTGGAGCTTATGCACTCCGTAGGCTTGCCCGAAGGAGCGCGGGGTGAATGCGCCGACGATGATCGTGAACCGCTGATCGCCACGTCCGCCTACGCCTTGACCGCTACCCGTTTCCCCACCTTCCCCCTGGCCCGCTTCGGCTTCGCTCGCGACAAGGGCATCCCAAACTTGAGCCGGCTGCCGATCATGGGCGGATGCTGGGCTTCGACTTCCCAAAGCTCACGAAGCCAGTCCGAGATGTGCGTTTGCACAAGTGGTTCGAAGGAGGTGTCCTTTTTCATGGTGTGGTGTCGCGTTTGAGTTTCAATCTGGCGGGAAGCTGGCCTCGCAACGCGGCGAGTTGCTGGGAGCCGAAGAAAAAGTGATCCAAGACAGGCGTGCCGCCAAGGAGTTTCTGGTAAAAGGTGCAGGACGTTTCCGTAGCCTCGCCCCACACCAAATGGCATCCGATCTTCTCGGCAATGACAGCAATGCCGATGAAGATGGCTGAGCCCATGCCTCTGTAACCGCTGACCGGATCATTCAACGCAGGATGCACCGTGAGGAAATCGAGCACGAGATGATTGCACCAAGTCCGGCGGCACCATGCGACGCCAAGTGTGGAGGACACCGACTCTCCAATGGCCTTCGCAATGATGATGAAGCCAAGCTCGCTATTCGGGTTTTTGGCAATCTTCTCCAGCAGTTCATCCATGCTTGTCGCAGCCTCGTTGCGTCGTAGATAGTAGCGCCAGCGTTTGCCCGCCAGTCGTGCCAATTCGATTGAGTCCGCAGCCAGATCAGGCCGCGAGTGTTTTCTTGGTGCCTTCCATTTCTTCATCTCCGCATCGTCACCCATCCGCGCAATATCCAGCCGCACCTGAAGCGGGCCTGATGGAGTCTGAATGCTGAGCTGGGCGATCATTTGCTGATCGTAGCTGGCAGCACCGAGTTGCCAAGACCTGATCGTGAGCACCTGATTCACCGCTATTCTTGCCAGAGGCCGGTCACAAACTGTGACCACCTCACTTCTCATCCCCAACTACCGGTGGCACATCGGGCACGGTGGCGAGGATGTCATCCAAGTGGCGGACACGCTGTGCAACTCTCACGCCAACGCCTCTTGGCAATACTGCACGCACTTCTTCACCTCAGCGACGGCGGTGGAGCCTTCGGGGATCTTGTATTCCAGCTCGATCTCGGCGGGGAAGGTCCACTTCTCTTTCCGCATCAACTGCAGCACTTCCTTGATCGGCGTCTGGCCTTGACCCCAAGGCACGTTGCCTCCGTCGGCGGTGCGGTCCTTGAGGTGGAGGTTTGTGATGCGGTTGTGATACTTCTCCAGCACGGGGATCGGCGACTTGCCCTTCGTGCCGGCGACGTAGTGGCCGATGTCGAGGTTGAAGCCGATGTATTGGCCGAGATCGAGGATGGAATCAAACTTGTCCATCTCCGGCAGGTTGTTCGTGTGGTTGTGGAAGCCGACCCAAATCTTATGCCTGTCCGCAAACGGCGCCACACGCGCGGCGAGGATGGCATTGCGCTCGGTGGTCACGCCGGTGCAGCCCAGCGCCTTGGCCACGAGGAAGCTGAACTCGATCTCCTCATCCGACTGACCGAAGCCCATCTTGTGGATGTGAATGTTGACGCCCGCGTCGTTATAAATCTTCCGCAGTTCACGGCACTTCGCGAGCTGCTGCTCCCGTTCCGCGTCGGTGGCTTTGCCTTTGATGCCCGCGAAGTCCTGAATGGGGCCGCCCATCAGCTCGGTCTCGCTAAGGCCGTCATCGAGCAGCGCTTTCAGCGTCTCCTCCGCCGTCTTCGCCATGCTGCGGTAGCTATACGTGATGCAACCGATGCGCACGCCGTTGAAGACGGAGTTAGGCTTGGCGGCGGCAGAGGCGAGCCGGGGAAGCGTGAAGCCAGTGGCGGCTGCGACGGCGGTGCCGAGAAAGCTGCGGCGTGTGAGCGGGTTTGATCTCATGTGAAGGCTGAATTGAGGTGGGCTGCTTCTTCTGCCCGAATCCCAGGTAAATCAAGGACGTGGAGAGCCTGGGCTTCGCAGGTTTACTCAAGAAGCGCTCGGTGGAGTTCATCCGCCACTTGGAGCGCGGGCTGAATGCGCCGCAGATGAACGATCAATCTCCGCGCCCGCCTTCTCCCTGGCCCGTTTCCGCTTCGCTGGCGACAACGGCAGCCCAAACTTGAGCCTCAATCGTTCCGATACGGAGCCGTGGAGTTGCCCTTCTTGGCGATGATGCCAAACTTCACCAAATCGCGCCGCACTTCGGCAGGCGTCACCCGCTTCATGCAGGCCATTGTGTATTCATACCACTCGTCGGTCATGTAGCCTGGATAGGGCTTGGATGGCCGCTTCGGACCAGGCAGCTTGCGGGCTGCCCTGTATGCGCTGGGTTTGGTCTGGTCGCAGGCATGGCTAGGTGGGCTGACGGGGTTTGAAGTATCCCAAGATGCACGTGGGATCACGAACGGCAATTTGGATATGGGACTTTTCGCGAATGTCAGAACCCGCGAACACGGGTTACCCCTCCTGAAAGACCCCTCGTACTATCTGAAACTCCGAGTTCCACAACTTCTCAATCCAAGGCAGGCCGTAGTTGATGACCGCGCAGTCCAGCCGATGCATCAGCCCTTTGTTGACGGATAGCGGACGCGGAGCGGCCTGGAGGTAATACTCGTGAGCCAGCTTCAAAACGGCGGTGTGCTGCGTATTGAGAAGGACGAAGCACGATCCCAGTTGAATCACGGCACCCAGCACTGTCGGCCTTGTGACTCGTTTCGGAAAACGCCGATGAGGCTCCTCGACCCATGGCATTGCTCGATCCGGCCCGAACTCGCAGAAGTAGATGCCCGAACGAGTCAGTCATAGTCGTTCTCGCTCACCTTCAACGTCTCACCCGTTTTCAGCACTCGATTTGCCAACGCTTCATCTCACCCGTGGTAGGCGATGCTGGTCCGTTGGTAGTCGAGGTGACGCATGACAAGAATTGTAACCGGCGACCTCGATTTGCCAAGAACGGATCGCAAACACATGGCGGCACCACTTTGCTGAAGACCGCAAGATGTTCGCCAAGCTGCTCGATGACCTCGGTTTGCACCAGGCTGAGAGCGGCACTGCCACCTCGCTGTCTCAAGTATCTGTCCCTTTATCACATGACTTTATCACACGAACATACCCTGGAGCAAATCTATTGAAACTTGACCATGGTAAGTTCACCACCCACCGACACTGTCGTCCTCATCCACGGACTTGGTCGCACACCGCGCAGCATGTGGGTCGTGGGATCATGGCTGCGGTTCTATGGCTATCGCGTGCGGTTCATCGGCTATCCGTCGCGCAGTGTTTCGATTGCGGAGGCAGTTGAAAAGCACGTTGAGCCGAAGCTGGCCGAGTTGAAGTTGGAAGCGGGTTCGCGTGCGCATTTCGTCACGCATTCGCTTGGCGGGATCGTATTTCGAGCTTGGGCGGCGCGGCGTGATCCGGCATTTCCGCTGGGACGTGCCGTTTTGCTGGTTCCGCCAAATCAGGGCAGTGAGATCATCGACTTTGTGAGGCCGCTGGGCTGGCCGCGCTGGGTGCTGGGACCGGTGGTGGACGAGTTGGGCACGGAACCGCACCACACGCCTAAGGCGCTAGGCCCGCTACCGCCTGGAACTGGAGTGCTGATGGGAAACAAACGCACACTGAGCTTGTTTGGCCATGTTCTCGGCGAGGAGCACGATGGCATCGTCTCAACACAGGGTGGTCAGGCGGAAGGGCAGGCGGATTTTGTCGTGATGCCGGTGAATCATCTCACCGTGCTGTTCAGACCTGTCGTGTTACGCGCCGTGCATCACTTTCTGCGCACTGGCCGATTTGCAGAGTAAAAATTCAGGTCGCTGGCAAATGAAAGTGTCTGTCATGATGACACAGTTAAGCGGCGGCGCGTTAGCGTTCGCGGTTGGGGATTTCTTGGTATGCCGACACCGCTAACTACTGATCTACACCCGAAGTTTGTGCCAGTTTCTATGAGCGTCTAGCCGTGCTGTGCCTGCCACTGGACCATGACCCCACCACCGTGCGGCGCGCCCAGGCGTGTGCCGACCTGCACGACGGGAAAGCGGGACTGGGAGGCTGCCAGCAACTCCAGCCGCCGGAGGGTGGTGCCTGCGATGCCGAGGGCACACGCCCCACCGAGAAGGCCAAGCGCGAAGATTTTGCCGAGGCGCACGTGATCCGCAGTGAGGGTGCGCGCAATTAGCCGACGCTGCTTTTCCAACAGGTGGAGGCGCTGAAGCATGTCGCGAATAGAGCGGGCTAAGCGCTGATCTAGGGGTTGCCGTTTCTCTGCCATGATGGCTGTGCCGTGTTGCATTAGGCTGATGATATCTGCCGTGGGGTAACGCTGCCAGAGGCTGGGGGAAAAGGCATGCGCTAAGGTATCTGTAGCGCGGTCATAGGCCAGCAATACGCTGTCTGCACTGCCGCTCCATGACTGGCGTGTAGCGCGCGCGTGCTCACGAATACCCTGGCCCGAGGTGAGGAAAGTGCTGGCCGTGACCCACACCTCGAAGCCCAGCTCTGCGCGAGTGGCGGCAAGATCATGGGCGAGATCAGCCCGCAATTGCACACTCAAGGCGCGTGTGTCATCCCGGAGGCCGTCTGTGGGGTAGTCCTGGGCGGCGGTGCCCGTGACAATGCCAGCGCTGGCGAGGAGGTAGAGAAGTCCGTGTGAACTCATGCGGAATGAATACAGACTGAGGCTGCTCCAGCAATGCCAAAGCCTGGCCTGTGAATGGTGCGATTCTGCAGGCCGGAGCGGTGAAATTTTGGACGTAGCGAGACCGGTCAGGCGATGAGGCGCTGATAGTACTGTTGATAGACGTTTTCGTTGAGCTTGAACTTGGTGCGCATGGAGTCGAGGGCGGCGTTGTCGGCCTCGATCTGGAAGTTTACGAAGTAACCGCTTTCCACATGGCGGGGGCTGAAGGGGAACTTGCGTTTACCGATGTGGTCAATCTGCTCGAGCTTCGCGCCGGATTTTTCCATCTCACGGCTGATGCTAGTGACGAGCTGTTCGACGGATTCTTCTTTGCCCTTCATGTCGAGGACGATCATGGCTTCGTATTTGCGTTTCATGGGTGTGTGTTGCGGTTCAGGGTTGTTGTTCTTTGCGGTTGAAAAGATTCATCGTGGCCTCAAAGCCATTCTGTAGGGTGGTGGTGATGGCATCGGCAGCGCGCTGCACGATGAGGTGTAGGGTGGCTTTCTCGTCATCGCTGAATTTGCCGAGGACATGCCCGACAAGGCGATCCGCGGCAGGGCGACCTGCAGCAGTGGCGATTCCTAGCTTTAACCGGGGGAAGTCCTGTGTGCCGAGGGTTCGGACGAGGGACTTGATGCCATTGTGCCCGCCTGCGGAGCCGCCCAGGCGTAGTCGCAGGCTACCAAGAGGGATGTCCACGTCATCAAAGACGACCAAGGTCTCAGCAGGAACGACCTTGTAGAACTGGCCGACACCCAAGACGCTGCGGCCGCTGTCGTTCATGTAGGTCTGTGGTTTGAGTAGCCAGCCGCCGCTGAACTTGGCGAGGAGTCCATGCCAGCGTTTTTCCTCTGTGAAGGAGACTCCGAGTTTGCGTGCCATTTCATCCACGACCATGAATCCGATGTTGTGACGGGTGTCGCGGTATTCGTTTCCGGGGTTGCCGAGTCCGACAATGAGCCTGGGCTTTAGGCCGCCTGGGTCGCGGGGGGATGGATCATCACCGGGCAGCACGGGCGGCGGAGGCAGGCTCCAGTGTTATTTTTTCGCCGCAGGCTTGGCGGCAGGTTTAGCGGCTGCGGCTTTGGGATCGGCAGCTTTCCCAGCTGGGGCAGCGGCTTTCCCTGCGGGTGCGGCTGCGGCTTTGGGATCGGCGGCTTTGGCACCTGCTGCTGCGGCGGCGGGTTCTGGCTCGACCTCGACTTTTGGCTCCTCACACATGACGATGACGACATCGGCACCGAGCTTGGCGCGGACGCCTTCGGGTAGCTTGATCTCGCCTACATGGATGGCATCGCCGACATTGAGGTGTGAGACTTCGATGTGAATGCGTTCTGGTAGGTCTTTGGGGAGGCAGCGCACCTCAAGGGTGTGGTGAATGGCTTCGACGAGGCCGCCGTGCTTCACACCGATGGCTTCGCCGACGATTTCCACGGGCACCTCAGCGTGAATTTCCTCATCCATAGCGATAGCGTGGAAGTCCACGTGCAGGATGCCGCCACGCAGGTGGTCGTGCTGCACCTCCTGCACGAGGGCGAGCTGCTCAGTGCCGCCAGCCAGCTTCAGGCTGACGAGGATGTTGTCTGAGGCGCTGCTCTCCAGGAGCTTGGTGAAGGTCTTGCCGTCCACTTCTACATTGGCGGCGGGCACCTTGCGTCCATAGACCACGGCAGGGATGGTACCAGCCTTGCGCAGGCGGTTGACGGCTCCAGTGCCCTCGCTGGTGCGGGGCTGGGCGATGAGGTCGAGGATTTTTGCCATGTCCGTAAGGTTCTCCTGAACAGTTGAGTTGGGGGGAAAAGGGTGGCGAGATTACATGCCGACCACTAGATGTCAAAGAGAGAAGTCACAGACTCGTTGTCGTGGATGCGTTTGATGGCTTGGGCCAGTAGTGGGGAGATGTCCAGCGTGGTCACTTTCTCCCCATGCGCCTGGGGCACGGAGTTTGTGGCGAATAGCTCAATGATGGGGGATTTGGCAATGCGGGCGCGGCCTTTCTCACCGAGCACGCCGTGGGAGACGCCGGCGTAGATATTTTTTGCTCCGTACTTCATCAGCAGGTCAGCAGCGGCGGTTAGGGTGCCTGCGGTCTCGGTGAGGTCATCTACCAGTAGGACGTTTTTTCCAGCGACGTCGCCGATGACGTTGAGCGCCTCGACCTCCTCGGCGCTGACGCGGTTCTTGGCCACGATGGCCATCGGTGCCTTCAGCGCCTTGGCATAGGCATGGGTCATCTTGATGCCGCCTACGTCGGGGGAGACGACGACGAGGTCGGGGATTTCACGCTCGCGGATGGCCTTCATCAAAATCGGCCCGGCATACAGATGATCCACGGGGATGTCGAAGAAGCCCTGAATCTGCCCGGCGTGCAGGTCCATGGTGAGGACGCGGTGGACGCCGCTGGCGACGAGGAGATTGGCGACCAGCTTCGCGGTGATGGGCACGCGCGGGCGGTCTTTGCGGTCCTGGCGCGCGTAGCCGAAGAAGGGCAGCACGGCGGTGATGCGGTGGGCGCTGGCGCGCTTCACGGCATCCACCATGATGAGCAGTTCCATGAGGTTCTGGTTGGTCGGCGGGCAGGTGGGCTGGACGATGAAAATATCCCTGCCGCGGATGTTCTCTTGGATTTGAACAAAGGTTTCCCCATCGGGAAAGGTAGTCAGCTCGGTCGCGCAGACGGGGATGCCGAGGTTCTGGCAGATAAGCTCCGCAAGTAGAGGGTGGGCGGAGCCGCTAAGAACCTTTAATGTGTCATTCATGTGGCGGGAGGTTGGCGAGTCTGTCACGGAAATCAACCACGCAGGGCAGAAGCGGGTGGAAGGGCGGCATGAACGGTCATGATTTTCTTTGAATCCGCCTCCCTGTGCCCATCGCACCACACACGGCGCACGGGGTTCTTCCGCGTGTGCATTGTCAAACGGCACGTCCCTTCAACAAACATCCAATACTATGAAAAGAACAATCATCCACATGGCTCTGGCGGCATTCCTCGCCGAGGCACCCATGAGCCAGGCGGCTCTCATCTACGGCCTGACCTCTGCGAACCAGATCGTCAGTTTTGACTCGGCTAGCCCGGGCACCTTGCTTATTCTAATTCGCGTTCAAGATGAGGTTAATAATCCACGGCCAAGCACATATCCCTCGGATTCTAGCGTGATCGGTAGCCAAACGGGGCAGGCCTTCCTTGAGTTGGGATCGGACGCCTTCCATG
>Ga0247836_1006015_pt1 | contig 13797 bp, 10 predicted proteins | sample LaCruzMarch2015__4_FD_187116 | JGI IMG/M metagenome (GOLD analysis project Ga0247836, IMG submission 187116) | Freshwater microbial communities from meromictic Lake La Cruz, Castile-La Mancha, Spain - LaCruzMarch2015_14m | ecosystem: Environmental > Aquatic > Freshwater > Lake | place: Spain...
CAAAGTTAAAAAAAATGGCGCTTTACTAAAAGATAAGCTTACCGATCAATTAGGTGAGCATCCTAATGTCCGCGGGATCCGAGGTAAAGGATATATGTTAGGTATTGAGTTAGATAGACCTGCTAATGATTTAAAAATGATTGGTCTTAAAAACGAAATATTAATTAATATTACCGCCGAATCAGTAGTAAGAATTTTGCCCCCTTTGATTATTAGTGAAAAGGAAATTGATTTATTAGTTGAGAGGCTGGTTAAATCTATTAGGGAGTTCTTATCGTAAGTTTTAAACATTTAAATCCCCTCATTTTAATTAGAGTATAATAAAACCTCTGCATTTACTCAGTTTATAAAAGATTAGCATGCGAACTAGGGTCTGTTGACAATTCATAATTTGACGTCGCGGGACGTCTAGATTGAAAATATTAATTGTCAACAGACACTAATCTAAGCCCTTATCCTAGATGAATCATTAAGTCATTACCAATAACTAACCTGGCTTAATGATGCCTTAATATACAGAGAGTATATTTGTATGTTTTAAGTTTAAATCTAGGATTAAAAACATTATGCCTTATATATCCTTTTCGCTTGATTTTGATGGTTGTAGTTGCATTTTATTTGATGCAACCAAAGATAAGGTATTAAAACAAGTTTCATCTCCTGCACACATTGCCTATTATCCAGTAGTGATTAATCTTATTGAAGCTGCTAAAGAAGTTTTTTCTGAGACCTTAAATGCTCTCATTGAAGGCTATAGAAAGACTCCAGAAGTATTTTGTGGTTCCAACCGCCAATCAAGATTGCTAGATAATAAAATTAGAACTGGCCTTGGTTCACCAGATAGTGCCCTTGATATGCTAAGTACTTATTGTACTGAAAGAGGATTTCTATTTAATAAATTTCTTTTAATTGATAAATATCGAGTTCAAGCTGATGGTAGCCCTGTTGCGGATGGTGATTCCTTTTTATTAGAAAATGAGAAAACATACGATGGAGAATTAGATATATGTAAAAAATCTAATGAATGGGATCCTGATAAAATTGAAATATTATGTGAACAAGTTAAAAGAGCCGGCGCTGCCAAACCTGATGATATCTTGGATTTTTATTTTTTGGATGATGATCTGAAAAATAAGATAATTCCAGGACTAAAAGCTTATTTCTTGGCCAATCCATCAGCATTGCCATCTAATGTACGTTTACATTTAATTAAATACAATTGGCAAGAATTATATAACCCTAAATATCTTCAACTAGGTACTAGCAAAGATACATTTAAAACATTGGCAAAAAGTTTAGTGCAGCCACAAGGGGTTATTGAACATTGTGAATTAGCAGAAGAGGCCCCTAAAACAAAAGAAGCAATATTTGAAATTTCGCCACCTCGTGAGGCGTCATTACCCGTGATTGAAGTAATTGCTCCTATACCAGCAGAAGCAACAGATAAAAAAGAGCCTGCAGATGATAAAGAGGAATCTAAAGCCGATATAGCTGCGCCTGAAGGATCGGAAGAAGAAAGAACTACAGAGTCAGAGTCATCTTTGGCCTCTTCTTGTTATGCGTTATTTAAGAATGAGTATAAAGTACCAGGCTCCAGAAAAAAAATAAGAATGTCATTGCCAACTCAAAACCACCTCATGAAAAAAAATCTAGGTTAAATTTATAAGCATTGAGAAGATAGGTAAGTTGGGCCCTAAGTTATCGACACATTTTGTCTGTCATCCACGCGTAGGCGGGGATCTATCCAAAAATCAAGCACTATGCCTCAAATATTAATGGATTGCCACCTGCGCGGGAACGACACACATAAAAATAATATGCAATATTGATAAAATTTATGCATTTAAAAAAGGTGTCGATACCTCAGGGTTGGGCTAGGGCCCAACCTAATACAATTAGTTTGTTATAGATATTTAAAGAAGAACTTATTCACCAACAACATCTTCTGCATCATCACCTGTTGAAACTGGTGATTCTGTTTTCTCGACTTTTAGATCTTTCTTAGCACCTTCAGGCTTATCTTTCCACTCAAGTTTCACTCGACCTTGCTTATCGACTCCTGCAACAAAAACATCAATTTCTTGACCTTCGTGCAAGACTTCTTCTACTTTTTGTGAACGTTCAGCACAAATCTGAGAAATATGAAGTAAACCATCTTTACCAGGTAATAAATTAATAAATGCACCAAACTCTACAATTTTAAGAACTTTACCATGATAAGTTTGACCAACTTCAATATCAGCAATCAATACTTTAATTTGGCGTTTAGCTTCTTCCAATGCTTCCATATTAGGAGAAAATAATTGAACAACACCTGAGTCATCAATATCAATTGAAACTCCTGTAGTTTCAATTAAGCCTTTAATAGTAGCACCACCTTTACCAATAATAGTACGAATTTTATCTTCAGGAACTTTCATCGTAACAATTCTTGGTGCATGTTGTGATAATTCACCGCGATGTTCAGCTAAAGCATTATTCATTACCCCAAGGATATGTCGTCGACCAGCATTGGCTTGATCTAGAGCTTCTTCCATTATTTCTTTAGTAATTCCTGTGATTTTTATATCCATTTGTAAAGCAGTAATACCTTTATCAGTACCCGCTACTTTAAAATCCATATCACCAAGATGATCTTCATCACCTAAAATATCAGTTAATACTGCAAAGCGCTCACCTTCTTTAATTAATCCCATAGCAACGCCTGCAACTGGTGCCTTTAATGGAACACCCGCATCCATTAATGCCAAGCTTGTACCACAAACAGTTGCCATTGAACTTGAACCATTTGATTCGGTAATTTCTGATACTACGCGCAATACATATGGGAAATCAGCAGCATTTGGAAGAACTGCCATTAAACTACGTCGCGCAAGACGACCATGGCCAATTTCACGTCGCTTAGGACTTCCAACCATACCTGTTTCACCAACTGAGTACGGAGGGAAATTATAATGCAACATGAATCTGTCTTTAGTTTCACCCTCTAACTTATCTAGAGTTTGCGCATCACGATCATTTCCTAAAGTAGCTGCAACTATAGCTTGAGTTTCGCCACGAGTGAATAATACTGAACCATGAGCCCTATCTAAAAGATGTGTTTTAATTGAAATAGGACGTACTGTTTTTTGGTCACGGCCATCAATACGTGGTTCACCATCTAATATACGATTACGCACATGATCTTTTTCAAGATTACTGATAATATCAACAATCACATCACCTGAAAAATCTGCATTTTCAGCTACTAAAGTATCAACCACATTCTTACGAACTTCATTTAAACGTTGATATCTTTCTGTCTTATCTTTGATTAAATATGCTGATGTAATTTCAGCATTTGCCAAGTCAGCAACGCGTGATTGCAATTCTGTGTTTTTTTGCGGTGCTATCCAATTCCAAGGAGTTTTACCAACTTCTTTAGCAAGCTCATTAATGCCATTAATCACTGGTTTCATCATTTCATGACCAAACATAACAGCGCCTAACATTACATCTTCACTTAATTCTTTCGCTTCAGATTCAACCATCAAAATAGCATCTTTAGTTCCGGCAACTACTAAATCTAACTCAGAAACAGTTTGATGCCCTGGATTAAGTAAATATATGCCATTTTCATAACCAACACGAACAGCGCCTATTGGCCCATCAAAAGGAATACCTGAAATAGCAAGAGCGGCTGATGCGCCAATCATTGATATAACATCAGCAGGAACTTCAGGATTAAGCGACATTACTGTTGCGATTATTTGCACTTCATTGCAAAACTCATCCGGGAATAATGGACGTAATGGTCTATCAATCAAGCGAGAAGTTAAAGTCTCATGTTCGCTTGGGCGACCTTCGCGCTTATTAAAGCCACCAGGTATTTTACCTGCAGCATAAGTCTTTTCTTGATAATAAACTGCAAGTGGGAAAAAACTATTTTTCTCAGCGCCATCTTTCTTTGCCACTACGGTAACTAATACTTGTGTTCCATTCATGCTAACAAAAACAGCACCATCTGCTTGTCTTGCAATCTCGCCGGTTTCAATAACTAATTTATTATCGCCAAACTGTATCTCTTTTGTGATCTTAGCCACGTCTATTTCCTCATAATTGTTGTTAAACTGAAAAAATAGTGGCCATAATTTATTATGCGACTACTTTTTCTAGAATAAAAAAAAAGCGCAGAAAACTGCGCCTTTGGTATTAGCTAAATATAATTATCTGCATAATACATCTATTAATAAGAATCTCTAAGACCAAGACTTTGAATCAAAGTTGTATAACGCGCTTGATCTTTTCTTTTCAAATATTTTAGTAATTTACGGCGCTTGTTTACTAACTCTTGTAAGCCACGACGTGAATGAAAATCTTTTTTATTTGTTTTAAAATGGTCAGTCAAATATTTAATGCGACCAGTCATAAGTGAAACCTGAACTTCAGGTGAACCTGTATCTTTTTCAGCTAATTTAAATTGATTAACAATTTCAGCTTTTTGTACGCACGTTAGCGTCATCGTGTACTCCTAAATATAATACAGTAGATATCTACTGTAATAGTTTTGCATAGCCCAAAAAATTCGGGATATCGCAGATATAGCAAAGGGTTGCATTCTACCAAGACTTCCCCATAGAAACAAGTATTAAGACTATTTTTTGTCAAACCTAAATGAAAACAATTAAATCATCTAGCTTAATTTGACTTAATTATCTCCCTGTCGCGTATTCTAAGCTCGCCCTATCATGATCGTTGCCATAGTCTAGGCTTCCTTCTCCATCTAGATCTCTTTGCTGCCTACTTTCTGTATCTTCCAGGTCATCACTTATACGTAGAAATAACTCTACTTCAGAATTAAAAGAATTAATAATCATTCTCCAATTACTGTGCGCCCTATCATTCAAATTTTGTGACATTAAAAACAAAAATCCTGGAGAAGGAATCAAGTATTTTGATTCTAACTCAGCTAAATCTAAAAAATTCTGCGGGGTAAGATTTGTTTCGTATTGTAAAGAAGAATTCTCTATTATAAAGATAGCACGAAGTCTTTCTAAGTTATAAAGGAGCGCCCAAAAGCACAAAAGAAGCACAGAGAGCATGAAATGTAGATTGCATTTGTACGACATGTTCTCTCTCACCAAGTACATGTGCAAAACTTGGATTAAGCCTGCTGTAAACCTCATCAGGTTTATAAGTTAAGAGAGGAACCATGGGTCTTGCTGAAGATGCATCCACATCTGATGCAGAAGGCTCTTCAGTAGCAGCAATTTCATGTCTAGTCGGGTAGTTTGAGGTGGTCGCTAAACTTTAAAAAACATAGGAAAATCTTGTTATAATAAAATTACAATAATAGCTAATGACAAATATTTGTCAATAGTGTCAATCTATGTTTCTTTTTTGTGTTAATAGTCGCTTAACTTTTAACAGATTAGATTCTTCTAACTCACCAAGACCGATAAATTTATCATCATTTTCATATAAACGAATTAGTCCTATTATATTGTTTTCAAAGGGTCGATTAATAATTTTACCCATATATAATTCATTAGCTTCAAAACTACTAACCGCTAATCTTGGCAAATAATTAACAGCGCGGTCAATTGGCATTAAAGATGTTATTCGGATATCTTCTGACATTGCTTGTAATTCATCTAAGCTAAACATAGTTTCAGATTCGAAACCTGCAGTATATAAACGATGAAGCTTGGTAACATGGGCGCCAACTTTTAGTGCCTCCCCTATATCTTCTATTAAATTACGAATATAGGTACCTTTACTACACGTTATTGTTAAAGCGAGCTCTTTATCATTAAATTGATTTAATATTAAATTATAAATATTGATATCTCGGGCATTTCTTTCTATTTCAATGCCTTCACGAGCATATTTATATAAAGGCCGACCTTCATGTTTCAAAGCAGAAAACATCGATGGAATTTGTTTTAGTTGTCCTTTAAATTGGGATAATACAGAATTTAATTCAGTTAAAGATATAGAAAATGATTCGGTTGTCGCGATAACTTCGCCCATGGAATCACCAGTATTAGTTTTTATGCCTAAAAGTCCTACAGCTTCGTAACATTTATCGGCATCTAAAATATATTGGCAAAACTTAGTCGCCTCTCCAAAACATATAGGTAACATCCCCGTAGCTAGTGGATCTAAACTTCCGGTATGACCTGCTTTTTTTGCTTTATATAACCTTTTTACCTGTTGTAATACAGCGTTTGAGGTCAAGCCTTGTGGTTTATTAACTAATAAAATCCCATCAATATCACGCTTTGTCGTCATTTTCAGAATCATTTGCCTCATCTATCAAACGACTTAAGCGTTTGCCATATTCTATAGATTCATCATAAATAAAATGCAGCTGTGGAACGGTGCGTAATTTTACAGACTTTGCTAAAATTGTTCTTAAATAACTTGCAGCTGAATTTAGTATAGTAGCAGTTGCCGCAGGATCATCATTAAAAACTGTGAAGTAAACTTTAGCATGGCTAAGATCTCTTGCAACTTTAACTGCTGATATTGTAATTAACTTAGGTAAGTGAGGATCTTTAATTTCTTGCTGAATAATTTCTGCAAGCCTGCGTTGCATCATTTCTGCAATTCGATCTGTTCTTTTAAAATCTGCGGCCATACAAAAACCCTTAGATACTACAATGTTTTTTACCCAAAAGTGGGCTTAATAAATATACTAATTTTATCATCATCTAACGTAGCCTGGTTGCTTGCAACCAGGATTTACCTTAATTTTACCCTGGTTGCAAGCAACCAGGCTCCGATGGCTTAAGATAGAACTATTAAGATCTTTTAATCTCTACAGTCTCAAAAACTTCAATCAAATCACCAGTATGGATATCATTATAATTTTTAACACCTATTCCACACTCAAAACCTTGACGAACTTCAGATGCATCATCTTTAAAGCGACGTAAAGATTCTAATGTTCCCTCATAAATCACAATATTATCTCGCAATACACGAATAGGGTTATTGCGCTTAATTAAACCTTCAATAACCATACATCCAGCAATAGCACCAAGTTTTGGTGAGCGGAATACATCTCTAACTTCAGCAATACCAATAATTTGTTCTTTAAATTGTGGTGCTAACATACCTGTTAGAGCAGCTTTAACTTGATCAACAATTTCATAGATAATACTATAGTAATTCATCGATACTGCTTCAACTTCAGCAAGTTTCTTAGCTCCAGCATCAGCACGAACATTAAATCCGATGATAATTCCATTAGATGCAATAGCTAAGTGGACATCAGATTCAGTAATACCGCCGACCCCACTAGAAATAACCTCTACTTTTACTTCTTCATTTGATAATTTAACTAAGGCATCAGCTATTGCTTCAACTGAACCTTGCATATCTGCTTTTAAGACAACATTTAAAACTTTAAGTTCAGTTGCGGTCATATTCTCAAGAATACCTTCAATCGAAGATTTTTGACGCCGTGCTAATTTAACATCTCTAAATTTCCCTTGCCTAAACAAAGCAACTTCTCGTGCTTTCTTTTCATCAGGAACAACTATCGCTTCGTCCCCTGCATGAGGAATTGCAGATAAGCCCAATACCTCAACCGGCATTGAAGGACCTGCACTATTTACTAAAGTACCATTATCACTAACTAATGCACGCACCTTTCCATATTGAAGGCCTGCAAGCAATATATCACCCTTACGTAAAGTACCATTTTGTACCAATATTGTAGCAACAGGACCACGTCCTTTATCTAATCTAGATTCAATTACAATACCCTTTGCAGCGCCATCAGTATGTGCTGTAAGTTCTAAAACTTCAGCTTGTAATAATAAAGCATCTAATAAAGCATCAATGCCAAGGCCTGTTTTTGCTGAAATATTAACAAACATGGTATCGCCACCCCATGATTCAGGAATAACTTCATATCCTGATAATTCATTCATTACACGCTCAGTATCAACCCCTGGCTTATCCATTTTGTTAATTGCAACAATAATAGGAACTTTAGCAGCTTTTGCATGTTGAATAGCTTCTATAGTTTGAGGCTTAACACCATCATCAGCTGCAACTATTAAAACAACGATATCAGTGGCTTGTGCACCACGAGCACGCATCGCGGTAAAGGCCGCGTGTCCTGGGGTATCAAGGAAAGTAATATCTCCTTTTGGTGTACTTACATGATAAGCACCAATATGCTGTGTAATTCCACCAGCTTCGCCAGCTGCTACTTTAGTGCGACGAATATAGTCAAGTAATGAGGTTTTACCATGGTCAACGTGACCCATAATAGTAACAACAGGCGCTCTTGATTCTCTATTAATACCTTTAGATACAACATCACCTAAATTTTGCTCAATAGCATCCTCTTTTAAAAGACGAGCAACATGACCCATTTCTTCAACCACAATCACAGCTGTATCTTGGTCAATAACTTGGTTAATAGTAGCCATCGCTCCAAGGCCCATCATCACTTTAATAACTTCAGCAGCTTTAACTGACATCCGTTTAGCGAGTTCAGCTACAGTAATAGTCTCAGGTATTAATACATCGTGAACAGTAGGAGCAGTAGGCATTGCAAAACCATGTGTTAATGACTCTTCTGCTTCAAGATATTTATCTGATTTTTCATGAGAACGGCGCTTTTTGCCCTTGTTGCGCTTGCCATAAATTAATTTGTTATCATTTTCTTCTTCATGAATTGGTGGTAAATATTTAGATCTTTTCTTATCTTTTTTATGGGCGGTTTTATTGCTATCTGATTCTTCTTTATCATCAGGTTTTTTCTTATTAACTTTATCTTGCTTGTTCTCTTCTACCGTTTTTCGTTCAGTATTAGTAACTTCAACCCTAACTACAGGCTGAACTTCTTCTGGTATATCTAAGGTTAGATCAGTTGAAGGATCAGCAACTTCTTGTGTATCAATTTCAGGCACTTCAATTTCGCGCGAATTTGTAGATGATTCTTCAGTGCTTACAACTTCCTCTTGAATATCTGTTGGTGTTGTTCTAATTTCTTCTACAGCAGCGACAACTTCTTCTTCAATTTCTTCTTCAATTATCTCAGGTTCTGGGTTACGTTTTTCATAGATTCTTTTTTTACGAACTTCGATATTAACAGTTTTGCTACTATGAGAATCGTGACCTACTTTAACTTGTGACACTGATTTTCGTTTTAGAGTAATACGCCCTGGAGCTGTTCGTACCTCAGAGCCTGAACCGCCTTTTAAATGATTAAGCAAAATTCTTTTTTGATCTTCGTTTACTGTTTGCTCTTCATCATTAATGGCAAGACCTGCTTCTTGCAACTGGTTCAATAAGCGCTCAACAGGGATCCCGACAACCTGAGCTAATTGTTTAACCGTCACATCTGCCATAATTTAATCCCCTTTCAGCTGTTATTAACCAGCCATTATACTAAATATCTAACTTTTTTAGTAATTACTCACTCCTCTTGCGAGTGTAGCGAGGGATATCCGATATACTAGCCTCGCGCTATATTTTCGAGATCCATCATTACACTCACAAGACGTGATGCGTGAACATTTACTTTTTTATTTATCTTCACTAAACCACGGTTCACGTGCTTTCATAATAAGTGCACCAGCTTTTTTCTCGGTCATTCCAGAGATTACTAAAAGCTCATCAACAGATTGCTCAGCGAGCTCATCCATTGTCATAATACCAATAGCTGCTAATTTCTCAGCAAGATCTTTGGTCATGCCTTCCATCTCTAATAGACTTGTATGTGAGTTTGTATCACTTCCGCCAGAAGATAAAGCCTGAGTAAGCAACGTATCATTTGCACGATTACGTAATTCGTCAACAATCTCTTCATCAAAATCATCAATAGCTAATAATTCTTCTTTAGGAACATAAGCTACTTCTTCTAAAGTTGAGAACCCATTAGCTACTAGTAATTGAGCTAGTTCTTCATCTATTGCTAAAGATTCTATGAATAAATTAACTGATTTTGTTGATTCTTCTTGGCTTTTACCTTCAAAATCCTCAATTGTCATGACATTTAATGTCCAGCCGGTTAATTGGCTAGCAAGCCTTACATTTTGGCCATTACGACCTATTGCTTGTGATAACTGATCTTTATTAACTGCTAAATCCATCGTATGTGTATCTTCATCAACAACAATTGATGAAATATCTGCTGGTGCCATTGCATTAATAACTAGCTGAGCTGGGCTATCATCCCAAAGAATAATATCAACACGCTCCCCACCTAACTCACTAGAAACAGCTTGAACACGAGCACCGCGCATACCAACACAAGCACCAATAGGATCAATACGACCATCATTTGTCTTAACTGCAATTTTAGCGCGATTACCAGGCTCACGAGCAGCAGCTTTAACTTGAATAATATTTTCACCAATTTCTGGCACTTCAATTCTAAATAATTCAATTAACATTTCATTGCGTATACGACTTACTAATAATTGAGGGCCACGAACGCTCTCTATTATTTCATATAAATATGCTCTAACCCTGTCATTTGGGCGAAACATTTCTTGAGGTAAAGTTTCATTGCGTGGCATAAAGGCTTCAGCCTTTCCACCTAAGTCGATTATAATGTTATCTCTAGTAACTTTTTTAACAGTTCCATAAACTAACTGACCAATTCTACCCTTGAACTGTTCAACTACAAGTCTACGCTCAGCTTCACGAATTTTTTGCATAATTACTTGACGTGCAGTTTGCGCAGCAATCCTACCAAATGCGATAGATTGCATAGGCTCTTCAATTCGACCGCCAACTTCAATGTTGGGTGATTTTAGTTTAGCTTCAACCAATGTAAGTTCATGATCAGGGAATTCTAGTAAATCATCTTCAACAACATCCCAATATCTAAAGGTCTCATATTCACCAGTACGTGGGTCAAGAATAACTTTAATTCCTATTTCCATACCTGAAAGCTTACGAGTTGCAGACTCTAATGCTGATTCAATCGCTTCAATAACGATTTCTTTAGAGACACCTTTTTCGTTAGATAAAGCCTCAGCAACTAATAACAATTCTTTACTCATTGTTCGCCTCACTCACCAGTCAAATTTGCTTTCGCAATATTGGAAAAAATAAAATCCTGTTTTACGCCATCTACATCAAGTACTAAAATATTATCATTTACAGCTACAATAATTCCTGCAAATTTTCTTTTGCTATCAACGGGCTTAAATAGCTTAATTTGCACAGGGCTATTAATATACCGTTCATACTGCCATTTGCTAAACATCGGCCGTGGAATACCTGGCGATGAAACTTCTAAGCTATAGTTGCCGGAGATAGGGTCTTCAACATCAAGTAGAGCACTAATTTGATGGCTCACTTTTTCACAATCAGAAATCCCAATACCATCTTCTTTATCAATATAAACGCGAAGTAATGAATGCCGACCTTGGGCCAAGTATTCAGTACCCCATAATTCATAGCCCATAGATTCAATGCTAGGCTTTATAAGTTCTTCAATTTTGTCTTGTATCATAACTAACTCACGATATCTGTAAATCACAGATAATAAAAAACCCCATAAATGGGGTCTAATATTTAGTGGTAGCGGGGGCAGGATTTGAACCTACGACCTTCGGGTTATGAGCCCGACGAGCTACCAGGCTGCTCCACCCCGCATCAACTGAGGGCAATTATACGCAGCAAGCATATATATATCAAGCTATTTATCTAATTAATTATTAATTTTATAAATTATGTTAAAAACCACTCTATAAAAACATATATTTAAAAATTGGTATAGCTATAAATACCTACGGTATGTCATAAATATTTAACTTAATGGTAGTTTTAGTAAGTACCATAATTCGTCCATTAACTAATTAGTTAAATGATAAATTTGTGTATTTAAGTAGTCAAGCAAACGCGTTCATGCAAATAGCTATTAGTGCGCCTGGGAAGATGCCTAAATATAACAGTGATAAGCAATTAGCGGAATAAATTAATTTTGTAGTTTTAGACAAGACTATAGGTGTTCTATCTTCAGTGTCATCAAAATACATTACTTTTATTATGCGTAAATAGTAAAATGCGCCTAATACTGCAAATATTAAACCTAGTGCTGCAACCCAGGTCATGTTTGCACTTACTAATGCTTTAAGTACTAATAATTTTGTGAAAAATCCAACTGCTGGTGGAATACCTGCCATAGATAACATTACTATCATCATCATAAAGGCAAGCCATGGACTGCGCTTATTTAAGCCTTTTAAATCATCAACATTTTCTATTTCTACGCCTGCCCTAGATAATAAAATAATTATCCCGAATGCTGATGCTGACATAATAGAGTATACAAGTACATAATATAAAGCGGCTGCATATCCACTTGCGGTTGCGGCTAGTATGCCAAATAAAGCGTAGCCCATATGTGAAATTGCAGAATATGCTAATAATCTTTTTATATTGTTTTGAGTAATCGCAAATAAATTACCGAGGCCTGCTGATAATAATGCCATAACTAATATTAGTTGCTGCCATTGCATCGCAATATCTTGCAAACCTAAATTTAAAATCCTTAATGCCATACCTATTGCTGCAATTTTTGGAGCGGTACCTATAAATAAAGTTACAGAGGTAGGTGCTCCTTGATAAACATCTGGCACCCACATGTGAAATGGCATAGCAGCTATTTTAAACCCAACTCCTGCCAATATAAAAACAAGAGCAAATGAAAGTAAACCTGATTCCAATTTCCAATCTTTTGCAACAGCAATTCCAATATCATGTAAATTAAGCGCACCTGTCGCTCCATATAACAAAGAAATACCATAGAGAAGCATACCGGATGCAATTGCCCCCATCACAAAATACTTCATTGCAGCTTCAGATGACTCAAGGTTAGTTCTTCGAATTGCGGTCATTGCATAAAGTGGCAATGATAGTAATTCAATACCCAAATATATGGTTAGTAAAGAATGAGCTGAAACTAGGGTAATCATACCTAGGGTTGAAAACAACCCAAGTAAATAATAATCACCTGTTGGCATTTGCCGCTCTTCAATATAATGTTTTGAATAATAAAAACTTAAAAATACAGATATGAATATAAATAATTTCATTATCTGTGCGATATCATCAGAGATAAATAATCCATTAAAAATTACGGCAGAGTACTGTCCAATAAACAGATAGCTAGTTACAGCAGCTATTGCCAACCCTGAGATGGCCACCATAAATGTTATTGATTTACAGCGATCTTTTAAAAATAAATCGGCTAACAGCGCAACACAAGCTGTTATTAATATAATTATTTCTGGTGTCGCTAAATATATATTATCTAATAATCCTGTCATCTTTTTTTAACCTTAGAATTTTGATTTATCAGCGTAAGCTAGAGTATGACTTACAGTTTGATGTATATATGTAAGTACAGGTTTAGGATAAACACCCATTGCCACAACCATAATAGCTAAAAGCACATAAGCACTGAGCTCAAAGCCACAAAGATCTTTTAATTCAGCAACTTTTTCATTAACAATCGGCCCAAATATAACACGTTTATACATCCATAAAGTATATGCGGCACCAATAATTAATGTAGTAGCTGCCCAAAAAGCAATCCAAAAGCCAGCTTTAATAGATCCAAGAATCACCATAAACTCACCAACAAAACCAGAAGTTCCAGGTAAACCCGCATTAGCCATAGCAAATAGCATAAAAAACGAAGCAAACATAGGCATGGTATTTACAATACCACCAAAATCATTAACTTGGCGAGTATGCATCCTATCATAAATAAAGCCAACTCCTGCAAACATAGCAGCTGAGACAAAAGCATGAGAAATCATAACGACAATAGCA
>Ga0247836_1006027_pt1 | contig 13776 bp, 7 predicted proteins | sample LaCruzMarch2015__4_FD_187116 | JGI IMG/M metagenome (GOLD analysis project Ga0247836, IMG submission 187116) | Freshwater microbial communities from meromictic Lake La Cruz, Castile-La Mancha, Spain - LaCruzMarch2015_14m | ecosystem: Environmental > Aquatic > Freshwater > Lake | place: Spain...
GTCCACTTCCGGAGACCCAACCTTTCTCGCTGAAATCGAATTGGCCGATCATCCGGCCTTCGTACAGCGGGAGTCCAATCGCAGGCCCCCGAACGGGAAGTTCGACAGCATTTCTGCCACGACCAATCTTGATTATCAGTGCATTGCCGCGTGGATCTGTAAAATCGACTTCTGCAATCCTTTCTTCTTTGATCCAAGCATCTCCTGCTCTAGAGAGGATGATTCCCTCGGGAATCTCTGCCCGAGGAATCAGCAATGTGTTGTAGGGAGCTGGTGCACAGCGCAAACCTCCAGAGGTTTTTGCCACGTCGCCTGGGTTGAGGGAATGGCCGCCAGCAATGCATCTATTGGCGGATCGTTGATCTACGTTGGTACTGGCGTCGTAAACCCACTCGTCGAGGCCTAGGCTATTCACCGTCACATTGGCGGAATCTATGCCCAGTTCTTGCCATAATTCATTGATCGGGCGCCATTCGCCCTTGATCCAGCGGCTGTACTCGTCCGGCCGATACCCTTGATCTTCCCACTTGGTGCGCGGCGGGAAGAGCTTCGAGTCATTTGTCATATCATATTCGCGCTCATATTTGATACCCCAGCCTAAGGGATCGTTATCACCAAGCGGAACAGAGCCCGCATAGATCCTTTGGATCGTCTCCAGTTCGTTTTGCGACTGAATCTCAAGGATCGCTTTGGACCGTGGGCTGAAGCGATCAACTTGTTCTCGTACATAGGGCGTGGCCAGCTCCTCGGCGCGTTCCCAGTCTTCAAGTTTGCGGCGCATGAAGGCCGTTTGGATCACGGATGTGGAGCCCCCCTTCTCAAGAATGATCGGATTGAACTTGAAGCTTCGATGAATGGTGAAGATCTCCTCGCGATTCTCAAAGCCAAACAGCCACTCCCATTGGCAGTAATCGAGGAAAAGACGCCGCAGGGCGCCCGTGCCATGGTCTGAATACAAGCCTGACGGAATGATGTAACCCAATCGACCACCTTGGCGCATTAGAGAATGCGCTGTCTCCAGAAAAGCTTTGTAGAGATTGATGTCTGCCGATCCTTGGTGCTGGAAGGGGTGGGCCGGGTCGGCGTAGCCCCCTGTCCGTTGTCTCAATCCACGCCAGCGAGCATGAAAAGCCTCGTTCTGACGGCCGCGCTCGATGATGAAACGGTCGTTGCTTGCCTCATTTGCTTCTGGGTCCCCATAAGCTCCGGCCGCGTACTTCATGAAGTTGGACTGGGCCCGAAAGTCCGCGTTGTAATCAAGCCAGCCCTGCTCGAGCTCCTCACTAGCGAAAAAGCCGGTCTGTTTCCGCAGGGCTTCCTGCTTGCCGTAAGTGCGGTAGAGGGGGTCGATGTTGCTGAAGAACTCTTTGGAATTCGGCTTGGCGATATCCCAAGGTGGATTGCCAAGCACCGCATCGAAACCTGCTCCTTCGGCGCAGAAGACATCAGGGAACTCCAGCTCCCAATGGAAGAAGCGCAACCGAGCAGCGGTCTCTGCTGCAACGGTGCAAGTCGCCTCAGGTGCGTTGCTCAAGGTGCTGGGCAAAGGAGCCTGCTCCAAAGCATCCGCTGGCCAGAACCAGCAAGCGCACCAAAGATCCATTGCGGCCTTCAGGCTCTTGTAGGCAGGCGCACCCAAGAGCTCGTCTCGATAGATCCGTGCCCGCTCTGCAGCATCCTGCACAGGCAGATCGTGCAGCTTGGCTAATAAGTCCAGCGCATCGGCGTGCACTTCTGTTGCCTCCCTTGCCCGATCGCGCGGATCAAACAGCGTTGGCCCCGATAGAAAGTTCTTCAGGTCGGTCTTGAGATCTCCCATCGCGAAATCGCGCAGAGCCTTGCCCCGCGCCTCTTTTGCGAAATGGACGCCATTGGAGTGGTTCTTGTCGCCCCCCTCCCGGTTTTTCCAGGCCATCACCGGGTAGTGGAGGAACTGGTCGAACCAGGTGCCCACCAAAGCATTACCGCACTTGACCTTGTGATCGAGGAACGAGAACGGCAACGTGCGGTCCATCGTCTCGATCCAGAGCGACAGACGGCACAACTCCACTGCGAGGGGGTCGAGGTCCACTCCGTAGATGCAGCGTTCCACCACATGGCGCTTGAGCACCGCCCGAAGACGTGGCTCGAAACTGGCGTCATCTGCAGGGCAGGGGATCAGTTCCTGCCCGAGAGCTGCCACATCATCGGCATCCTCCGTTCGAGGCCTTAGCAGGCTGACCACGGAGCGGTCACCTCGGTCAGCCACTCGGCCGTGGTGGTGCACCGAGGCATAGAGAGCATCGGTGGCGTACCGCAGCACCGCGACTGGGAATGTGCCTGAGCCGCAGGCGCTATCGCAGGTCTTGATCGCGAGGATTTCTTCAGGGCGCTTGGGCAGCCAGGCGCTGGCCGGAGCGTCCAGGTCCGGAGTGCCGTCGTCCTTCGCCGGTGGGTCGTAGAGCAGGGGGCGAAGGGTGCGCTGCACTGTTGGGACGGCCAGCCCCGGACGGGTGTAGAAGGTGCCCGACCCCTTGCGGGTTCCGCCCCAGCGAACCAGATACCACTCGCCTGGCAGCACCACCCGCACAACCAGTTGGCGTGCCTTGCGTGAGACCGATTCCTCATAGGCGCGGCGCGTGTCGGCATTAGCCGATGCCCTTGGCCGGCGGACCAGCTTGCCGGCTTCTACGGCTCGACGGGCCCAGACCTCTGCGCGAGTGCGCGTCACATGGCGGTCGTCGTCGGTATCAACGCCCTCCTCCTCAGCGGTGTCATCAGCGTCCTCGTCACCCTCTTCGCCGTCGCCAGGGCCTTCTCCCTCACCATCATCGGGAGCCTCTTCACTAGTTTCCAATTCCTCGTCATCACCGGAACTGGTGTCCTTCATCTTTTCGAGCAAGGCAGCCAGGGCCCTGTCGTCCATCTCCTCAAGGCGCGACAGCGGCAGGGCCGGCTGGTTGCCCACCGCCAGGAAAATGACGGGATCCCCGGAAGGTGCGGTCTTCAGCTCGAAGTCGAGCAGGCCCTCGTAGAGGATGCCGATGTACTCGCTGGAGAGATCCGAGAAGTCGACCGGCACCGTGACCCACGTCTTCTGGCGCCCCTGGCGCAGCTTGACGCGGGTGCGGCTGATCTTCTCCAGCATCCAGAGCACATCACGGTCTGGGAAGACGCCGCGGCTGGTGTCGAACGCGGCGGTTTCAAAGATGTGCAGAGCGCGGTGAAGACCGTCTGTGGACTGGTCACCACCAACGGCGGGCTCGAACAATTCACCGCCATAGGCAGGCACCGGCAATGCCGGGTGATGACTGCCCTGATGCACCAATCGGAACAGCGCCAGCAACCGCGGCCAGGCGCTCCAGGAACGGGCGAGGCGACTGCCGCCACGGGCCGCTGTTTTTTCCAGCTCCTCGAGCAGGCCGCCCACGCCGTAAGCACCGTGATACAGCGCGTTGTCGCGCGGCAGCAGGTCACGGGATTCGGCGAACAGCACCACCACCAGCCGCATCACCACTCGCACGGCAGCGCGGTAGATGTCGGCCGGGTTCACGTCTGCGCACTGCTCGCGCAGCACGTCTCCATGGCTCTGAACCAGCAGCTCAACGGCCTCCCGCACACGCTCGCCCAGGGCGGCTGATAGCTCGGCCTGGCCCTTGCGGCTGTCGAGCACAGCAGTGAGCAATGGCCCTGGTTGGTCGCTGGCCGTTGGCGTCCAGGCTTGAGGAGAGAGCAAGGTGCGGAGGGCCAGCACCTGGGAGGACAGTTCCCCCTCTTCAAACCAGAGGTCAACGTCCCACTCGCACCAGGCATCGAAATCGAGCCCAGCGAAGATCAGCCGCCACTGCCGGCCGTTGGTGAGTAGGGCCAGTCGCTCTGTTCCTGCACGTAGCCACCGCACCACCTGGCTCGCCGTGCGGCGGCCACGGCCGATGCCTACCTGTCGTTCTGAGTCGAGGAAGACCGGCAACAGCGCACCGTGTTCACCGCGCCAGAGATGGCGTGGCTTGATGGTGTCTCCAGTCGGGGTGCGACGATTCCATTCCGCGCCAATGGCTGAGCCGCGTGTCCAGACACCGGTTCCTGGCGCAAAGCCGCAGACCCTTTCGAGCACAAAGGCCACGAACGCAGATGCCTCGCCTTCCCTCGCCAGCAACGCAGCGGCTTGCCGGCGCAGCTCCTGATCGTGGTACGCCCCGAGCGGCCCAGGTTGGAGCGCTGCAACGGTCTGCAGCCGCGGTGGATCGAGGAGCAGGCCCCCGTGCCTCAGGCGATCCCATCCGGGCAGTGATGCTTCGCTCATCGCACACCTCCTGGCAGGCGCACTTCAATCGCCACTGGAAACACCTGCGCCGGGCCTGACATCGCGTAGCGGTTGGGAAGGAGGAACCTGAGGATCCGTTCCCGCTCTCGCTCCAGCTGGGATCGCACCTCCTCGTGGTGCTTGGTGCGGCGATCAATCTCGGCCCGCTTTTCTTCGATCGATCGATCGATCGCATCCAGCCGCTGGGCCTCATCAAACAGAGTTCCCTGCAGGCGTTCGACCTTGAGGGCTTCGATCTCACGCTCAAGCTTGGCCAGGGTGTTCTCGGTGATCAGCGTCGACACCTCCCCCTGTCGGCTGCGGTAGCGCTGTTCTTCGTCCTGTCTCGCCTTCTTTCCCGATTCCTCCAGCTGCTCATGCAGCGATTTGGTCAGCTGATCGGCGTGTTGCCCCAGCAGGGCTTTGAGCTCCGGCTCCACGTCCTCGACGAGGGCTCGGCCGGCATCGAGTTGGCCTCGGTCGAGGGTGACCTGACCTCCTCGTAGATCGCGAGCGCTGCAATGGGGCAGCGCGGGCCGCAGCTCCCCGTCGATCACGGGCAACACAAGCGTGCGGACCCAGTGGTGAAAGGTCTCGCGCAGATCGTTGACGGCCAGCTCCTCAACGCTGAGCAAAATCCAGGCATCGGTGCCAACAGGCAACGGCGCCTGCCGGACGGTCCAGCGGGAGACTTCCTCGCCGGTACCCGGGAAGCGGCGGCGGGACAGGGTGGAGATGGCGTGCTGCAGCATCGGGTGCGACAGGTGGGCCATCAGCACATCGGGCCTGGGCGAGAACACCAAGCGGCCGCCGATATCATCGAGGAAAGGGGCCGCATCGAACGCCAGCCGCGACACCGGGCCGAGCGCGCCGCCCTGCTGCGGCCTCCTGAGCGACTCATCAATCACCTCGCTCCACCCCGGCAGTGCTGGGTTGAGGAGCTTGCAGGTCTGCGGCATGTCCGAGCAGTCCAGCTGCGGCCGCCCACCACGCACAGCCATCGCCGACTCCAACGTGTCGCGTAGAGCTACGGGATCGAGGTCAATCTCGGCGGCCAGGGCCTTGAGCTGCACCTCGGCGGCCTGCCCTTCAGCGCCGGTGTCGAGGGTTGCATCAGCTTCGATGCGGACCCGGCCTTTGGCCTGGGCGAGGCGGAGGTCCAGAGTGGCCTGGACATCGCTGGCGCTCTCCCCTGCGATCAGCCGGCGGTGCGCGGCTTCATCGAAGATCTCGTTCGCTGACCCGAGGTCCTCGCGGATTTCATCCGCCTTGCGGATCACGTGGGCCAGGAACGCCAGATCCTGGTCCTGGTCAGTCACGAAGTGGAAGATCGTGACGTCACGCGGCTGGCCGTGGCGGTCGATGCGGCCATTGCGCTGCTCAATCCGTGAGGGGTTCCACGGGCAGTCGAAGTGGAGGAGGTAGCGCGCAGTGCGCTGCAGGTTGAGGCCCTCGGCTGCCGCATCGGTGGCGACCAGGACCCGAACCGGGTGCGACGGGTCGTTGAACCAGCGCTTGACATCGCCGCGCTCCACATCGTCCATGCCGCCAAACAGGGTGAGCACCTGCTCCTCGCCAAACCGCGAGGTGAGACGCCGCACCAGGTAGTCGAGGGTGGTCTTGTACTCGGTGAAAACCACCAGGCGCTCGTCATCACGCCAGCTGCCCTCCTTCCGCAGCACCCGTTCAATCAGTGCTTCCAGGGCGCTGTAGCGGGAGTCGGCAACCGGGTCGACTTCGGTCAGCTCGCCGGTTTCGCGATTGAGCCCAAGATCTGAAATCGCTCGATCCAGAGCTGAGATCTCGCTTTGCAGTGATGGTGCAACGCCTTTAAGCCAGGCACCGACAACCCCAACAGCCGTCGCCACCCGTGACTGCATCTCACGGTCATCGCCGGTTTCTGCCTCAAGGTTGCGGCGAGCCGCCTGCACCTCTGCATCCGCTGCCTCCTGGTCTTCGGCGAGCCCTGCCTTGCTGCGCCGCCACGAGTCGGCGAAGGCCACTGCGCAGGACAGCAGCCGCTTGCCAAGGATTTCGACCGCGAAATTCCCAGAACGCCGGCGCCCACTGCGATCAGCCGCGATCAGTTTATGGATGGCCTTACGGAAATCATCAAAGGCCTCGCTGAGTGCCACCTCCTGCGGGGTCAGGCTCAACACCAGCGCCTGAGGTGCCAGGCGCGTGCAGAACTTCGGCGGGTTGGTGCGGGCATTGATCTCACGCTTGAGGCGGCGGATCACCACCTGCTGCACCCTTCCGCGCTCGGCTTCCCGGAGCTGGTCGGTCTGACTGAAGCGAACCGGATCGAGGATCTCCAGCAAGCCCGTGAAGCAGCGGGTGTGGCCGTTGTGCGGTGTGGCGCTCAGGAACAGCCGGTGCTCGAACTGTGGCGCCAGCAGGCGGAGCATGCGGCACAGATCACTGTCGTCGCCGAAGGCCGACGGCATCAGGTTGTGGCACTCATCGACGATCAGCAGGTCCCAGGGCAGGTGCGGTGAGCCCTCTGGAGTGCGGCAGGCGGCGAGGAACTGCTCAAGCACGTCCTCCTGGCGCAGGTAGTGATACGAGGCGATGATCCGGCTGAAGGAGCGCCAGGGGTTGGCGTCCATCCCCAGGCGCCGGCGCAGTGCATGGGTCTGGGCACGGTCGACCAGATCAAAGGGCAGTGAGAACTTGTCCCACATCTCATCGCGCCACTGCAGCCGCAGAGAGGCGGGGGTGAGTACCAGTACCCGCTGCAGGCGGCGACGCAGCAGCAGTTCGGTCAGGATCAGCCCTGCTTCAACGGTCTTGCCCAGGCCTACATCGTCGGCCAGCAGCAGGTTGACGCGTGGCATGCGTAGTGCCTTGAGCAGTGGCACCAGCTGGAAGTCGTCGACCTGCACCGCACCGTGGAACGGGCTCGCAACCGGCATGCGTTCGAGCGGCCCCAAGCCATCCGGGTCAAGGAAAGGTGTGGCCGCCGACCAGCGCGTGGCACGCAGCAATGCGTCGAAATCCTCAGCCGGCATGGGGTCGCCAGAGCCGACGTTGGGTAGGGCCGTGGGCTCCAGCAGCCGGCTGGCCGGTTCCAGCTCCCAGATCAGGCGCTCATCACGAGGGAACTGATCGTCCTTGTATTCGATCTGGACCAGGTGCAGGCGTCCCGTCGGTCCGTCAAACGGCTCGACGCTGGTCGTGAGGCCACGACGGTTGCGGACGGTGGCGAACAGGCCGACGCGGGGAACCATCAGAGAGCCTCCAGCCCAAAGACCTCTAGGATCAAGAGTCCGCTTGGCCTGGCGTCGTCACGGATGCTGTTCAGGCGAGCGGTCATCGGAGCACCGCTTGCCGCAGCTGGTCTGGCATACAAGGCAGGGGACGATTGCTCCAGTCTGCCGCCAGCACAGCCCAGGCGCAGCCTGGCTTTTCCAACCCCCACACGGCCGTGCCAAAACTATGCAGCTTGTGCACTGTTATGGCCTACCGGTTAAGCAACCGCACCGCCTCCTCGTACTCCGCCCCGATCCCCAGGCCTGAGTCCTCATCGGGCATCAGCCGTTTCATGCCCACGTGGATCAGGCAGGCCAAGGCCAGGTCGCTCCAGCTGCTCGTCAGGGTCTTGAGGCTGCGGGACGTAACGGGCTGTGCTGGCTTGCTCTGATGACCCGGCTGACGCCCGAATCGATCCGGGCCAGCCAAGCGGACCTGCCGCCGATTGGCACCGGAACAGTCGGGGCCACTCAAAGAGGCGCGTGGTCACGAGCGGGGCAATCAGGACCATCGCTCGCTCTACCCACCCCAAGGCCAACCAACTTATTGTTGATGTGATGGCTCACTCCCCAGTGCCATGCCTGCTTCCGCGCTGGACATGAGAGCGTTGGGCTGCTTGCAGCAAGCCAGCATTGGCCTGCACCCTTACCGTGCACTCACGGGCGTTCGTTATTGCGAAAGGCCCCAGCAATGAGAAACGGATCGAGGGGAAACAAGGTTGGAGGCGGCCCACGATCAGCCCGCATCCTCAGGAACCGGCTCAAAGGGCGTAGACCGCGGTTCCCATGGGCTCCCAAGCCAGCTCCTCGCCCCAAAGCCACCATCATCTGGACTGACTGTCATTCGGCCAAATATGGCCACTACAGGCGTGTCGAAATTCTTCGTCCAGCCCCGACCAAGCCAACTAGAAATCGACCAGCTCCAGAGATTGTCTATCTTCACAAGGAGGCAGAAGATCCCGATCCCGGCTAACTCTCGCGGAAAAGTGGAATAAATCTCGGGGCGCCCTGCTGCGACAAGCACTGAGACTTGAACTCGCCAGTAGCGCCACAGCCATCACCAGTCGGGCTCGGACGGCGGCGACACCATGACTGCAATCAGCCGCTTCAGAGCCTGATGCCCCCCTGCTGCATAGTCACTCCGAGACGCGCACTACCTAGGTACATAATGGTAAACAGAATCAATCAAGTGCGTGCCTCCTCGATGAGAAGCAGGACAGGGTGAGCTCGGGCATTGGGTCTACCCGGAAAACTCGAGAAACAAACTCTTGCACCCAGGGTCGGCCTTGGCCCGTAGACGCTGTTCCGATTGAAAAACACCCTGCTTCCGTCATCAGCCTTGATTTCCCCAAAAGCCCCTGAAGAATGAAGAAAGGCACATTCCCCGAGCTTCCTATCCGAAACCGTATAGCATAAATCGGCGCATTGAGCTGAAAGTTCAGAAGCCGTGGGGCGATCAGATGGATCTGGACTAAGGCATTGAATCACTATATCGGCCAGATCACTAGAAAGTGGCATGAACTGAGCACGCCTCGGGAAACGAATTGGACGATCCGGCACAGGAGCTTGCATCAGAAGCTTGAATGCGTCACGACCGCGGCCATATGGGGGGTCGCCCATCAACAACTCATAAATAATTGCACCCGCCGACCAAATATCGGACGGCATGCCCGCGCCCCTCTCGGAATGGAATATTTCAGGCGCCATGTACGGCAAAGCTCCCATCACTGTTTTGGATGCCGTAATTGTTTCGTCGCCACCAACAAGAGCGTCGTCAATCTCTTCTTCTGCCATTTTTGCGATGCCAAAATCAGTAATCTTGAGTGCGTGCACTTCGGGCCCACCAGTGAACATGACATTGCTGGGCTTTAAATCGCGATGAACAACACCGGCGCGATGCGAAGCTGCCAGCCCTTTTGCCAAATGGTGCAGAATCTTTGCCACAAGAGAAGGATCCAGCGCAAAGAAAGCATCGACGAGGCCTCGCTTGATATCAGAGCCTTCAATAAACTCCTCAACAAGATACTGTGCCTCACCTTCGTTAATGTAGTCGAGAGTCTTGGCGACATTGGGATGATTCACTCTTGCGCTCACAATCGCGCTGCGCTCAAAACGCTTGTCTGCTGACGTATTCTTTGGGGTCTTAACGGCAACCCTCCTCGTTAAATGAAGGTCCTGAGCCAGGTAGACCTCCTGCATGCCACCTTCACCCGCAAAGTCCAGGATCTCGTATCGATCGGCGATGAGATCACCTGTTGCATGTAGACGACGACTTCTCATGGCACAACCTCGGGATTGGAGATGTCGAAGGTTGCGAATGCCCTCCTGTCTCCGCCAGCACCTAGCGTGATAACACAACTTTTGGGCATTTGTTCACCAACCAGAATCGGCCTATTGTTCACACGTACGTCTCCAACCGTTTCCGCCACATCGAAGGAGATTCCTGAATAGTTTATAGCGATAGACCAGTGTTCTCCATTTGAAGCACTCCCTAGCCTGATGCGAACAAAAGGACGACTTTTGTCAATCGTTATCACCTTATCCGGAGCGACGAGGAGGCCTTTGTGCCGACCGATCAAAAGAAACTCCTCCAGTACCAGCTGAATTTCTCTGATCGTTGGCCTATTAGATGGATCAATGCTGAGTGCTGCATCAAGCAGCTTACAGATTTTGGCTGGGATCCCAAGTGATAGCGTGAAGAAACTAGGTACATCGCCGCGACGAATAGGGGAAAGGTTCGCTGGCAGTTCTTCGCCTGATAAATGCCAAGCCAGAACGGCAAATGAATAGACGTCTATTGCCTCTGTAAAATCATTCCTCTCGTCAGTCAGTAACTCAGGAGCTGCATAGCCAAATGTCCCGGCAAATCCCTGGGTTTCATTATTAACGCCCGAGAAGCGCGCGAGGCCAAAGTCGAATATCTTGACGAGCCCTGACTCATCAATCTTGATGTTATCGGGTTTGATGTCGCGATGAATAATGCCTTGGGCATGCAAGTCAGATAGCCCAGTGGCAATCTGATAAAGTATGTAGGCAAAGCTTTCGAGAGATTGAGACTCGCTGTCAATCTCACCTGGGCATGGCCCGTCTACATACTCAAGGACTATGCCGTAACCCGGGATGGACGGATCGTGAAAAAAGTCGTAGACCTGAACGACATGTTTCGATCTAACATTCTGGAGCGCCGCTATCTCGTCGAGAAGGCGACGTTCTTCGCTTGGATTGTCGATATACTTGATGACTACTTTTCGCTTAAGCAAGCTGTCTTCGCAGACATAGATACGGCTCATGCCTCCGCGAAATGGCTGCTCCAGCTGCTTATACCGATTGGATATCAACGGAGGCATGCGCTATTCTAGTTTTCAAGGACCTCTATCTCAAGTTGATTCTTGTTCCTTTCTAGGCTATCTGCGCTGAGAGGCTGGTCAGACTCGGAAGAGTCGAATCGGACTACAGGCTCTCGCCTAGTGTCGTCACTTTCACTGTTTCTATCAGCCCTCTCTACGGTAGAGACCCGCCGATTTCTAGTCGGCGGCTTCCGGCGACTTCCTCGCACTTCACCTGAGTCTCTACCAGGAGAATAAGATGCACTGTCTTGTCTTGTTGTGAGCTCATACTTGCCCTGAATACCCCATATCTCCAGTGAGCCCCGGCCTTCAAGTGCTGGTTGCTGGATCTGCTTATGAGGTGCATGCCAGATCGCTACAGTCGCATTATCCTTGCCACCGGTCCACTCAGCTAAAGCCGTCAGGCGTTTAGCGATTTCAACGATGCCAGGCGAGCTCTTGACGACTTCATCAAACACCGGCTGATGAAGTCTATGCGCGCCATCGCTTGTAAGGAAAAGGCACTTAAACGGCGACAGCGAATTGCGTAAGTCAATACGGTGGGGGACGGTCCCCTTGCCAAGCCCAACAAACTGGAGCAGTTCTCCCAACCGAGCTGAGGCACCAGGCGTTGCCAGCTCGGAGAGCACATTGCCCAGGGTGTCATCCTTGGAAAACTGTACTAACTGGTCATCCTCCAAGAGGCCATAGATTCGACTGTCACCAACATTGACGCCAGCCATTTCTCCATCACTGGAGACAGCTACCGAAGAAAGAGTTGCCCCGCCCTGCCCTCTAAAGCGGCGGTACACGTCTTCGTTCGCAGCTTCAACAGCGGCACAGAGATGGTCGGCAAGGCTGCCGTATTTCTTGGTCGAGAATGCTCCGACAAAGGAGCTCAACGCAAGCTCCGCCGCCGTGGCGCCTTCGACCATTCCTCCCATGCCGTCGCAAAGAACAATGGCTTCGAGGACTGGCCATGCGTGTGCCTGTGGAAGCAGTCGAAGAAACAGTGTTCTGTCTTGGTTCTCGTCGCGACGACCTATTGAACTTGAGAGCGATACTGATCTCTTCTCAACGATGCAAGATCCCGTGTGCTCTCCTTGGCTAAGCCATCGGAGTGTCGCCGACTTTACCTCTTCGCGGAAGGAGCCAGCCGGAGCCACCTTGGCGACAGTGCACTGCTGAGACACCCTAGCTGGCCTCTGCTGAGATGGGAGCCTCGCCCCGTAGGACTGCTTCCTGTCGACCCAAGAAGGGTCCAAGAGTGCTCTTCCTCATCATTATCGAAGCGAGATCGACTGAACTGTTGCTAGCCAAGTGGCCTGCCTTGCGCATGTGGGCATGATTTATCTGCTCGTCAATGCCGCCATAGATGTCGAGCATGTGCTTCCAATGGTGGAGATTGTGATGATGACTTTGCATGTGGGACTCCATGAGCAGCTGGGGTGATCTTTCAGGCAGCCTTGTGCTGAACCAAAAATGCTTCGATCCAGTCGTGGTGGCAGCGCTGACGGATGCGGTCAGCGATCGAGGGAGCATCTACTGGCACCTGGAAACGCTTGCGGAATGCCTTAGTGAAGCCCTCCAGTGCAGGCCGGGGCAGTGAGCGGATGGTGTCGACAAGTTGGTGGATGGTGGCCTGATCGAGGGGCTCCAGAGCCGGATCAAGCACTACTGGCTCTATTGCTGGCGCAGAAGGCTGCACGGATGGATCAGCTTTCACTGTTTCCACCGCAGGGGCCTTTGACTCCACTCCCTGCCGCTTGAGCGCTGCAAGCCGCTGAGGAGGCACAACCCTCAGCGGAGTCGCCCTGGGCTTGCTCGCCTGGACAGCGCTTGATCGATCCCCCACACCAGTGGCTCCACCTGTGACCTCCCTTTGCTGCTTGTCGTAGAGCGCGAGGCCAAACGCATTCCCGAAGGTCATGAGTGCCCGCTTCATGGCATCGGTCTCGGCTTCCTTGAGGGCGGACTCATGGGCCTGGCCCAGATCGGTGTCGATGCCATGGCCGGCGCCGCAGCCCTCGCGAATCAGGGCTGGCTGACTGGCGGCGCTGACGCTGATGCGCACCCGGGCGGTGTAGGTGACACCCCAGCCGGGGCGCTGCTCCTCGCCGATCGGCCGATCGGCCTGGTGGACGCAGCGGAGGGCGACGGTCTCCCGCTGCCAGCCGTCAAAGCCAAAGATGCGGTTTGCCTCGGCGATCACCTGCCAACCCTCCAGATAGCTCACCTGGCTGCGGCCCTGGCGCCGCTGGCGCACCTTGGCGCGATCGAGCGGGGCGGAGAGGGAGGCGATCTGCTCGGCGGAGAAGGTGCAGGTCATGGCGGCGATGGGATGAGGTGAAGGAGGTGAGGCGTGATGGTTGGAACAGGTGAGCGGATCAGCTGGCAGCGGCTTCTGGGTCGAGGGGTTCGATCAGCAGCCAGCAGGGCGGCTCGCTGCAGTGGATGTGCTGGGGCGAGGGCCTGCGGCTGCCCTTGCGTGTGATCGGCACCACCCAGCTGCACAGGCGGGTCGACCAGATGTGGCCCCTTGGCCGGGGACTGTTTGGGCTGTTGCTGTCGGTTGCGCTGGCGTAGCTCGTGAGATCCATGGCTCTGGTGATGGGGTTGCTGGATGGGCTCTGGGGAAATGACGTGGGCCCGCTCCCGCAGCAGGCCCGTAACCAAGGGGGGCTTGGCCCCCTCAGTGGATGCGCCAGCTGCGGCGGGAGAGGAGCTGGGCGCCTTCGATGTGGCGGCCGGCCTTGAGCGCTTCTTTGATGGCGGCCTTGTCGGGCTTGGTGGTGGTGGTGACGGCGAGCCATTCGGAATCGAGGGCCTCCTCGTCGTCGATCACCACGGCCGAGGATTTGCGGCTGCTGAGCTCGTGATTGGGGAACGAGAACCGTGTGGCCGCTGGCTGCAGCTG
>Ga0247836_1006035_pt1 | contig 13760 bp, 11 predicted proteins | sample LaCruzMarch2015__4_FD_187116 | JGI IMG/M metagenome (GOLD analysis project Ga0247836, IMG submission 187116) | Freshwater microbial communities from meromictic Lake La Cruz, Castile-La Mancha, Spain - LaCruzMarch2015_14m | ecosystem: Environmental > Aquatic > Freshwater > Lake | place: Spain...
TTCAACACGTGAATCTGGTAGACACACCCCATGACAAATGAGACAACAATTGCCCGTCACCTTTCTGCCCGTTTGAGGGAGTTGGACGTCGATTGCGCTTTTGGGATCGTGGGGGATTTCGCCCTGAGGCTTTTTGGTGAGCTCGATGCGGAAGATTTCAAGGTTCTGGTTACTACCGATGAGCAGGGGGCGGGTTTCGCCGCTGATGCGTTTGCTCGGATTCGTGGCTTCGGGGCGGTAGCGGTCACCTATGGTGCTGGCGGATTTAAGGTGACGAATGCGGCCGCTAATGCCTGGGCCGAGCAGGTTCCATTATTAATTATTAGTGGTGCTCCCGGGATGGCAGAGCGCGAAGGCGATCCATTACTGCACCACAAAGTGAAGGGCTTTGACACGCAGTTCAACGTGTTTAGGGAACTGACGTGCGCGCAGGCGGTGTTGAGTTCAGCCCATAACGCAGCTGATGAAATTGATCGCGTAATTCGAACGATGCTCTCGGAGCAGCGCCCCGGCTATATAGAGGTGCCGCGCGACATGGTGATGGCTGAAATCGATGCGTCATGGTCAACCATTGATCCTTCGCTTCCTTTCTTGGACCCGGTCGCATTGCAGGAGGCTTTGGCCGATGTCATGTCTGAGTTATCGCGGGCATCGACCGCTGTGATCCATGCTGGAGCAATGATCGAGCGGCGTCATGTTGAATCCGACCTCATCTCATTTGCCACAACCGCTGGTATCCCGGTTGCAACAAGTTCACTCGCTCGAGGAGTTTTCCCTGAGCGTCACCCGCTGGGTCTTGGTGTGTACTTGGGTGCGTTGAGTCCAGAGAATGTTGTTCGTCGAGTGGAGGACGCCGACGTGTTACTGAGCCTGGGTGTCCTGCAAACAGATCTGACGCTGGGCGTATTCACCGCTAACTTGGATCACAAGAGAGAAGTACTGTGCTCGGACACTGACGTTACCGTTGGTTACCGCACATATAAAGGTGTGCCCCTGTGGGCATTTCTCCCCGCATTGAACACTGCACTGGGCGGTAAAGCACTGAACATTTCACATGAATCAATCGCCGACCACGGACCCTTTATCGCAACGGATGCTTCACTCACGGTTGAGCGAACGATCGATGCAATCTCGTCACATATTGATGAGCGACACGGTGTATTGCTGGATCCCGGTGAAGCTCTCTTTGCTTCCGTTGACATGCGCGTGCCAACGTGGTGCCACGGCAGCGCTTATTACGCAACCATGGGGTACGCCGTTCCCGGTGCTCTCGGTGCAGGTATTGCTGACCCCGAACGCCGCCCCGTTGTTTTAGTGGGTGACGGCGCCTTTTCTATGACCGGACTTGAAGTGGCAAGTTGTGCATTCCACGGGGTGCCCGCCGTATTCATTGTTTTGGATAATCAGGGCTTTGGAACCCAGCGCCCTATTCTTGAGGGACCGTTCAATGAAATCCCGGCGCTCGCTGCGGAAAAACTTATCGATGTAATAGGCACAGGTCAGGGTTGGCTCGTTGAAACCGAGGTTGAGCTCGATACAGCATTGAGTTCAGCATTGAGTTCAGCATTGAGTTCAGACGAGGTATGCATCATTCGAGTCAGGCTTCCCAAGACAGCTCGCAGTGCCGCGTTGTCGCGATTGGGTGCTGCACTCGCTGCTCGAGCGTAGGCAGGTTACTCGTTAACCAAGCAATGGATGATCAGGTGCGGGGAGTAACCTCGCATTAATCGCACGTCAAGCCGAGAAGGAGAACCACTCTAAAGGTCGTTTTCTTTGCGGAAGACGGCAACGAGGGCGTTCGCGTGTCCATGACCCATTTCGAATTTGTCTTTGAGATGAGCAACCTGTTCCATATGCGCCAATTGTGAGACCTTCGTGAGCTCTTTCATCCAGTGGTCAATCGGCTTTCCGTACTTTTTCTCAATTGAGGGAAAGTAGGAAGCAGGGCCGCTCACTTTTTTGTCTGACATGCACAAAGAATATGGGTAATTCGGGCTGACCCAGGAAAAGTTCTTGTTGTACGATTCGTACATGACCGAGATTGCGGTAAGCCAAGCCCGCGAAAACCTTGCGGAGGTGATCGAGAGTGCCCGGCGTACGGGGGAGCCTGTCTATTTGACGAGGCGGGGGCGGGCAGTCGCCGTTGTCGTTGACCCAGACGTGTTCAACAAACTGATCGATGATGCCGAGGATGCACTCGATCATGTTGAGTTGGCACTGGCGCGTGAAGAGGACGACTACATTCCCTGGGAGCAAGTTAAGGCCGACCTCGGGCTGTCGTGAGCGACATCTACGAAGTCAAGCTTTCGCGTCGAGCCCTACGGTTACTCATTTCGCTGGAGCGAAACCAGCAGCAGCGGATCCGAGCCGCACTTGATCTACTGTCGGAAAATCCACGGCCGCCGAATTGTGTTGCATTGCGAGGCGAGGACTCGGTTTATCGCGTTCGAATTGGCGACTACAGAATCGTTTATGAAGTCCGCGATCTAGTGCTTCTTGTGTACGTTGTCCAGAAGCGTACCTCGCATCGATGAAATCGGCTAGGAGCGAACGTCAGCGGTTGCGGTGGGAACCGGCGTCATCTATCGTGCAAATATGGGAAATTCCGCACTGAAAAGCTCCGCTGATTTGCCAACAACTCTTGGCGCACTCGTTGCTAACGGTTACCGCGCTCGCACGGTAAAAGTTGAAATACAAGAGAATTTATTGGAAAAGTTGCGCTCAGCGTCAGTGACTTTGCCGGGGATCGTTGGGTTTGAAGACACGGTGGGTCCCGCGGTTGAACGGGCGTTGCTGGCCGGTCACGATTTTGTGTTACTCGGTGAGCGGGGTCAGGGAAAGACCCGTTTGATTCGCTCACTCATCAATTTGTTGGATGAGTGGAGTCCCCACGTATCGGGGTGTCAGATCAGTGATGAACCGACGGCACCCATTTGTGTTCGCTGCATTGCACTTGCCAGTGAACTGGGGGATCAACTCCCCATAAGTTGGCGCCACCGCAGTGAGCGCTACGGTGAAAAACTTGCCACCCCTGACACTTCGGTGGGAGATCTGATCGGTGACATTGATCCCATTAAAGTCGCTGAAGGTCGTTCTTTGGGAGACCCAGAAACGATTCACTATGGCCTGATCCCGCGTACCAATCGTGGAATTTTTGCGATCAACGAACTGCCTGATCTTGTGGAAAGGATTCAGGTTGCGCTGCTGAACATTTTGGAAGAGCGAGATATCCAGGTTCGCGGTTATAACTTGCGGTTACCACTAGACATGTTGGTGGTGGCTAGTGCTAACCCGGAGGATTACACCAACCGCGGTCGCATTATTACCCCGCTCAAAGACCGCTTTGGTGCTGAGATTCGCACCCACTACCCACTCGACCTTCAACTTGAGATCGAATTGATCAAACAAGAAGCTGCAATCCAAGCCGTGATTCCCCAACACATGCTTGATGTTGTTGCACGCTTCACCAGCTTGGTGCGGGAGTCAAGTTATGTGGATCAGCGCAGTGGTGTTTCTGCACGGTTTTCGATCGCTTGCGTGGAGGAACTATCTGGCGCCGCCCTGCGCCGGGCCGCGATCAATGGTGACAGTGAACCGGTTGTGCGAATCGGTGACCTCGAAGACGTAGTCGCATCCCTTCGGGGCAAGGTTGAGTTTGAAGTTTCTCAAGAAGGCTCCGAAGTAGAGATCCTCACCCTGTTGGCCCGCCAAGCAACGGCGGCTTCATGGCGAGCACTCTTGGGTGGACAGAGCACTCGGGTATTTCTTACCAACCTTGTCGACTGGTTTGACGCCGGCAACACACTTGAGACCTCGGATCTAATGAGTAGCGCATCCATCTTGGAAGCTATCGGCCCTATGGAGGGTGTTGGTCCATTACTCACCGCGGCCGAAGCGCAAATGGCGGAGTCCGCCGGGCTGGTTGCATCATGTCTTGAGTTCGCGGCCGAAGGGCTTTGGCTCACCCGTCGAATTGATAAAGACCAGCAAGATGGAACGAGTACTTACGGCAGTTCCGTCACCGAGGTCCCAGAGAATTGAGCAGGCGCAAGCCATCCATTTATGGGCCCTTTTCCGGGGGCCCTGATCCGCTTGCCCCCCTCGTTGACACGGGTAAAGGTGTTGACGAAATAGGCGAGCGAATCCTCGCCGGTCAATCAGTGCAAGAAGCCTTACGTGACCTAATGCGCACCGGGAGTAAAGGTCGTCAAGGCTTAGAGCAGATGTACCGCGACATTCGTGACCGTTACAACAAAGTGCGTGAGTCATCTTCAATGAATGGTTTGCTCGATGACCTCAATGAGATGTTGGCGGAGGCGCTCGATATCGAGCACGGGGCACTTTTTCCGGACCCCAGTGATGACGCCCGCTTTGCTGAGGCTGTCTTAGATGCTCTACCTGATGACATACCGCGCGCAATGGCAGAACTTGAAAATTATCAGTGGCGCTCACCCGCTGCCCAGCAAATATTTGAGGACATGAAGGACCGCCTGCAACGTGATGTTATTGATCAGCAATTCGCCGGCATGAGTGAGTCACTAAAAAATATGTCAAGTCCCGAGAGCAAAGCGGCCATGGCGCAAATGATGCAGGACCTCAATAAATTGTTGAGCAAGCACCGTGATGGAACCGCTACGGAGGGTGATTACAAAGAGTTCATCGAGAAACATAAAGACTTTTTTCCCGATGCCCCAGAAACACTCGATCAATTCATTGATGACCTTGCGCGTCAATCCGCTGCAATGGATCGGATGCTTGCGTCCATGTCACCCGAGCAAAGAGCCGAACTCGCCGAGGCTATGCAAGCGGCAATGGCAGACATGGGCGTGCAGGGCGAAATGGCCGAGTTGCAAGATCACCTAAAAGCTTTGCGACCGGAATTTTCGCGTCGCAAGGGGACTCCACTCAACGGTGACGGATCGCAGGGTTTACCTCAGGCAACCCAAGCGTTGGCTGAAATGGGGGACCTTGAGTCCCTGGTTGGCCAGATAGGTGATGCAGATGCAATGGGGGATCCATCAGAAATTGATTTAGATCTTTTAGAACGCACCATGGGTCAGGCGGCGCGTGCTGAGGCCGAAGCAATGATCCAGCTCCAAAAAGATTTACAAGATCAGGGGTTCCTCGTTTCCGAAGGAGACTCTTTGCGACTTTCGGCTAAGGCGGTGCGGCGAATTGGTGAATCTGCATTGCGTGAAGTCTTCAAACATTTAGACAGTGCTGCCCGTGGTGGACACGAGACGCATAAGAGCGGTAAATCTGGCGAAGCAACAGGAACCCACCGTCAGTGGAGTTTTGGTGACGACGGGGTCATCGACATTGTGCGAACGGTTCAAAATTCTTCCTTTAGGCGACTTGCAACAAATGACAGCGTCAAGTTGCACCCTGAAGACTTTGAAGTGACCGAAACGGAAAACCTGACCAAGGCAGCCGTCGTGTTATTGGTTGATCAGTCATATTCCATGTTGATTAATGACACGTGGGGCGCTGCGAAAACAATGGCGTTGGCGCTTCACTCACTTTCTTCAACGAAGTACCCATTAGATGCCCTGCAGGTTATTGGTTTCTCGAATCTTGCCCGGGTAGTGAGCCCCATGGATATCCCCGACCTGCAAGCCAGTGAAATCCCGGGAACTAATCTGCAGCACGCACTTATGCTGGCCGGGAGATTTCTTGACAAGCACCCGGGATCACAACGCATTGTGATGGTGGTAACCGATGGAGAGCCAACAGCGCACCTTGTGGCCCAAGGTGATTGGTGGTTCAACTGGCCGCCCGATCCAGAGACAATCCAGTTAACGGTTCAAGCAGTTGATGAAATGACCCGCAGAAAAGTTGCCATTACTTGGTTCCGTCTCGGTGAGGACCCTCAGTTAGCCCGCTTCTTAGACACCATGGCGCGCCGCAACGGCGGCAAGGTTCTGGCAACGGACCCAGATCACTTGGGTGATTACGTTGTGAGTGACTATGTGCAGACACGCAGGTTGGGCTGAATTTATCCCCACATTGTGCAGCAGCTCATAAACTCACCATATGAATCGTGCTCTCCTCGTTGCTTCCTTTGCGCTCAGCCTCGTAACTTTCCCTCAGGTGGCTGCGACCGCCGCAGATGATTCAACCGTGCATCAAATTGGGACCTATGACTACTTGTTGCAACCGGACTTCACCGGCCTCCAACAAGCGGGAAAAGTCACTGACCGGACGACTCTGGGCTTGGGAACGTTCGCGAATCTCGATGGTGAGCTAGTCATGGTGGGGGGGTGTTGCCTACCGGGTTCCTACAACGGGAATCCCCGAACGAATCACGGGCAAAGAACTCACCCCATTTGTTCAAGCAATTAACTTCACACCCACGAAGTCAGGTCCAGTTCCGCCCGGTACCCAGTGCAGTCAACTGATCCCAGCAATTAATGAGCTCGTGGGAACAGATCAAGGAGTTATCGCCGTTCGAGTTCGGGGAACTTTCAGCCAATTGGAAACTCGCAGTGTTCCCAAGCAGGTAAAACCTTGGCCAACTTTTTCTACCGTACTTGCGCAGCAAACCAAGTTCACTTTGGATGGCAAGAAAGCAGTGCTCGTTGGCTTTCGTCAAGGGCCTGACTACCTCGGTGTTGGCCAACCCGGGCTTCACCTTCATGGGCTCACGTCAACAATTAATGCGGGGGGCCACATTCTTTCCTGCACTGCAGGTAATGACGTGCAACTTTCCGTTCAACGCGCTTCCTCGGTTGACATCGAGAACTAATGCGAGTCGAACTATTTTCCTAGCCAGACCTTAAATGTGTGAGTAAAACCGTTTGCCCCCAAATTCGTCGAAACAACCTGGCCGCGGGCGCCGGAGTATTTTCCGGATCCGCCCACTACTGGCCGTGTGGTGCTCTGCCCGATTGCAATGGTGGCTCCAGTTGGTGGGAAAAAGGAAACTCCGCCAACAACTATCTGATCTTTCTCAGCGCCAAAAACAAATGTGAGATTTGATGAACGCAGTTCCTGGCCATTCGGCATAGCCGGGTCAAGTGTGGTCAGCGTGCCTGTCAAGTACTGGTCATCTGCTGACTTGCCGTCCACTGCCATGGGAATGAAGTAGGTCCGCACGGCACCGATACCGGTTCCACTGACTGCGATCGGAGTCACCGCTTGGTGATACACGCGAACTGTAATTGGCTTTTCCGCAGCAGAGGCGGGAGCAACCGCAACAACGGTTACCAGGCTAAGGGACAGGACAGCTGCGAGGACGAAACGAGTGATCTTCACTCTTTTACTTCCCTAGCCAGACTTTGAATATGTGAGTCCAACCGTTCGCACCCATATTTGTCGAAACAACCTGTCCGCGGGCGCCTGAGTATTTCCCTGATCCGCCGATTACTGGCCGGACGGTGCTTTGCCCGGCTGCAATAGTTGCTCCAGCTGGTGGGTAAAGAGACACACCGCCAACGACCATCTGATCTTTTTCAGCACCGAAAACGTAAGTGAGATTAGATGAGCGCAGTTCCTGGCCATTTGGCATTGCCGGATCAAGTGTGGTGAGCGTTCCTGCCAAATACTGGCCATCGGCTGACTTGCCGTCCACCGAGATGGGGATGAAGAACGTTCGCACGGCACCGATGCCGGTTCCGCTCACCGCGATTGGGTTGACCGCCTGGTGATACACGCGAACCGTAGTTGGCTTCTCCGCAGCCGAGGCGGGAGCAAACGCAGCAGCGGTTACCAGACCAAGGGACAGGAGCGTTGCGAGGATAAGACGAGTGATCTTCATCAGAGAACCATACTCCAAAACTAATATTCACTACTTGTCATTGGCTGTTGTCCACAGTCGCCACTTTGTATCTTGGCGTGGGTTTGCAATTGATTTAGCGTTGTAATGCTAAGTGAGTTTGTTGGTGCGGCGTTATTCCTGTGTCCCTGACCTGGGTCCTCGATCCCCGTGATGTTTGCGGGGAAATTCCGAGGGGATAGGGGGTGATGTGAAGGATGAGAAATCCTGCGCTGAAAAGGAAAGACCCGGCCCTAGGGCCGGGTCAGACCAATAGGTTCGCTACCAACAAGCAAATCTTAGCACGGGTTGGAACGATTCTGCTAGGTGTTTTGCTTCGCGACTTGTTCCGATGGTTGTTTGACGTGATGCGGGAGTAGCCGTATGCGTGCCAGGTGGTGGTGACTTCGGTTGCCACCACTTCCGCTTTTCCACAGTCGTCACTTTGTATCTTGGCGTGGGTTTGCGATTGATTTAGCGTTGTGCTGCTAAGTGAGTTTGTTGGTGCGGCGTTATTCCTGTGTCCCTGACCTTGGTCCTCGATCCCTGTGATGTTTGCGGGGAAATTCCGAGGGGATAGGGGGTGATGTGAAGGATGAACATTCCTTCGCCCAAAGAGAAAGGCCCAGCCAATTGGCTGGGCCTACTCGTAAGGTTCGCTCCCAACAAGCGAATCTTAGCACGGGTTGGGACGGTTTTGCTAAGCCTCGTGCTTCGCGAATTGTTCCGATGGTTGTTCCACGTCAGGCTGGTCGGAATGAATCGTGTTTCACGGGCTCAGAGTGCTTGATCATTATGTGGTGCGTTGTTGTGTACTCCAACAATGATTCGTGGCTCATGTCCTTACCGAATCCACTTCCCTTTACACCACCGTGCGGAGCTTCTGATGCAATCGGAAGATGGTCGTTGATCCAGGTGACACCCGCTTCAATGCGCTGACTCACCCGTAGTGCCCGAGCAACGTCATTGGTCCACACCGAGCTGGCGAGTCCATAACGAGAATCATTTGCTAAATGAATTCCTTCATCTTCTGATTCAAAGGGAACAACCACAAGAACAGGACCGAAGATCTCACCTTGAACAACTTCACTGTTTTGGGCGGCACCGGAAATGAGAGTAGGTGGGTAGTAGAAACCGGGTGAATCAATGCGTTCACCACCGGCAGCAATATTCGCACCGGCTGCACGAGCTCGCTGGACAAACCCGTCAACGCGATCTCGGTGGACTTGGGAGATCAAAGGACCAATATCGGTGGTGTCCGCCCAAGGATCTCCCACGCGAACAGTGGACATCATGTGCGCGACTGCATCAACTGTGTCTTGGTAGCGCGATGCATGTACGTAGATTCGAGTTGCAGCCGTGCAGTCTTGGCCCGAGTTGTAGGTTGCTCCGAGTGTGAGGGCGCGAGCCATCTGTTCTAGATCGGCATCGGCAAAAACCAGAGCTGGAGCTTTGCCACCGAGTTCTAAGTGAAGTCGCTTCACGTTAGGCGCTGCAGCAGACATCACGGCCTCGCCGGCCGCCGTTGAACCAGTGAGTGAAATCATCCGAATATCCGGGTCGGTCACCATGGCTGCCCCGATGTCATTGCCGCCGCTGAGCACATTTAACAATCCAGCTGGTAATCCTGCCTGCATTGCTAACTCTGCGAGACGAAGTGAACTGCGTGGTGTTGCAGGTGCTGGTTTGAGCACAACCGCATTACCCGTTGCTAGAGCCGGTCCGATTTTCCAGATCGCCATGATGAACGGGAAGTTCCATGGAGTAATTGATCCCACCACTCCAATGGGTTGACGCATCAGCAGACTCGTGTAGCCCGTGGATAGTTCAGCGGCTGCGGTACCTTCAAGGGAACGCCCTGCTCCAGCAAAGAAACGCAAGTTGTCAGCAGCGAAGGGAAGTTCACCGTCTTGGAATACTGCACGAGGCTTACCGGTTTCATCAACTTCCAACTTCGTAATTCCTTGCGCGTCCGCTTCGATGAGATCGGCAAGTGTCAGTAACACCTTGGCCCGTTCACCGGGTGTGCGGGCTGCCCACTCGCGTTGCGCAGCGACAGCGGCTGCAACGGCCTCACTCACGTCGGCAGTACTCGCGGTGGTAATCGAGTCACACACCTCGCCCGTTGCAGGGTTGATCAACTCGAATACGGGACCTTTGCCATCGCGGGTGTGACCGTTGATGTGTACGCCTTGTGACACGTTATTCCTAACTATTGAATCCGACACCGAATCGATCAAGAAGTGAAAGCCAGGCACCACGTTTACCCGTGAGGTCTTCGCGGACAAGTTGTGACCGGGTGAACTGCACCAATGGGTAACGGAGAGGTTCCGGTGGGAATGGAACCGGCTTACGGCGCACCATCGTGAGTTTGGTCAGTTCCGTTTTCCGTTTGGCTAATAGATCCAGCATTGTGTTGGCCCCAAATCGGGCGGAAGCTGTACCGAGCCCGGTGTAACCAACCGCGTAGGCAAGCTTGCCGTTCATTGCGGTGCCGATCGCGGGAGTGAACCGACTCGTTGAATCGATAATGCCAGCCCACTTGTGGGTGAACCTCAGGTCCTCCAACTGCGGGAACGTTGTGAAAAATTGTTTGGCAAGAAGTCGGTGGCTCACATCACGATGCTCTAACTCACGGTTGGTGCGGTTACCGCGGTAATAGATCGCGTCGTAGCCTCCCCACAGAATGCGGTTATCCGGTGTGCGCCGGTAGTAGTGGAATTGATTACCAACATCGGTCATACCTTGATTCTGTGACCAACCAATGTCAGCCAACTGGCGTGAAGTGAGTGGCTCAGTGACAAGTACGTGGTCAAAAATTGGCAGCATCCGATACTGCAAGCGCTTAAGTAGTGGTGTGAACCCATTGGTGGCAATAACAACCTGACGGGCACGCACCGAGGCGAGGGGAGTCTGCAGCGCTATGCCGCCGTCACGTTGGTTGGAAAGAAATGACGCCGGGGTGTTTTCATAGATGTGCACCCCGCGAGCCAGGGCAGCGCGCTTGAGCCCCCAGCTCAGGCGAGCGGGATCCATCAAGCCACTTCCGGTGCGCACCCGCAATCCAGCGAGATAAGTGGGTGAGGCAACATCGGCTTGCATCTGTTCGCGGTCGAGTAGTTCACTGTCCTCACCCCATTGGGCATGCCGAGCGTGCATTGCTTCCAGCGCCCGCACAGAGTGTTCATTAAGCGCCACCGCAGTTTTTCCCACCAGGCGCATGTCGGCATCGATGCCCTCTGACTTGGTGAAGTCAACAATCGCATTGAGGTTTTCATTTCCCAGTCGCACCAAAGTTTTCATTTCCTTTGGCCAGATTGCTTCACCGTGCGCCAGACCATGAGTGAGCGAGCCAGAAATAAAACCACCGTTACGACCTGAACCACCAAATCCAATGGTCTCCGCTTCGAGCAGAATGACTTCGCGCTGCGGATCTGCTTCCTTGGCCAATATTGCGGTCCACAATCCAGTAAAACCACCACCGATGATTGCCAGGTCGCATTCTTTACTCGCGAGTAATTGCTGGCACGGGCTTGGTGCACCTGGTTGATCGGTCCAATAGGGAGCATGGGTTGTGTCCGCGAGGGATCGATCAACAAGATCCTCGGAAGGGTTGTGAGCGCGTCCAGCATTTGTTGCGATTGTCATGGTTGAACCTGAAGCAGTACTGCTGATTGTGGGTTCCATGACAAGCCGACCTGGTCACCGACAATATATTGCGGTGCACCGGGGTGACTTGCAACAATTGGGTGGTCCACTCCAGCAACGCGAACCGTGGTGCTTGATGAACCACCGTAGAAGTGTGTCTCAATAATTGAGCCGACCATGAGCGGGCTGTCAGTTGGTGCCGCACCCGTGATCCGGACTTCCTCTGGGCGCAGGACAAGTACTGCATCACCTGCAATCTGGTCAGGGTTGTGACAGGGGAATGTGGATCCGTAGGCGCTGAAGGATCCCTGGGTAGCGACTCCGTGCAATAGCGACCCACTTCCGATGAAGTCCGCGACGAACACGTTGGCGGGCTGCGCGTACAAGGTCACCGGGTCGGCGATTTGCTGCACGCGACCTTCGTGCATAACCGCGATTCGATCGGCCATGCTCATGGCTTCTTCCTGGTCGTGGGTAACCACGACAAAAGTGATTCCCACTTCATGTTGCAGGCGCTTTAATTCAATTTGCATCTCCGCTCGAACTTTGCGGTCAAGTGCTGACAGTGGTTCGTCAAGGAGTAACAGGCGCGGACGTTTAACAATCGCGCGGGCAAGGGCAACGCGTTGGCGCTGACCACCGGATAGTTGCGCAGGTCGCACCGCGGCTTTATCGGTTAATCCGGTTGTGATCAGTACTTCATCAACCCGCTGCGCGATTTCTTCTTTGCTCAAACCTTCACGCTGTAAGCCATACATGATGTTCTTGCGAACGTTCATGTGCGGGAAGAGTGCATAGGACTGGAACATCAGATTTACTGGACGCTTATTGGGTGGAAGGGATAGAAGATTAATGGGTGTGGTCGACTCAGATCCGAGAATGGCGATAGCCCCAGCGTCAGGATCCTCGAATCCGGCGATTGAACGCAGAAGGGTGGTCTTGCCGCAACCTGATGGACCCAACAATGCAAAGAATTCGTTCTGCCTGATATCAAAACTGACATCGTCTAGAGCGACAACGTCTCCGTAGGCTTTGCTAACGCCCGAGATTGAGAGCAGTGGTGTTTCAAGTGTCATACGGCATCCGTAAGTCGGGTGATCCGCTGAGCAGAGATCACAATGGTGAAACTGACAAGCAACAGCAAGGCAGCTAGTGCATTGATTTCCGGGGTCACGCCGAAACGGACCATGGAGTAAATAACAATCGGTAATGTCGGTGTTGATGGACCATCGGTGAAGTAGGCAACGACAAACTCGTCAAGGCTCAATGTGAAAACCAGGAGTGCACCAGCGATGATCCCCGGGGCCAAACTGGGAAGGGTGATCCGGAAAAACGTGGTGGTCGCACTTGCACCCAAATCTCTGCTGGCCTCTTCAAGGCTCGAGTCCGTTTGCCCGATCCGAGCGATTACCACGGCTGAGACGAACGCCATGCCGAAGACCACGTGCGCCAGTAACACCGAGAAAAGACTCAGGGTCACACCAATCAGAGCGAAGAATGCGAGTAACCCAATGGCCAACACCAAGTCAGGGATGATCGCAGGGGCCAGACTATAAGCCTCAACAACCGCAGACCTGAAATAACGGGCAACACCGATAGCGAGCAAAGTGCCCAAAATGGTGGCAAGAATTGTGGCGCCAATTGCCACGATCATGGTGTTGATAAACCCTTGTCGGATCAACTCGTTATCAAACAGAGCCGAATACCACTTGGTACTAAACCCAGTCCACGTAAATGGATTCTTGCTGGCGTTGAAACTCATTACAACCAGCACAGCAATAGGTATATAAAGGAATGCGTAGGTCGCAACCAGTGGCACGCGAAGCCAACCAATTTTATGCACGGCCACTCACCCGCTTTCCTGTTCCATTGATTCGCCGAGAGATCGCAGCTTGTAGTGCAAAAAGAACCACAAGCAGTGTGATAACAAATAGAGCGAGCACAGCACCAAATGGCCAGTCACGTGCTTCAAGGAATTGATCACGGATCAAGTTGCCCACCATGACGGTCTTACCGCCACCAAGGAGTTCAGGGATCACAAAATTACCCAGGCTCGGAACAAAAACAAAGATGGCACCGATCATGACCCCGGGCAGGGTGAGGGGGAGTGTGACATCAAAAAATGCCCGCGCTCGACTTGCACCCAAATTCCCTGCGGCTTCAATCAGTTGGCGGTCAAGTCGTTCAATGGATGCATATACAGGAAGGATCACCAGCGGAAGATAGGCGTACACCAGACCCACGATCACCGCGCCGGGTGTGTAAAGAAAACCAATAGGAGCACTGATAATTCCTACGTCCATCAGTGACGAATTAATCGGTCCTTCAGAGTTAAGCAAGATGATCCAGGCGTAAGTGC
>Ga0247836_1006036_pt1 | contig 13760 bp, 11 predicted proteins | sample LaCruzMarch2015__4_FD_187116 | JGI IMG/M metagenome (GOLD analysis project Ga0247836, IMG submission 187116) | Freshwater microbial communities from meromictic Lake La Cruz, Castile-La Mancha, Spain - LaCruzMarch2015_14m | ecosystem: Environmental > Aquatic > Freshwater > Lake | place: Spain...
AAAGCGATCATTTTGTGATCATCAAAATTGACTGTATCTTTTTATAACTTTCATGATAATAACAAATTATCATTAAGAGAATTGAGAAAATTACTCTATCCTACATTTAGCTATCAACTAGGGCAAAGTGGGCAAACCAAAGACAAAGTAACTTCGGCAAACAACTAAATGACTCTCAACACCTAAGACCTCTAACGCTATCCCGGCTTTGATGTTCGTAAGCTGATTTTCTTGAAATGCTTCGACATATGATATATTGATTGATTAGGTATATGATATATAGTTATGGGGCAGTAAGAAAGTAGACAGGAATCTTTAATAAACAACAAAAACTGGCGATTAATCGAGGAATCATAAGGACGGATGTTTCGCTCGATTAATCCCTACTGCGTGCGGGCTCTTCACAATTCTTTCACTAATTAATACGTGGAATAGTATGAGCTTCAATTTACTTCCCAGCAAGATTATCAGTCCTATGCAAAATAAATTGAACTGAGAAAAGAGCCCCCTCCCTTTGAACAATAAGCTGCAGATAATCTCAACAATAATTTTAGATACTCACCATTCATCTATAAAGTTAAGTATTTTCTCAACACCACATCTGAAGATCTTTGCTCTACCATCCACAAAGGTTTGCTCTACATTCAGAAGGTGGATCTTAGACTGAAAGAAATCAACGACATTCCTTTCAGCGATCAGCTTTATTTGACCATATCAACACTTCAAGGGTTTAAGATGCTTTATTAAAAAGTAGGATACTTCGACATCTGCGAGTAAATGGTATTCATCAGCTCGCGAGGAAAAGTGCGAGTATGGATGAATCCTAATCTCGCTAATAACCAACCTTATTATATCCCTAAACACTACTAAACACACGACCTGCATGGATCCCAGTCTTAAATGATAGTAAATCTACTGAACATCATTGAAGATAACACAGATAATCAATCCGATGACTGCGTTCACTTTCGATAGCATTTGATCAACAAGGGTATTCTCGATAGGCTTTCCTTCTATAAGGCGATAGAAGAATTTAGCTTCTATGCTCAATAAAATCACTTGCTAGTTCCTGACTTAATGAGATCGATTTATGATCTTTATCATGAGGATAGCAGAAGCCTCGCTGAAAGCAATGCCGAAAGATCAGAAGTAGTTCGGATAGAAACTAATCGTGATCTTCAACTATCGAGATTTAATGATCCATATAACTCTCACTCTAAATCTCAAAAAAGACATTACTCTCCCAATCTAACTTCATTAAAAAAAGGAAATTTAGGTGGTAGTCAAACTAGTAAAAAATCTTATGCTAGTTATAAAAGCATGGGAAGTAAAGTAAGCAATAATTATAAGAACGATTATAGAATTCCTCAAAATCAAAAAATAGGGGAATCACCAATAATTCCTCTTTTACCAATATCTAAAAGCAGAGCAGGAAATAAGAGATAATAGTAATCCCAAATTTCTTTCAGAAACCCTGTCCCTTAGCTTGAAATTTTTAGTAATTAGCTATCTTTTGGACAAATCAATCATAATATCAGTTTTGCTCCCTCTTCTCGTCGGAATTCTGCAAGAAATACTCGAAAAATAAGTGAGCAGCAAAATCTAAGAGGGTATATCTAGGCGCCACCTCAAGCCCCCCTCGTTACATTTAACTATCAATCAGGGCAAAGCCAGGCAACCAATGACAAAGTAACTTCGGCAAACAACCAAAGGACTGTCAACACTATGAACTCAATGAGTTCATTCTCTGCTAAGGAAACATAATTGATGGGTTCGGGGAGGTGGAAAGACAGTGCTAGAATCAGTTATCATAATGCGCATCGCAGCTACGTCCTTGACAGTGAGATAGCCTAAGATCTCTAGCGCTATCTCGGCTTTGATGTTCGTAAGCTATGATTTTTCTTGGCTGATTGGAAATTTGAATACCTTGACTTCGATAATCATAATACGGGGTTATAGCTCAGTTGGTAGAGCGCGTGCTTAGCATGCACGAGGCCCTGGGTTCAACTCCCAGTAACTCCATAATTTTTTATATGGCGCTTAAGGCTGCATGGCGATCTGGACCTACTAACTCCATTGAGTGTACTCCTCAACATCAGCAACCTGTTTTTTCACTTGCTGTGGGCAAAAACTCCTTTGTGACTGGAAGTGCTGATCACTCTCTGCGAGAGTACAGTCTGTACTTTTACGACCATCCAGCTAGTCAGGAAAATTCATGAGGGAACTCTATAACAAAAAATACGGACACAAAGAGTGGGTTAGCACTTGTAGCTACACCCCATCAGGAAAAATCATCAGTGGAGCGATGGATTCAGTTGTTTGTTTTTGGGATAGTAAAGCAGTAAAGTGTGATCATTTTCTCGGTCATCAGTAACATTTTCTCGATATAGAGGAAGCATCAGCAAAGTTCTCGCTGATGATCATCTAGGAATCAGTGCTTCATACGATGCGACCATAATGCTTTGGGATTTAAACAAACGAGATATGACTGAAAAGCTAATCGGACCTCACAAATAAGCAATCATGGACTTTTAATGGTCTAATAGTCTTCTTGTAAGTGGAGATAAATCAGGAGTAGTCGCTATGTGGGTAACACATTTGTTAAAAAGGATCTAAATAAATGTAAAATGATAAAAGCTGTCCGCACTCACAAGGGATCTATATCTGGCTTAAAATTTGCGGCAAAGCTAGGTCTCATCGTAACTTCAGGATTAAATGTAAATTCACAACAAATATAGGATGGATCTATAGCCGCATTCGACATGAGAACAAATTCCCCTATTTATCGCCAATCTATTCATAAAGGCTCTGTCAATTCAATCAAAATAAATGAAGAGAAAGAGATTGTAATAAGCTGCAGCGCTAGTGGTTCGATTATTGTCCAGTCTCTAAGGGATTTCAAGCAAATATTAGCTATAAATGCCAAAGATATGGTCTTTTACGTTGAAGAAGCATTTGATACTATTGTAGCAGGTACGGCAAAAGGTAATATTATCGCTTACGACATTTATTCAGGGTAACCTCTCTACGGCTATGGAGTCATGAAGAAGGGAGGTTGTCGGCTTCTTGGAGTTAGTGCAGATAAAAGCCGCCTTGTTTGTGCAGGATAGGATGAATCAGCAACTCTAATAACCTTTAAATGATTTTAGGTTTATTCTAACAGAATTTCTTCTTTATTATAATTTGAATGCAAAACTCCGTAGAGAAGAACCTCAAAGACTTCGAAGCCCTTCTCTAAAAATGTACTATTTTGCTGACTAAGATAAAAACAACCCTTAAGCTCTATCTCAGTTGTACAAAATGATGAACTACAAGCCAGCTACTAATAAGGGTGAGAAGCTAAGTACCGAGCAAGTGGCTAATTTCCTCAAAGTGGGTAAGAAATAGGGCGATGTGTATGATGACATTATGTATTACGACGATGCAAAAATAAAAGAGATTGTACTTCGCCAAACATTTCTCATTGCAAAAGGCTATTTTGACCCGAAATAATATTTCCAAGCAATAAAGATCGATAACTTGGATGATCAAACTTTCGATAATAAGATAAAGGCTATGTTCAATTGAAGATTTAATGATTCACTTACCATTTCATAATAAATTTATGATAATTCATTCTGCCCTTCAAGACCCACTTTGCTTTAAAACTAGATATTCTCACTCCACACAAAGTCTCACCCATACTGTTGATACTGTTAGTAAATCTTAGATAAATTAGATCTCATAAGGGATTTTAGGAATACTTTCCACTCCAAAAAAAAACTCGAATTACCGAGCCCAAAGGTAGAGCAGCATTTTAACAAATACTATATTAATCCAGAAAACAGATACAAATGCAAAAGTTTTGACCCAAAAAAAGATATAAACAATCTGAAAAATGATTAATACATTTACAGTAATCTTCATAATAATGCCTTCAATCACTGGAAGCACCCATTGAATATAAAAGGAAGCTACTCATAATCAAAGCTCATTCCTATTAATGATACCAATTTATTGCGTTTATTGAAATTCAAGCAGCAGTTCTCCTAGACTGGAAGAGGAAGACTGCCAATGATTGTTAGCGAGATGGTCAAGACTAAAAATTGATTAAGAATATCATTTTCTTATTTTAAATTCTTTTAATTATTCGCAAGCTAAGTCCATTTCTCTTTATAATATTTATTTGAACCAAGTAAGCCTTTCCATCGCTTCAAAATTTACTATCGCTATTGACCATTTTCCGAAATTTTAGACCATTTCACTACAGATTACTCTTTAAATTTGCTCTTCATTTTTTTTAGTTAGTAGGTTCTTTGCCTAAGTTGTAGTTAGCTCACAGTTAGGCATAAGACCGCAAAGAGATGCGCTATACTATAATACTTTTCCTTTTGCCTTTTAAAAGACTTCGGATAAATTTTCATCGTTTATTTAATAAAAAGTAAGTCCTTTTTCTGAAATATTCCAAGAGAATATTTCTCCATCTAACTCATAATATGGGCGATAGACATTGAGCTCTGTATTAAAAGTATGAAATATTGCTTTATTAAAAATCTTTGCTTCTTCCTTTATTTAGCAGCCAGCCTATTTCAACTATATATTATAAAATTTACCTCGTAGTAAAATCTATCTAAATACTACTCAGGTAAAATATTTCTGTTTTCATATTAAGGTGTGAGATTTTATTTTCTAAGGGATTAAAGTTTATCTAAACATGATTTCCCAAAAGGACTATTAAGCCCTTATATTATTTATCGAGAATAGTTTCCTAAATTGAAGGTCATGTACTTATCAAGAACTCATAAAATCTTTAGAGAAACTCATTGATATCAATAAGAGTAGTAAAATGATAATTATTAATTGAATGAATCTCATTTAGTTGAAATTACTGCCTTTGTTTTATACCAACTATCAGCCCTTATATTTCCTTTGCTGATTTTTATAATTACAGCTGTTCAAGCCTATCCTTTGTCATTAGCAAAGGAATCTGAATCTGATGTCTTTATTCACCGACACATAAAAATTAATCATCAGGACTTGACTATTTCTTTTCTTTCTAAGGTTCACCTTTAAAAAATTACAATTTAATAATCTATCTTTCTTTTTGTTACTATTTTGTTGCTGAGTTACTTTCGGATGGTTGATCGTCATCATAGTGATCTCGACCAAACTATACATCATCTAATCTTATATCTAATTTTAGACTTTATTTGTTCAAAATGTTTGGCTTTTGAATTTCTTATATCCTTACATTATCATTAACAGAAATTATATTGCTTAATTTATTTAAATGAAGTTATCTTTAATTATCTTCTTTCTAAACAATCTCCTCGAACAAAGGAGGTAGCCTCACAGAAGGCTAAGTATTGATAATCGATATTTGTTGTAAAATATTTCTATGTTCTTGCTGATGTAAATGATCTCTCGGGTCTAAAGAAGAGATCGAATTGAGAGAATTTATAATATTTTCCATTCTTTAGGATTTTTCTACTTAGATGTCTGGCTCTTCTTTGAAGATTTTTTGGAAAAGTAAGTGAGTGTGGTTTATCATGGCTATCTTATTCTCTTTAATTTTTTGAATTAATGCTATTTTTTCATTCTTCTCTTCAAGACTAATATCCTAATTTTAAAAGGTATGATTTATTTTTCTTATCTGTTCATCCCAACGAATAGTCAATTCTTATCTAAGACTTTCAAGTTTTTCTGTCAATCTCATCATTTTCTCATCTCTTTCTTACTCTTCAGTGAACTGTTTTGGAGGCTACTGGTCAATTTATTTGGAGAGATCTTTTAAAAGCTTCTCCTTCTCCTCTTTTGTCAGATTTTTAACGTATTATTGAAGGTTGATTGGATCCTGGTAGTGATTGATACTTCTGCTTTTAACCTTTTTCAAGCTTGAAGTCGATGTTTTAAGCTTATGCTAAAACTTCTCATAAATTTTTCTTTCGGATTTGGTAGATGCAGCATAAAAGTTATCACCTACAAGAACGAAAAGGTCAGGTTATTCTCTAGAAATTTCTTTACTACGTGACTTTGGCTTGGTTGAGCTTTTTTTATGATTTATTTCTACCGACTTTGCTTTCAAAGGCTTGTTGATAGCCTCTTTCCTCTTCATTAGTTTTTAAAAATAATAATAAAAGAAGCACAAAATACCAAATACACCTTCCTCTCCTTTATTTTTATATAATATTATAAAGAAGCCTTCAACAATGAAGACTTAGTCAGAAGGTCCCTTTGTCAACCTTAAAATATATGATTGCATAAGATTCAATCCTTCTACGATTCGATCCATCTTTTCCGAGCCATAACAAAATAGGCTTTACGTTTCGAGGGAAAATTACTCAGAAATATACTAGATCGCAACTAATGAAAAAGTACCTGTCTTACAGCAAATAGCCTAAATGGAATCATCAATCAAAATACTTCAGATTGATGGAGTACTTGGTCTTTTTAAACCATTTTATCTAAAAGTATTTAGAAACAGTAAATGGGAATATCATTCTTTTACAACACAGCTACTTGCAGTTAGAGCAAACGGACAAACCGTCTATACTTTTCATGAGAATGAGACAATGGAATGGCATTTTTCAGAGGATGATTTTCACTATAAGTATCTGTCTGAGTCTTCCAGTCCATATCATCTTGATTCTCAAGGAACAATTGTAGGATTAGGTAAAAAGGTGAGAATCGTTAATAAAAAGGCAAAGCTGACTGTATGTGGAGTTATTGAAAAAAAATGGATTTTTGCAGGAGACGATCAAGGAAGCTTACATATCTATGATTGGAAATTTGCCTCTCATGTAAAAACTTTTACCGATCATCAAGGGCCTATTTTAGCAATTTCTGTCGATTCCAAAGCATAAAGTGTCTATTATACTGGTTCAGATTCAAAGATAAATATGTGTAGATTAGTTGGGTAAGAATGGAAGCAAGGGTTAAGTTGTCGAGGGCAAAGTCATGATATTCTCAGCCTTAATAAAATTGGAAATTATATTGTCAGTGGAGGTGTCACAACGGATCTATGCTTCTATCAACTTTAGAATGGATAATTTAATGGAGAATTTCATAATAAAATTAGCTATTCAAGCCATAACCGAACTTAATCTGATTCAAAAATAGTTGTTGTAAATCATCGATCATATTTCTAAATCTGGCAGCTTGGAAATACTTTAAATAAGTCATAGCTTGTGGTAAAATATGAAATGCCAAACGATAAATTCATCGTAGATTGTCGAATTTACAGTGAGCCTATTGAAGAAAATACTCACTTATTGCTTATTGTTACTGATGAGGACACACTTGGATGGAAATTTAGCTATGAAGGTGGGTTAACAAAATATATAACAATTAAGAATCAATATGTCTTAACACATCTACTTGCTAAACATAGTTTTATTGGTATTAGAATCGATGGATTAATTGAAAGAGTTAATTGCAATAATGGTAAAATTGAAGAAATCACATATTGCTAAGTAGATCTTCCAACTGATATCAAGTCTTTAGGTGGAGGATTAATTATGATTGGCTCGAAAATTTCAAATACGATAAATATTGTAAATATGAAGCAAAGAGAAGTAGTTAAGTCAATTAAAATGAGTAATACTTATACATATTTGGAATATTTAGAAGGAGATCAATTTATCATTCAATATTTTAATAATCCTGAATTAAGAAGCTTAAATATTCAAACCTAGGAAGAAAAAGTTATCATTGTATTGCCAGTTTCTATTATTAGATTTGGAGGATGGCTTAATAGTGTTAGTAAAGGAGAAAACCAGCTCAAAACTAAGCTTAAAAAGTACTGGTATGGAGTAAGTGAAGGGAAAATTATTGTAATTCCCAATTTACATAAGGAAGGCAAGAAAAAATTAAGAATTAAGCAAACTGACAGAATCGCTCAAGTCTTTAGACCGACAAGCAAGAAACTTGGATGCAATTTAGGCATTATCCCATATAATTTCCAAAGAATGGTAGAATAAATGTAACTCAAACCCGTATTTACCAAAAAGATCATTTGATTGTCTATTGTATTTGATAATTATCAATAATTAGGGTAGACTTCATGAAGTCAACAAGCTCTAGCCTAGAGATCGGCTTTTGCAAAAGATCGGAGTCTCACAAGAACCAGCCCATTCAATACATCTGTCTTGACCCCTAATGCGAACTGAAAAGGTTACTTTGCAGACTATGTGTGAATGAATCACATCGTAAGCATAACGTAGGCATAATTGACAAGCTTATTGCTCCACTTAATCGCCTCAACATGAATAGTTACTATGAGAAATCGGCAGACGACTATCTGTTCTTCAAGAAGAGAATCTAAGACATACGTGCAGTACCATTGATGATACATAGGAATGGGAGGAATTCAATAAAATCTTTGAAGAAAACATGGAATAACTTCAAGAAGGAATAATCTTTCAACTTGCAGCAGTTATGGAAACCTTCACTAATACACAAATCGATAGTGCTTATTAGGTCCTAACAAATGGTAACTCAGAGATTTCGGTTGTCAACTAATATGTCCGAATGATCAATTTTCTCGATAAAGACTACCTTGAAGATGTTGATAAGCTGAAGAAGTATACTAATTCTGCAACTGATGAAGTAATTAAGATTATCAATAAAACAGGAAAGAAAATGAAAGCCTTACTTGGAAAAATGCAAAAACTTATCAAACAAATTGATTTTGATCACTTCAGAGATTAGTAGAAGAATCCAAAACTGAAGGAAGAGCACTAGGATAGTGATACAGAAAAACCAAAACCAAGCTTCATTCAAGGACAAAAGTTGGCTGAGGAGCAAAAAAAAGAAAACGAAGATTCAATGACCTCTGCTAAGCTGCCAACATCAACTGGAGCGCAAAAGGAAGAAGCCAACTCTGAGGATACTAATAAATATCCAATCAGACCGATACTCCAAAGAAAAAGCTTCGTAAAGCACAAGTGAATAAAACGAAATGATCATTTATTTGAAAAGAGATACTGTTTAGTGTTTTAAAAGTTGTTAGCTGTTTCAATTTTGGTTGTTTTCTCCATGTTAATATACTTCTTTATATAGTCATTGATGACCCTTTCTTCTTTCTACTTCTATTTTTCTCTTAAGATCTATAAAAATTATTACTTGTTTCCCAGCAGATATTTCTTATAGCTGATTTTATTCTCTTTGAGAAGCCTCAATAGCTTCTTTTTATCTTATCCTACTTAACCATCTTCATTTTTTAGGTAGACAAGTTTGCCATTTACAACTGATGCGCAACCATCGATTTTAATATGATGTGGTACGTTTTTCCTATCTCTATTATCATTTTTATCAAGGACGGTTTTTTATTTAAATGGCATCCTTGAAAATTTCTATGAAGAGTGAACTTCCTGAAGATGTTGCTGGGGAAATTTGTACCGAAAATTTTGTAAGAGCTGCATATATACCTTTTGGCTTTTTTTCAGATATTCTGTGAAGCTGATAGTGGAAGAGTTAGTTTGCTGAGTTTCCATCTATTGTATTAGGTGTTATAGATAGACAATGGTTCTATAATAATCTTCGATGATCGGAAAAGGGAGATTTGTTTCTAGTCTCGATTTAAAATATCTAGATGCCAAGTTTACTGCAATCCCTCGATCTGAGGCTACAAATAATCTCTTAGAGCTAAGAAAAAGTAAGCATACTCATCTACCTTCAATTTTCAAAACCAATCTTGATGAAGACACTGCTTTTAGCTCCTCGCTTTTATCTCCACAAAATTCAATTAAGAATGATGAATCTATTTTCTCAATTCGTCATTCTTCTATTGATCAATCAGCCTTTCACTCAGCAAAAAGTAAAGTCTTATCTGCAGCAGCACCCGAAGAGCTTGCAGAAATCGAAAAATACAAGAAGGTGATAGCTAAAGTCAAGAAATAAAATGAACTCATCCATCGCGAAATAACAAATTTATACTGCTAGGAAAGATAGCGTAAGACATTCTTAATATAGAGATTAAATAGCCTCGTAAAAAACCAATAAGAAAAATCACTTAGTTAGGAAAATCCAATTCTGGATTAATTTTACCGATTCATCCACATACATCTCCAAATACGAATAGATTTTAACACATATATTAATAGCTTTCACATAAAGATAACCCATATAAAGCAGAAAGAGCAGAGCTTCAAAAAAAGTTTTTAGGAAGTAATTTTCATCGTAGTTTCGAAAATTTCCTTCTTTCACAGAATAAAAGGATTCCTGATTTCATTAAAAACGTAAGGTGATACTGATTATTTATAATACTATGAATCCATCTGATTTGGATTTTTCATCCATCTAAAATGAAGAATAAGTCAAAAATCACACCTAACTTGTAAGCATGATGATCTATGAATTAAGTAGTAGAGATTAAAAAGGTCACAAACAAGCAATATCTGATTTACTCGGGAGAATCAATCGAGAGATAATTGACCCAACAAGTACGGGAAATTCGAAATTGATGGCACTTTTGATGTTAAGAGATTTTACATAGCGCCATGCAGTTGGAGAACGTAAATAAGATAAGAACAGCAAACTTTTTAGTCATTTAGCTTCACATCCTATATTGATAGAAATCAGAAGAATTGCATAGGAGACGGATCCTTTTAAGCAGATTCATTAAAAAGGTAAATCATTGTTTCCTGAAAGCAGTATGACTGGTAATAATTTTATTCGACTTGTCCTCGAGCTCATTCGCTTTTGGGCTGCTCGCTTTCCTAATACAAGTAAAAAAGAACCAACTTCATATAAGAAAATATACGATTAGTTGGATAAAAAGAAGGTGATTTTTCCTACTTAGTACAAATATCTTGCTGCTGCAAATGGAAAGAAAGGATAAAAAAATGATCCAAGTATGTAGAGCGCTAGAGCAACAAGAACATCAAATAAGCAAGAAACTCCTGTCCCCCCTTCAACGGGTAGGTCTACTACAAGTAAAAAATATATGATAAAGAAGCTTAAATCAATAGAATGCATGGTAAAATTTTGAACTTCGTGGATATGCTTGATGAAGACCTTGGATAGCTTGAACCTTAGATTCGTAAAATGCATTCTGCATGCACAAGTGATATGGGAAAATATTAGAAAATGAGCTAGTAAGTAGTATAAATGGGAGAAGCAGATCCTGAGATTGTTTCAAAATACTTTGCAATGATAGAATTTATGCAAAAGGAAGCATCTCACCATCAACAATACATCAGTAAATCAAATGACTATCAATCATATGTTCTTGCCCTCAAACTAGATTGTTAATAATTATTTAAGACAAGTTCAAAAAAGTTTCCTTCTGGTCCATCTAATCCTTCTAATCCACGAAATAGCCGCGAAAATCGATAAACTGAATCGAAAATAGATAAAAAATAGCCAATTAAAAAGCCTATGATTGATCCATCTGCCTTGAATGCAGTTTCAAATTATTTCAATAGACTGGAGGAAAGATCTAAAAGTCCAATCGCATCAGGTGGTTTCAAAAAAATAAACTGTATATTTTTCATAGTTTAGAGTCTTTATCGAAAGACAAGGCTTCATCGATTAAGAGATCAATATCGCCAATTATCAGATCAAAAATGAATGTGAGTAAATCTCTTGCATCTCTTAAAGAAAGCAAAATTTCTCCAATATTTACAAATCCTCCAAATCGAAATCCTCCTTCAAAAGCATATGAAGGACGATCAATACTCTAAAATAATGCAATATACTTTATACTTCAATCCATCACAAAAAGTCAAGGACTTAGAAGATTCAAGTCTGCAAATTTCAAAGTAAAGAGCTCTCTATTTTAAAATCAGCATATCCAAATTGGATATAAATCTGAATCTATTTCTGAAGAAGTAAGTGGTTTTAAAGTACTAATTAAACTTGAGCTATTCTTTGGTAATCTTGGTGATGAAAGAATTCAAGACCTATCTGTTGAGTTCAAAGGTGATCAAAGTAACTGCCTACCTATTTAGATGTCCTCCTTTATGCGAATCCAAGAACTGTCTAGACAACAATAAGTAAAGGAGATCAAAATAGATTAGATCTTATGATTGTACCTCTAAAAGTACCTTTTCCTCTTCTTGTTGCAATCGTGAAGTATAGAGTGAAGGGCTAAGTCTCAGAGCAAAGGGTTGTGCTTCCTTCTAGTGTGCTAAAGCTCGCTAATTTTATGAGTATTCCTCGCTAATAATTTTCGAGGAGATGGACAGGAGCATATATTCTTAAAACTTCTGAATTTAGGCTATGTCATTATGTGCCTCCTGATTCACTTACAAAGTGGATTCCAGAGTTAACTTAGTTAAGTAGCTATACTGCATTTGCATCTCCAGGAAGCACAAAAGATTACGAACTCGAATGTGCAGTTATTATGTTGAGACATTATGAGGCTTTACTGAAGATAAATATCCGCCCAAATCTAGACGTTGTATTACAGCTCGCTGTAGAAGATAAAAATGAATAGGCTGTTCAATACTTTACTTATTTCCTTTAAACTCTTCAGCAGTTAATCAGATAAGTTATTGTGTGATTTATAAATGACTTTATATACATCTAATATACTGTATAACGAATAAAATAAATATCAAAGATCATTGATCTCAACACCTAAGCTTTACATATACCAGTGTGACCGATGATAGTTATAAGAACCAAATAGACTAACTGGATACTCATTAATAGAAATGTCGAAACCATAGACGTTTTACGAAGGTAGGATGTCTGCAAAGGGACGTTTATCACCAAATTAATACCGATTATTTTTATTTGTTCGAATCTAAAGCTTTAGTATTTTATTTTAGACAGAGTTATATTTAACTTTAAACAATTTAAGAAAGTCTCCTTAAACAAGTACATATTTGCTCATCTTACATTTGGAAAGGTAGTTACCAGGCAAAGGAACAGGGTTTGCCAAACTAGCTTATGCATCATCATAAATAGCTCGAATCCCAACGAGGAGATTTTTGGCTGATACTACATGTTCAAGTTCATAGACGTAAAATCCTATAATGAAACTTTTCACATTATTTCTAAGAGCTGCTCGATCATCGAATGTCACCCTTCCACCTAATATACCTGCAAAATCTCGACGAAGCATAACTTATTTATCGTCCCATTCAAGGGCCTCTACTTAAATGTTTTTAAATTATTTTGAATTTTTACCATTCGCCTGCATTTATAAATGCCTTTGCCATATTTTCTTATATTTATTCAGCTCGTTATTTAACCTATTTCTTCGGTCTTCTGATTCCTTTAGATTTCGAACCATCTCCTTATTTTTTTGAATTAATTATTACTTGCCTTTATTATGTATCTATTAGGTATAAACCTGTTATTTTTATTTTCTCTTCACTCTCTCTTTCAGCTGGCTCACTTCTTTTTATAAGCCTAGTATACTTTATTTATCGTAAGAAGGCTCCTGCTTCAATGATAATTTTTTACGAGCTGATTAAGCAAAAATTTGTTCATTTTTTGTATGGACAGTCTTAATTGTATACATACTATTTAGAATTTTTGCAGATTAATACTCTTTTTGAACACTTATTTTCTTTATTGATAGTACTTTTTTTCTTAACTATGCATTTTAATGTTATAGTGTTGCAATTTTAGGTTCATTCCTTTAAATTTACTCATCATTTGCAGTTATTGTTTGCTAAAGTCTATTGAACTAGCTCTTTAAATCACTAGATTCTTTACGAATTGTAGATAATTACACCTCTATCTTTTTCAGTTCATTGAGGAGATTTTAATGTTGGACTAACAATTCTTAGGTTCCTTTTTCTTGTTGACAAAAATCTTTTCTCTTT
>Ga0247836_1006047_pt1 | contig 13744 bp, 10 predicted proteins | sample LaCruzMarch2015__4_FD_187116 | JGI IMG/M metagenome (GOLD analysis project Ga0247836, IMG submission 187116) | Freshwater microbial communities from meromictic Lake La Cruz, Castile-La Mancha, Spain - LaCruzMarch2015_14m | ecosystem: Environmental > Aquatic > Freshwater > Lake | place: Spain...
AGGTGGGCGTGCTAATCCCGCCCACATCCACGCCGTTGAACGGATTGGCCGCGCCGGTTTGCTGGACGAACACCGGAGCGGTCGCCGTGCCCGTGTTGCGGAAATAGTTCAGGTTGCCGAGGTCTTCCCCGACCACGGCGTCGAGGTCGCCGTCGCCGTCGAGGTCTGCAAAGGTGGGAGTGCTAAGGTCGCCCACATCCACGCCGTTGAACGGATTGGCCGCGCCGGTCTGCTGGACGAACACCGGAGCGGTCGCCGTGCCCGTGTTGCGGAAATAACTCAGGCTGCCGTAGAACTCCCCGACCACGGCATCGAGGTCACCGTCGCCGTCAAGGTCGGCGAAGGTGGGGGTGCTACGGAAACCCACATCCACGCCGTCGAACGGATTGGCCGCGCCGGTCTGCTGGACGAACACCGGAGCGGTCGCCGTGCCCGTGTTGCGGAAATAGTTAAGGTTACCGTCGAACTCCCCGACCACGGCGTCGAGGTCGCCGTCGCCGTCGAGGTCTGCAAAGGTGGGGCTGCTAGTAAAGCCCACATCCAAGCCGTTGAACGGATTGGCCGCGCCTGTGCGGGCGGTGAAGCTCGGACTGCCGGACGCGCCGAGATCATTGCCCGCCGCGTCCGTAATGTTGAGCCGAAGGTCGCGGCTGGTCGTCGGGGTGTCAGAGACATTGGCATAGGTCAGGTTCTGGATCAGGGCGTCAATGGCCGCCGAGGTCGCCGAGGCGTTGAAGGTAATGGTGAGGGTCGCACCCGAACCACCGGCCAGGGTGCCGATGGTGACGCCGCCAAAGGTCACATTGGCCCCTGACAGACCGATCTGGCCCGCGCCGGAGCCCTGGTTGCGCACGGAGACCCGGTCCTCTGCCAGCAGGCCCGAAAGGGTCAGGGTGCCGCCGTTAAAGTCACCCTCGACATCGGTGAAGACGACGTCCGCATCCAGCAGTTGCGGCGTGGCGTTGACGGTGTTCTCGTTGAAGGTGATCGACGGCGCGAAGCCGGTGAGACTGGGCATGATCAGCTTCCTTCTGGTGTGCCGGTCCAGGTCCAGCGCAAGGCGTTAACGGCGTTACATCTCTTGGCTCGGGGGAACCGAGGGTCGGGTCTCCGGACATCTGCCTCCGGTTCGGTACCAGTTTCTAAGGCTTTAACTGTGACGCAATCAAGCACCCTAACGGTGTTTGTCGAGCCCTGTGACTAATTTCCTGCCCTCTCAGCTTCCTGTCTTGAAGGTCTAAGCTCTGGCCCCCGCAGCGCGACGTGCCGCCGAACGGTACATGGGACGGGCGGTGGCGCGGCTGCAGGGTTGTGTTTCCGGCTGTCGAGGCTGGCAAAAGCCGCCAGATCCTTTAACGGCGTGAGGCCATGATCGACCTTTCCAAAGGCGCCCCGCGCACCGATCCGCTGCTTCTGCTCTCGCCGGATTTCTCCGGCTGGCTGGCGGGGCAGGACGTCAGCCTGGCCCTGACCACCTATCAGGCCGGGCGGCTGGTAATGATCGGCCGCCGCCCGGACGGGTCGGTGCGGGCCCATGAGCGACTGATCGAACAGTGTCAGGGGCTCTGGACCGACGGTCAGAGCCTTTGGACCAGCAGTATGCACGCCTTGTGGCGGTTCGAAAACGACATGGCCGCAGGGGCCGTGACGCCGCAGGGGGTGGATCGGCGTTTTGTCCCGCGCGAGGGTCGGATCACCGGCCGTATCGACTGTCACGACATCGGCCTGGGCGAGGACGGCCCGGTCTTCGTCAATACCCTGTTCAATGGCCTGTGCGGGATCAGCGACAACGGCAGCTTCCGGCCGCTGTGGAAGCCGCCCTTCATCTCGGACTGGGTCCCGGAGGACCGCTGTCATCTTAACGGCCTGGCGATGGACGGAACCCGCCCTGCCTATGTCACCGCCGTCAGCCGCAGCGACACCCTCGACGGCTGGCGCGAGCGCCGCGTCGACGGTGGGGTGATCGTCGACGTCGCAAGCGGCGAGATCGTCTGCAGCGGCCTGTCCATGCCGCATTCACCGAGGCTGTATGACAGTCGGCTATGGGTGCTGAACTCGGGTCACGGCCAGTTCGGCGAGGTCGATCGGGAGACCGGGGCCTTCACCCCCGTCGCCTTCTGTCCCGGCTACGCCCGCGGCCTGGCGTTCATCGGCCGCTACGCAGTGATCGGCCTTTCGCGCCCGCGGAACAACCAGACCTTCGCCGGCCTGCCGCTGGATCAGGAACTGGCCTCCCGCGACGCCGAGCCCCGTTGCGGCCTGATCGTCGTCAACATCGACACCGGCGTCACCCAAGAGTGGCTGCGCTTCGCCCATACCCTCGACGAGCTCTATGACGTCGCGGTCCTGCCCGGCGTCAGCCAGCCCGAAATGATCGGCTTCCAGGGCGACGCCATCAAAACGACCATCAAGCCGGAGCAGGTAGCGGCAAGGTCCTGATCAGTGACCTGCCCCACTCTGGTCCCGCGGTCGTAAAGAGAGTACGCAGGCTCTTTGAACCGCCCGTGGTTCCCTGAGCTCGTTGGGTTCAAGTAACGCGGCGATCCGTACGTCGTCCCCGGTTGCGGGTCCGGTACCGTCCTGACGCGCTTCCACCCATGATGACCTCCCGGATTTTCCGAACGGTTTTGCGCAACTTGATTGTTTTTCAAAATGCCGTCGCGTCATGGCGTCTCGCGTACGTGCGTGCGCGTACTGGTGGCGAAACCTACTCGCCGGGCTTCTAGGCCGATGTTCTGTGAGACGCCGCTCCGCTTGCCGACAATGATGCCGCCGGGTTCCTTGCGCCGAATGCCCAACCGTTCGCGCGCCGCGTCGTCCGCGCCTTTGAGAACGTAGTCCAGCGTCTCGGCAAGGTTCGCCTCATAGGATTGGCCGTCGATTTCCCCCATGGCGTAGTGGCGGAGGTTCCGACCCAGCGGACGGGAATAGCGAACCCCAGCCTTCCACCGTGCGCCGGACGCCGTTTGCCAACCCCGTTGCCTTCGATCGAAACCGGCGGCCAGATCGGGAGGAAGATGCAGAAGGATATGAACGTGCGCGCCCTTGTCCGGTCCGCTCTCGCGTATCCAGATATAGGCGAAGCGACCACCGCAAGAGCGTATCCAGTCGCCCGCCAGCTTCAACCACCGGCCCAGGGCGGCGAGGTCGTCTGTCACCCCACCGGCTGCCCAATGCAGCGTCACAAACCGATTGAGACCAAGGCCAGCGGCCAGGGCGAAGGCCGCCGCGTCGATCAAACCGGTCGCCGCTGCCAGCGACAAAGCCGACGATGACCGGTCCCGCCGGTTCCGGGCTCCGCCCCTGCCGGGTATCGGGATAAATGAAGCGCGTTGTTTTGCGGTCGGGGCTGGCGGGCGCGCCGCTCGGCTTTGCGGACAAGCCGCTACGCCCCCGCTTCCACCACCGGCGCATGGGCTGCAACCTCTATAGAAGAGAGGGGCTCTCTCCTTGGCCTTCGCGGGGCCGGTGGTTTGCGGCGCTGGTTCAATGCCTTGGCCCGCTTTCGGACAGGTCCTTGGCGGTGGTCCCTTCGCAGGTTTCATCCGCGTCCGTTCCCGGTGGTGCGCGAGCCTTGGCGAAGGGGTTTTCAGGTGCTGCGACATGGCGGGCGCGAGGCGACGCGGACGGCGCTGCGAACGAACGGCCCGGCGGGGCAGACACCACCGGGCCGATGCGCTGTAGAGCCGATCCGTGAACGTCAGGCCGCTTCCGGGTATGGGGACCCCGAACCGCACCCGGACGGTTCGCGGATGGCCCGGACGGCGCATCCGCGAGGGTTGGCGTCGATCCTGCCCGCAACGATGCCGACCGCCTCTTCATGCGAAAGGTCGCGCCAGTCGTCAGGAAGGCGGGAGGCGTCTCGCGCCCGGATACAGTCGGGAACGCCACCCGCCAGCGGACGGACCCGCCAGAGCGGGCAATCCGTCAGATGACAGGCCGACACCTGTTGACGCCACGTCCCGGACGCCCGGTCGTCATAGAGACAGTCCCGGCATTTCGCCGCTATGGCCTCGCCGCGAGTCGGGGGACGGGTTGGCGGATTCGTTCCGGCGGTGGTTTCGGGGGCCGTCATGTCAGGCCGCGCGGTTCATGGCCGCGCCTTCAATGAGCGCGTCGATGCTGCGAAGCGTCACCAGCCGTCGCGAGCCGATGGTGATGGTCTCAAGCAGACCTTCGGTGATCAGCTCATAGGTTTTGGTCTGACCGATGCCCAGGAGCGTGCGGGCTTGCTGGATGCTCACCAGCCGGGGTTGGAGATAGTCGGTGGTCATAGGCGCTAGCCCTCCATGCAACGCCGGGCGGGGATGCCGGGCGACACACGGAGGATGCTGGCGAACGGTGCCGGTCGTCGTCTCGAAACCGATCAAAACCTATGGAAACCCGAGTGCTAGAGTTTTCGTCAGTCGGCTTCCCAAGCCCGAAACGCATCAAATATTCGCTTGGCGTGAGGCTTAGCCGTTGCATCGGCCAAGTCGTTCCCGCTCTCAGATGCCCACTCCTGAAGCGCTCGAACGACATCGGCCACAGTCGCGGGTTTTAGCTCCCCCCGATAGTATCGCCCCGCCATCGCAAGAGCGCCCGCTTCCCAGTCCGCTGCCGGGGGTCGCCCGCCTTTGCTTAAATGCCCGGTCGTTGGGCTATCGACCTGCGCGGGAGTCTCAATCGAATCAAATAGTGTGAACGAAACGGCGACCTCAATGTCTTGAGCAGAAAAGTATTCTTCTCGTCCGGGGGATGTCAAAAGGGCGGTCGTAAAACAGCTTCCTTGCCAAATATACGAAGCCATTTCTCGCTCTACTGCGATAACATCAGGGAACTTGCGGCGGTTACCCAGGGCCGGCAATTCATGACAGCCATTTTGGTCGTCATCTAGCCCCCTTGCTATCGCTTCCCTGAGGGCCTGCCAACGCTCGACCGTTATCGTGTCGGCTAGGTCACTTGAGAACTGCGACCCAGCCCAAACACGCAATTTGAGGGAGCCGGTAGCGACCCAATATCCCTCACAAAGCAGACGCAGAGCTTCACCGGGAGGATCAGCGGACCCGGTGAGAGCCAGATTCCCGACAGCGTTAGACAGCGAAGTCCAAAGCTTTGGATAGGGTTTCCAGTCCTTCGGTTTAGGTGTCCGCTCTTCGTTCACCTCGCTGCCTCCTTCGCAGGAAACCGCACCACCTTCGCACCGGCCCCGTTGGAGCAATAGGCACCCCATGCATCCATGAGCCGCCGCCGCTTTTCTACCATGGACCCGCGCTGATAGGCGGCCTCGACCTCATTGGGATTGGTATGAGCCAGAGCCGCCTCCGCCACCTCGCGCGGGAACGCCGTCTTTTCAGCCACCCAGTCCCGGAAACCGGACCGGAAGCCATGGACCGTGAACGGCTCCTTGGCGCGCGCCAGCACCTTTCGCATGGTCATGTCTGACATGAGACCACCGCCCGCGCCGGGGAACACCAGATCGGTTCCCGCCAGCCGCACCGCCGCCGCGCTCTTCACCACCGCCAAGGCTTGCGGCGACAGGGGCACGGTATGCTCACGCCGGGCTTTCATCCGTCCCGCCGGAACCGTCCAGACGCCAGCCTCCAAATCCATTTCAGACCACCGCGCGCCGCGCACCTCGCCGGACCGCGCCGCCGTCAGGATGACAAACTCAAGCGCAAGCCTCCCCCACACTCCGCCGCTGGCCCTCAAGCGCGTCAGATAGGCGGGAACGTCCACATAGGGCATGGCGGCATGATGCCCGCCAGCCGGTTGACGGGGCAGACCCCTACCCGCCGCCAGAGACCGGGCCGGGGCTTCCGTTGCTCGCCAGCCGCGCGCATGGGCATAATCGAGCGTCGCACATATCCGCTGGCGGACTCGCCGCCCTGTTTCCGGTCGCGCCTTCCACACCGGGGATATGGCGGCGATGATGTCAGCCGCCGTGATGGCCCCCGCCGCCTTCGTCCCCAAGGCCGGGAAGGCATAGGTCTCCAGCGTCGCCAGCCATTGCCCGGCGTGTTTGCCCTCCGCCCATTGGTGTTTGTTGGCCTCATGCAACGCCAGCGCGGCTTCCTTAAAGGTCACGCCCGCCGCCTTGGCCTCGCGCCGTTCCGCCACAATGTCCCGGCCTTCCTCACGGATGGCGCGCCGGGCTTCCGCCGCCTTGGCGCGCGCACCGGCCAGGGTGACAAGCCCCGCGCTGCCCAGCCCGATGTCCCGGCGCTTTCCCGCGTGTTGGACGCGAAGATTCCAACTCGCCCCCCCTCGCCGGTCAACTTTCAGGAATAATCCGTCGCCATCCTGATAGGCCCCCGGCTTGGAAAGATTCGCCTTCACCTCATTGGCGGTCAGCTTGCCCACGGTCACGCCCCTGCGCTTTCGAGGTCATTCCCCCACACTGGAAAAACACCCCCACGCCCTCCCCCACACTTTAGCCCGGTTAGCCACGGTTGCAAGCGAACGGGAGCGAACGTCAACGGGCCGTCAAACCGCCTGATACCGGGACTTTCGGCGGGCTTTGGCGAATAGCGATGAAAGGGGTTCTGGCGGAGACGCAGGGATTCGAACCCTGGGTACCCCTTACAGGGTACGACGATTTAGCAAACCGTTGCCTTCAGCCACTCGGCCACGTCTCCAGCAGGGGCGGTGATTAGCCGAGCAAACCGTGGGGCGCAACGGGCAAGACGGAAGTCGTCCCTGAAAGCGCCTGTGTTAACGGGACAGTCAGGGCGGGTGTGCATGGTGGCGTGGATCCGTCTCGCCGCGAGCCCCATGACCGAAGCTGTCCGCCGCCCATCGTTCGACTCCACCGTGTCGGACGCGGATAGCATGGATGTGCCCGGCCTGCAGGCCCTCGCCAGCCCGGCTGTTTCCGTGCGGCCGGAGGCCACGGCGGGGGGGGGCGCGCGTCGCGGCCCGTTCCGGCCCGACGTCTGGCTGAACGCCCGCCAGCGCCATGCCTCGCGGCTGGCGGCCCACTATTTCCGCGCCCTCGACAGCCTGGCCGTGGCCGGGGTGACCCTGCTTTGCGCGGGGGCCGCGACGCCGGGGCCCCTGATCCATGCCGAAATGTCCCAGGTGCTGCCGTTCGGGCTCGGCGCAATGGCCACTCTGGGCATGATGCGCGTGCTGGGACGCTACCGGTTCGCGCGTGGCCAGAAGACGGCCTCGCACCTGGCCTCCGTCGCGGCCACGGTGCTGACCGGTGCCGCGACAGCGCTCGTCACCGGCTGGGCCCTGCGCGGGGCGGCGGCGCAGGAATCCGCCTATCTGGTCTGGGCCGGGCTGGTGCTGATCACCCTCCACGCCCTGCACATCGGCTGGAGCGACATGGTCGGGCGGTGGCGGGCGGCCGGCACCCTGACTCCCAATATCGTGCTGGTCGGGGCGACGCGGCATGCCGAGACCCTGATCCGCGAGGCGCTGAAACGACGCGACCTCAATGTGCTGGGCATTTTCGACGACCGTCTGGCGCGCAGCCCGCGGGCCATCGAGGGCGTCCCGGTGCTGGGCACGGCGGCCGATCTGCTGACCCACAAGATGACGCCCTATGTCGACCGCATCGTGCTGACCATCGACCCCCGGGCCGAGGTGCGGGTGCGGCAGCTTAATGCCGCGCTGGGGACCCTGCCGCATGAGGTCACACTGGTGGTTGAGCCGGACGGCATGGCCGAGACGCAGTCGGCGCTGGACCGGCTGGCGGCGGCACCGCTGGCCGATGTCCAGGGACCGGTCGACGACGACCGGCGCGCCTTCAACAAACGGCTGCAGGATCTGGTTCTGGGCCTGACGGCCCTGGTGCTGCTGGCCATACCCATGGCGATCCTGGCGCTGGTCATCCGGCTGGACAGCCCGGGGCCGATCTTCTTCCGCCAGCGCCGCCACGGCTTCAACCACGAGGAAATCGTGGTGTGGAAATTCCGCTCGATGAAGGCGGAATCCGCCGATCCCACGGCCAGCCGGCAGGTGACGAGGGACGACGACCGTATCACCCGGATCGGCCACTTCATCCGCAAGACCAGCCTCGACGAACTGCCGCAACTGCTGAACGTGATTGCCGGAGAGATGTCGCTGGTCGGGCCCCGCCCGCACGCCATCGGCATGAAGACCGGCCATGTCGAGAGCGCCCGCCTGGTCGCCGACTATGCCCACCGCCATCGCATCAAGCCGGGCATGACCGGCTGGGCCGCGGTCAATGGCTCGCGCGGGCCGCTGCATACCGCCCGGGACGTGCGCCGCCGGGTGCAGCTCGACATCGACTATATCGAGCGTCAGTCCCTGTGGATGGATCTGTGGATCATGGCCATCACCGTGCCGGTGCTGCTGGGCGACCGCGCGGCGATCCGTTGACGGAGGGGCGCTGATGTTCTGGCGCGGCGTCTGGGGCTATCTGCCGGCGAATATCGTGCAGGGCGTGGTCGGCTTCCTGGCCATCGTCCTGTTCACGCGCCTGCTCAGCCCGGAGGATTTCGGCCGCTACGCCCTCGCCGTTTCGGTCGTGACCCTGTCCCATGTGGTGGTGTTCAGCTGGCTGGAGGCAGCCATGGCCCGCTTCTGGGCGGCCCAGACCCCGGGCGCGGCCCAGGCCCATTTCGCGAGCCTCTATCGCACGGCCTTCGTTCTGGGGGCCGCCTTTCTCGTTGTGGTCGGGCTGGGTGTCTGGCTGCTGCCCGCCGATCCCCTGTTCAAACTCGCCCTCGCCGCCGGTCTGGCCGGAGCGCCCGCGCGGTCCATGGTCAAGCTGGCGCAGGAACGGTTCCGCGCTGAGGGCCAGGTCGGCAAGTCCGCGCGCCTGGACATGGCTGTTACGGCCGGCGGTCTGGCGATCGGCGTGGGGTTCGCCCTCGCCGGGGCCGGGGCGGCGGCCCCCCTGCTCGGCCTGGGTCTGGCCCCGCTGGCCGCCCTGCCCTTCGTCCTGCCCGGCGAGCTGAAACAGGCGCGCGGCGGTGCCTTCGAAGCCGGCCGGGTGCGCGAATACGCCCTGTACGGCTATCCGATCGCCGCCTCGCTGGCCCTGACGGTCGTGCTGTCCTCGACCGACCGGTTCGTGCTCGACGCCTGGCTGGGAGAAGCGGCAGTCGGCGCCTATCACGCCAGCTATTCCATCGCCAACCGGACGCTCGACGTCCTGTTCCTGTGGCTCGGCACGGCCGGACAGCCGGCCATGGTGATGGCGCTGGAGCGCGGCGGGATGGAGCGGCTCAGGGTCGCGGCACGCGAACAGCTGTCGACCTTCCTGCTGGTCGGCCTGCCGGCAGCAGCGGGCGTTGCCCTGGTCGCACGACCGCTGTCCGAGGTGCTGATCGGTGAGGAGCTGCGGACGGCCGCGGCCAGTGTGACGCCCTGGATCGCCCTGTCGGCCCTGCTGTTCGGCCTCACAGCCTATTATTTCGGCCAGGCCTTCACCCTGGGCAAGAAGACCAGACGGCTGCTGATTGCCATGGCCATTCCGGCAGGACTGAACGTGATACTGAACCTGATCCTGGTACCCCGGTTTGGCCTGATGGGTGCGGCCTGGGCCACGGCGGCGAGCTTTGGCATCGGCATGGTCGCGACCTGGCTGATCGGCCGCCGCGTGGTGGCCCTGCCGATCCCTTGGGAAAGTCTGGCGCGCTGCGGCGTGGCCACGGGCCTGATGGCCCTGGCCGTCTCCCGCCTGCCGGCGATCGGCGGGTTCGGCGAGCTGGTGCTGGACGCCGGGGTGGGCGGACTGGTCTATGTCGTCGCAGCGCTCGTGCTCAATGCCGCCGGCGTGAGGGACCTGGCTCGCCGATTGCTGATGCAACGCCGGCTCCGGAGCGCGACGGCATGAGCGCGCGGGCGAAGATGACCGACAGTCCGGCCTGGAAGAAGGCGAAGCCTGCCGTCTCGGTATTGATCCCCTTCCTGCGCGACGATCCCTCCGAACTTCTGAACCTGCTTGACGAGGAGGCGGCCTCGGTCGGCGGTGCCGTCGAGATCGTGGTGCTGGATGACGGCACCCGGGACGCAGCCCTGACGGCGCGGCTGGCGGGCCAGATCAGGACCATGGCCCTGCCGGTCCGGCTGCTCACCCTGACTGCGAATGAGGGCCGCTCGATCGGGCGTAACCGGCTGGCGTCCGCCGCGCGGGGCGGCAGCCTGCTGTTCCTCGACAGCGACATGCGGCCGGACCACCGGCGCTTTCTGCGCGACTGGGCTGACCTGGCAGCGCGGGAGGACCCGGCCGTGGCCTTTGGCGGCTTCTCGCTACTGCAGGCGCCGACCGACGCCCGCTTCGCTGTCCACCGGGCTATCGCCGCGAAGTCGGAGTGCGTGCCCTGGATGGAGCGCGCCAGGCAGCCGGAGAAATACGTCTACACCTCCAACCTGCTGGTCCGCCGCGACGTGTTCGAGGCCGAGGCCTTCGACCCCGGCTTCACCGGCTGGGGCTGGGAAGACGTGGAGTGGGCCATGCGGGTGTCGCGGCGGTTCCGGGTCGTCCACCTCGACAACACCGCCACCCACATGGGGCTGGACACCGTCACCGCCCTTGCCGGCAAATATGAGCAGTCCGCCCCGAATTTCGCCCGCATGGCCGAGCGCCATCCGGCCATCGTCGCGACCTATCCCAGCTACAGGGCGGCCCGGCTGCTGAAACGCCTGCCGGGCCTGACCGCCCTGCGGCAGGTGATGCGGCGCGGGGCGGACACAGGCTGGCTGCCGGTAGCAGCGCGGGCCTTCTCGCTGCGCCTGTACCGCGCCGCCCTCTATGCGGACGCCGTGTGATGACCGATGTCGCCGTCATCGTTCCGACCCTGAGGCGGCCCGAAAGTCTGGAACGGGCCCTGCGCTCGCTCTTCGCCCAGACCGGTGTCGCCGACCGGGTGTCCGCCATCGTCGTGGTCGACAATGATCCGGTCGGATCAGCGGCGGCGACCGTCGGCACCCTGCGGTCGAGCTCGCCCTGGCCCCTGACCTATGTGCACGCCCCCAGACCCGGCGTCGCCACGGCGCGGAATGCCGGGCTGGCCGCAACGGACGCTCCGCTGATCGCCTTCCTCGACGACGACGAAGCGGCCTCGCCGGGCTGGCTGGCGGCCCTGCTCAAGGCCCGGAAAGAGACGGGCGCCGACGCCGTCTTCGGCCCGATCACCGGCCGGGCACCCGACGCCGCGAACTGGCTGAAGCCATGGCTTGAGCGCTTCTTTGGCCGCGAGGGACCCGCGCACAGCGGGCTGATCGACGACCCCTTCGGCTGCGGCAATTCCCTGATGGTCCGGGCGACCGCCCTGCCCGGCCCGGCACCGTTCGACGCGGGCACGGACCAGTCAGGCGGGGAGGACGACGCCCTGTTCGCTGCGCTCGCGGCCCGCGGCGGTCGCTTCGGCTGGGCGGCGGACGCCCGGGTCGAGGAGTTCGCCCCCGCCCATCGCGCGACGCTGAACTACGCCCTCGCGCGCGCCTTCGCCTACGGCCAGGGGCCCAGCCAGACGGCGGCGGCAGCGCAGGACTGGCCCGCCGTGGCGCGCTGGATGGTGATCGGCGTGGCCCAGACCGCCGTCTGGGGTGCAGCCTCCGCGGCTCTGACCCTGATCGCCAGCCCGAAGCGGGCCGAGATGTATGACCGCACCGCGCGCGGAGCCGGAAAACTGTTCTGGATGAAGGGGTTGGAGCCCCGCTTCTATGGCGCGCGGGAACTGGCGCGGCTGGATGCGGCGGGACCCTGAGTTGGTTCATCACAACGAACACAACGAGGGCACGGCGAACACGACGCGACCGGGGCGCGTCCCGGTTGGCACCTCATCCGGATGTTCCATATTGCGGCGTGAGCCGCACCCAGATCAGGCGAAGAGCGACTCTCAAGTCACCCAAGCGCCATGGAATGGTCTGGACCCGGGCTCAGGCCCCGTTGTGTTCGTTGTGCCCCCGTTGTGCCCGTTGTGACGAACCCCGGCCCTCAGAAAGGCCTCAACCCGTCAGCCGCTTCAGAAACGCCGGCGGATTGTACGTCGAGCGGTTGACCACCACACCCGCGATTCTGCCGCCGACCGCCTCGATCTCGTCGCGCAGTATCAGCGGCTCGCTGGCCGCCCCGCTCTCGGCCGCCACGACCAGGACGGTGGCATCCACATAGGGGGCCAGGGTGATGGCCATGTCGCTACGGTCGGCTGCGGGGGCGTCGATCACCACCGTATCGGCGTGTTGGCGAAGGGCGTCCCAGTAGCGGGCGTCGCTGACCGGCTCGGCCCGCTGGCCCGAACGCAGGTGCTCGGCCGCGAACCGGGTCACCCAAAGACGCCCGCCGAGACAGGGCCGGGCACTCATCAGCCGCGCCGGATGCACCGGCTTGCCGGCCCGGTCCATGATGCGCGGCGTGACGGCAAAGAAGATCGAACCGTCAGGCGTGGCGATGGCCGCCTTGCCCAGCATGCCGAACCGCTCAGGCTGGGCGGCGACCGCGTCCATCTGACCCTGCCGGGCGAGGTCGGCATCGATCAGCCAGACGGGACGGCGGGCGCGTACGGCCGCCAACCGGGCGTAGTCGCGCGCGACCGTCGAAACGCCCTCGCCCGAGCCGGCGGCGGCGATCTGGACCACGCGGCCGCGATGACCCGGCACCGGTCCCAGCGCGGCCCAGAGAGCCGCCATTTCGGATGTCAGATCGACCATCGAATCGCTACGCGCCCGGTTACAGGCCCCTACGCTAGCACGGGCGGGGTCACGGAGCCTTCACAGGGGCGACCGCCAGGACCGGCATCTCCAGGGTCCGGCCGGTCGAGGCCGGGGTGACGTAGCCCCGCCGCGAAAACACCCGCAGCAGGCCGGCGCAGAGGGCGGTAAAGGCGGCGAACAGGAGGACCAGCGCCAGCAGCGGTGCCTTGAGACTGGTTCCCTTCGTCGGGGCCTCGGCGCGCTCGATGACATTGACGTTGTCAGCCCCGGCGGCGACCAGGGCGCTGTCGGCGCGGGCGGCGCTCTCGCGCTGCTGGAAGTCGCGGACCAGCGTCGTCAGGACCTCGCGATTGCCGGCCAGATTGGCGTTGGTCGATTCCAGCCGGGTCATCCCGGCCAGACGCGAGCGCAACTGGCTCAGCTGGCCCTCGGCTACGGCCAGCCGGGCCGCCAGGCCGTCGCGGTCGGCGGCGGCGGTGATCCGGGCGGTCTCGATCTCGGTGAAGATGGTGCTGGGTCCGGTGCGGACCTCCCTGGGCCCGACCGTGGTGCCGGTGGCGACATAGGCCTGCAGGTCGGCGATCTGCTGGTCGATGTCCCGCACGGGCTGGGCCTCGGGGGTATAGCGCGACAGCAGGGCCTCACGCTGGGTGCGCAGCTGCAGGATCTGGTCCTGGGCCGAGATGTTCAGGTCCTGCTGCAGCACCACCTCGGCCGGTTGCTGCGCCAGCTGGACCTCGAGGGTCGCCAGCCGCTGGGTCGCCTGATTCAGCTGGGCCCGCAGCGACAGGGCCTCGGCCTGTGTCGTCTGATAGCTGGCGGCGAGGCTGACCTTGGCCGTGGCGAAGTCGCCGATGTCGTTGGTCTCCAGAAAGGCGTTGTAGGCCTCGTCGGCGGCGGCCAGATCGTCCTCGAACGCAACGCGCTGGGCCGCATAGGCCGGCGTGGTCGAGCCCTGGAAGACCTGTCGCCGCCGGACCAGATACTGGTCGACGACGGCGTTCAGAACCTGTGCGGCCCGGACAGGATCATCGGCCTCATAGGACACGGCAATGATCGCACTGCCCGGCGTGACCCCCACGCCGAGGTTGGCATCCAGCGCCTTGAGCGCCGCAGCTTCCTTCTCGAC
>Ga0247836_1006050_pt1 | contig 13737 bp, 12 predicted proteins | sample LaCruzMarch2015__4_FD_187116 | JGI IMG/M metagenome (GOLD analysis project Ga0247836, IMG submission 187116) | Freshwater microbial communities from meromictic Lake La Cruz, Castile-La Mancha, Spain - LaCruzMarch2015_14m | ecosystem: Environmental > Aquatic > Freshwater > Lake | place: Spain...
ATAACCTCAAAAGACCGTTAAAAGCTTTGAAATATAAAACGCCTTATGATATAATCATCGAGCAGTTCGATCAAAATCCGACTGCTTTTAATTTAAATCCAAACCATAAAATTATGGGACTAAACAACTACAGTTATTCGATCGAAGATATAAAAAATTGTCGTGAATTTATGTCAAAACAAAAAGAATGGAAGTTTAAATAACCGTTTCTATATTTAGGAGAAAATCATGTTAAATCAATATCCCGATCTCAACGGCTATTATTTTGAGGATTTAAAGGTCGGTATGTCGGCAACTTTTAGCCGCACGATCACCGAGACCGATCTCCGTAATTTCTCCGGCGTATCGGGCGATACCAACCCCATGCATTTAAATGAAGAATATGCGGCAAAAACTTCGTTCGGCGGCTGCATCGTCCACGGCATGCTCACTGCGAGTTTGATCTCGGCGGTAATCGGCACCAAACTTCCCGGACCCGGCTGTATTTATCTAAGCCAAAACCTAAAATTCATGGCTCCTGTACGAGTCGGTGATACGGTTTATGCAGTTGCTACGATCAGCGAGCTTATCCCCGAAAAAAAACGGGCAATTATGAAAACCCAATGTTTATCTAAAAATATTGTGGTAATTGACGGAGAAGCTATTATTAAGGTTCCCTCAAGAACATAATAAATCCTTTTTACGCATGCTGATAATTCGCAATCATTCCAAAATTCCCGAGTATTTACACGGTTGCGTAGTCGCACTCGGCAATTTTGACGGTTTGCATATCGGGCATCAAAAAGTTATCGATACCGCAATTGCAATTGCAAAAAATAGCGGCAAATCTGCGGCAGTTCTAACTTTTGAACCCCACCCTAGGCGATTATTCAACCCGAGTTTGCCGCCGCTTAGAATCACCTCTTTACGCAGTAAAATCAAATTATTGCAAAATAGCGGCATCGATTTCATTCGCATAATCCGTTTTAATAAACAATTCGCAAATCTTTCGGCAGAAAATTTCATCAAAGATATTTTATGTGAAGAATTGCAAGTCTCGCATGTCGTCACCGGCGACGATTTCGTGTTCGGTAATAAACGCTTCGGCAATGTCGATTATTTAAAAGAAATGTCGGGGCAACTCGGATTTGCCGCAACAATTTGTGAGCAGGTAAATATCGACGGTGAACGCTGCTCTTCCACCCGTATCCGTAAACTTCTCGAACTCGGAAAAGTCGGCGAGATTAAGCATCTGCTCGGACGTGAATATAGCATCAGCGGACGTGTTATTGCCGGTGATAAACGCGGTCGCACGATCGGTTTTCCGACTGCCAATATATTGCCGAATCGGATTTTTCTGCCTGCCCAAGGGGTTTATGCGGTGATTGCAAAAATTGCCGGGCAATTAGTCAAAGGAGTTGCCAATATCGGCACTCGCCCGACTTTTGCCGGCAATCACGTTCTTTTGGAAGTTCATTTATTTGACTTTAAAGAAGAAATTTACGGTGAGCATGTCGAGATTAGCTTGATCGAGCATATCAGAGCGGAGCAAAAATTTGCAAGTTTTGAAGAATTAAAAGCCCAAATTGCTGCCGATTGCCAAACTGCTAAAGAGATTTTATCCGGAGCTGCGATATGAACGGAAAAAAAGCATATTTAACCGCCGGGTTTTTAGGGCTGCTTTCCGCTGCCGCACTACCGCCGCTTTATTTGCTTCCGCTTGTAATCCCCTCATTTTCCGGATTATTTATCCTGCTTAATCAAGCCTCAACCAAAAAACGAGCATTTTGGCTGGGTTGGTGGTGGGGTCTGGGCTATTTTACTGCTGGACTATATTGGATCTGCATCTCGCTTTACGTCGAACCCGAAAAATTTGCCTGGCTCACCCCGTTTGCCTTGTTCGGACTGCCTTCGATACTCGGAATATATACCGGACTTGTATGTTTGCTAAGTTGCAGGTTGCAAGTTGTAGGTTACAAAAAAGTCATAGCTTTTACAGCGATATTTACATTATCGGAATATTTGCGTTCGCATTTATTTAGCGGATTCGCCTGGAATTTAATCGGCTACGTGACGACTATATCCGATGTAAGCATACAATCCGCACGCTATATAAGCATTTACGGGCTGTGTTTTATAGTCGTTTTAATCGCAACAATGCCGGCTTTATTTATAATCAACAAAAATCAGGCATTAAAGGCAAATATAATAACTGCAATTTTGGCAGTAGCTGTGCTTATATTCGGAATTTGGCGACTCGATAATCACCCAACTTTATATAGCAAAGTCAAAATCCGCATCATACAGCCCAACATTGAGCAGAGCCTTAAATGGAATGAACAAACTCGCTTTGCCGGCTTTAAAAAACATATTTATATGAGCGGCAAACCCGGCATTGAAGATGTCAATTTGGTTATTTGGCCGGAAGCTGCAATTCCTTATTATATCGACGAGATCGAACCGTTACTGCGAGAATCGGTGGCTTTCTTACCCGAAAAATCGCTCCTGATTGCCGGCGGATTGCGGGGGCAAGAATCAACGGAAAAGCCACAAGCATTTAACAGCCTATTTACAATTGATAAACAAGGAAAAATCGTCAGCACATACGATAAACGCCACCTCGTGCCGTTCGGCGAATATATCCCGTTTAGAAAAATTTTACCGCTCGAAAATATTGCCGGCGGAATAGGTGATTTTGCAAGCGGAATCGGTATAAAAACCCAATTTATCGGCGATTATCCGGCGTTCATGCCTATAATTTGCTATGAAGCAATTTTTCCCGAAGAATCTAGCGACTCAAGCAAACAAGCAAAATGGCTGCTTAACGTCACTAACGATGCCTGGTTTGGCATCAGCTCCGGCCCCTACCAGCATTTACAAATGGCAAGAATAAGAGCGGTGGAACAGGGCTTACCACTGGTGCGTGCTGCAAATACCGGTATTTCGGCAATTATCGATCCGCTCGGACGCATAATTAAAAAAACCGACCTCGGTAAGGAAGATATTTTAGACGGCTATTTGCCCGAATCCGACTTGCATTAAGAGCGAATTATAGATATAAATAAAATCAATTAGATAAGCAGGAAATTTTATGCATAATATCGAACATATAACCTTACAAGGGCCGGAAGTTAAGCCTGCATCGGGCGGCAAAGCTAAATCTTTGGTAGTGTTTATGCACGGAGTCGGTGCCGACGGAAACGATCTTATAGGACTCGCATCTTTCCTATCTTCACGCTTGCCTGATACTCATTTTATCTCCCCTAATGCACCGCAGCAATGCGATATGTCGCCATCGGGTTATCAATGGTTTAGCCTTAGGGATTGGTCACCAAAATCAATGCTTGAAGGTGCTAAAGAATCCGCACCCGTGGTCAATATGTTTCTCGATATGCAATTAAAACGCCTAGGTCTTACTGATGACAAATTGGCATTGGTAGGTTTTTCGCAAGGCACGATGATGTCGCTTTTCATCTCGCTACGCCGTCCGCATACTCTTGCCGGGGTTGCAGGTTTTTCCGGTGCATTGATCGGTGAAGAAGGAATCGTGAGCAAACCTCCGATTTGCCTGGTTCACGGCAATGCCGATCAGGTCGTCCCCTTCGCAGCAATGGGGCTTGCCGAAGCAGTCCTCAAAAAACATGAGGTTGAAGTGCAAACTCATGCAAGGCGTAATCTTGGACACGGCATTGATCCCGAGGGGCTTGATATTGTTGCTAAATTCCTAGAAGAACGCCTGAAATGACCGAGAAATATCCACTTACTCGCTTACGTCGCAATCGCAAATCGGCTTGGATTCGTAATTTAGTTGCCGAAAATAAACTTAATCCAAGCGATTTGATATTGCCGATTTTCGTCCAAGAAGGCGAAAACAAAAAAACCCCGATCGACTCAATGCCAGACGTTTTTCGTCTCTCAATCGATAATTTAATCCTCAAAGCCGAACAGGCTTACAAACTCGGAATACCTGCAATTGCAATTTTTCCCGTCACCGAGCAAAATCTCAAATCTGAACTCGGAGAGGAAGCTTATAACCCCAACAACCTGGTTTGCCGAGCCGTAAAAGCAGTAAAAAGCCGATTGCCGGATCTTGGTATCATTTGCGATGTTGCACTTGACCCCTACACCACGCACGGGCATGACGGAATCATCAAAAACGGCGATGTCGATAATGATGCGACGATCGAAATCCTTTGTAAACAAGCTGTGGCTCAAGCCCAAGCAGGCTGTGATATAATCGCCCCTTCGGATATGATGGACGGCAGAGTCGGAGCAATAAGACTTGCTCTCGATCAAAACGGATTTGAAAATGTCAATATTTTAGCTTATGCGGCAAAATATGCATCTGCATTCTACGGTCCTTTCCGTGATGCGGTGGGATCAAAAAATAATATCGGCAAATCCGACAAAAGAACCTATCAAATGGACTCGGCAAATTCACGCGAAGCATTACGTGAAGTAGCACTCGACGTTGCCGAAGGTGCGGATATGGTAATGGTAAAACCGGGAATGCCTTATTTAGACATAATGAAACTTATAAAAGATAATTTTGATTTACCCGTATTTGCCTATCAGGTAAGCGGTGAATATTCCATGCTCAAAGCCGCAGCTGCAAACGGTTACTTGGATTTTGATGCGACAATGCAAGAAAGTCTACTTGCCTGCAAACGTGCCGGAGCATCGGCGATATTTACGTATGCGGCTGTCGAAATTGCAACACTTCTTAAATAAAATGAATTTTATTTTATTATCAAATTGCTTAGAGTAAAAATATTGTTAATAGTTATGTGAATTAGTTATATTGATTCTGTAAGAGTTATGCTTGGAAATAAAAAAGAAAAAGAAGTTGCAAAGAAAGATAAAAAAAATTGGTATAACGACCGTTACCAGTTTGTAGTAGTCCAGCGCAATTTTTTTGCTATCGTTACGGTTTTATCTTTGGCTTGTTCTATAGCTGCAACATTTTCTATTTCTCAACTTGCACCGCTTAAATCTGTTGAACCTTTTGTCATTCAGGTCGATCAAAAAACCGGAATCACCCAAGTAGTTGACCCTCTAAAATCAAGTGAAATCACCGGCAATGAATCGATAAATCAATATTTCATAGTTCAATATTGCAGGGCAAGAGAAAGTTTCTTAGGTAGCCAGGAACGTAACAATTACAACTATAACGTGGTTAGAGTTCTTTCCGAGCCGGAAATATTCTCTTCCTATTATAGAGATGTTGCAGTCAGCAATACGGATAGTCCGATAGCCAGATTAGGAGCCAACGGTTTACGAGAAGTAAAAATAGGAAGCATAAAATTGTTGGATAGAAAGACACTCCCCACTGGAGAAGAAGTTATGCGATATTTAGTGGTTGCACAAATCACTGAAAAAGGATTAAGTTCTAGTGTAAAAACAATGCAAAAAATAATATCTATAGAATTTAAATATGCCGAGCTTGAATTAACAACCGAAGATCGTTATTTAAATCCTATAGGTTTTAGGGTTCTTGGTTACCATGTCGATGATAATAATTTAACGCAATAAATATGAAAATATCAAAAATTTTAGCTTTATCAATACTCTCACTAATGGCAGCTATTCCTTGTGCCTATGCTGGCGATGTGCCGACTCCGGTGGCAACCGATAGCAGAATAAAAACATTTGTTTATAGTGAAAATGATGTTTTTAATATAGTTACCCATTATGGATATCAATCAAATATTGAGTTCGGAAATCAGGAAGAAATAGAAACTATATCGGTCGGAGATCGGGTTCCTTTTCAAATAGTTCCTGCTGGTCGCAGGCTATTTATCAGGGCAATGTCTACCGATGCCCATACCAATATGACCATAGTCACCAACAAGCACGCATATCAATTTGACGTTGCTTCGGTTCCTGCTCCGGTTATGCCTAATGAAGAGTTGGTTTATGTGGTTCGTTTCTTCTATCCCGACGACAAGAAAAATGCACCTGCGGTTTATTCGGACGAATTAAAGCCAAATATTGCAATGCCCAACTTACAGAATCAATTATATAATTATAGCTATACCTTAAGCGGTAGCGAAGAAATATCTCCTTTGCAAATATTCGACGACGGAAGATCAACTTGGTTTAAGATGCCAAACTCTTATAATATTGCCAAAATTTATGCTATAAGCAACTCTGGGAGTGAAAATCTCCTTAATCCGAGAATCTCGGGAGAATATACCGTAGTGGATACAATATCCGGTAAATTTGCAATTCGCTCAGGCAGCCAAGCCGTTTATGTTTATAACGAAAAAAAATAGTATTTTAGTAATTAAAGAAAAAATATGACAGAAGAAGAAAATAATAATAACAATAATTTTTCCGAACCTGGTAGCGAGCCGGAAAATACACAGCTAAGCTCTGCAAAACCTTCGGTTGCGTCAGCTCCTGGCAAGATGATGTTTGTCGTCGTATTTGCTCTAATATTTGTAGGCATTGTTGTTAAATCTTTATTTTTCGGCGAACCGCCACCGCCTGAAAAACCTACACTTGTTAAAGAGACTGTTGCAACTAAGAGTGCTGCAAGCCAAAATCAAGAAATAATCGATAAAAATATAGAACTTCCAAAGCCTCCTACTAATATGAGTTCAATATCGGTTCCTCCTCCGCCACCGCCTCCTGTAGCGATTCCCAATATAGCTCCTCCTGCAAATCCAGAAGTGCAAATTCAAAAAACTGCAAAGAATGAGGAATTGAAAAAAAGAATTAATTCTCCAATGATTACAGGTGGAGGTGGCTCTAGTTTTTCATCAAACACCTCTACAAAAAGCGAAAAAAAACGTTCTTCAGTTGCCAATAGCAGTGATCCAAATTCAGCTTTTGCACAAAATGCAAGTGATCTTTCCGAAGCGGTAACCGCAACAGCAACAAGAATAGATGATTTAAATACCACGGTTGCACAAGGAAAAATGATAGAGGGCGTACTTGAAACTGCAATCGACTCTACTCTCCCTGGTTCAATTAGGGCGATAGTAAGTCACGATGTCTATGCCGAAGCCGGAAGAGACATCTTAATCCCAAAAGGTTCGCGTATAATCGGAACTTATAATCCCTCGATACGGCGTGGGCAAGCGCGGGTCTTTATTATCTGGAGTAGGTTGATTCGTCCCGACGGCATCGATATTGCAATTGATTCTCCAGGGGCAGACGCACTCGGCAGAGCCGGTATGCCTGGAGATGTAGACAACAAATATTTTGAATCTTTTTCAACTGCTATATTGGTCAGTTCACTTGATATAGGTCTTGCAGCGGCAGGCGAAGGAATATTCGGAGATCAGCAACAAACCAGCACTACCGGTGCAAGCGGAGGAACTACGACAACATCTTCTCCGACCACAACTGCAATGCAAGAATCTGTGGAAACAATCGGCAGTGTCGGTCAAAGTATTGTAGGCAGCGTACTTAACGTTGCACCAACCATATTTATCGATCAAGGGCAAAGAATAAGAATATTCGTCAATAAAGACCTTATATTCCCGACTAGCTTAACCGGTTCGACAAGGTTTGTAGAATGAGTATAATCGCTCTTGAGACTTATCTTGCACCTATAAACGCATTATTCAATCAAGAAGGCGTAAGTGAGATTTCTATAAACCGTCCCAAGGAAGCTTGGGTTGAGGTTTACGGAGATATGAAGCGTTACGATATTCCCGAATTCGACTTGGAGCATCTCAAAGCACTTGCAAGACTTATTGCTCAATCGACCGAGCAAAAAATTAGTGAGGAAACCCCTCTATTATCGGCAAATTTACCGGCAGGTTATCGAGTTCAAATAGTTTTTCCTCCGGCATGCGAAAACAGCACGGTTGCTTTTTCTATTCGCAAACAAACCGTAATGAGCATGGATCTCGATGCTTATGAAGCGATTGGGGCATTCCAAACCACAATGGTGCGTAAAACCGAAAATGAAGTTGATATACTATTAAGAGAATTGCTCGATAGCGGAAATATCAAAGACTTTATAAAAACTGCAGTTAAAGCTAAAAAAAATATTATAGTCAGCGGCGGTACTTCAACCGGTAAAACAACATTCTTCAATGCGATGCTTAAATCGATTCCGCTTGAAGAACGCATTATTACTTGCGAAGATGCAAGGGAGATCAACGCCGACCATCTTCCCAACCGAGTCCATTTACTTTCCTCAAAAGGCGGACAAGGTCGAGCTCAAGTTACTACACAGGATTTAATCGAGGCTTGTTTACGCTTGCGTCCTGACCGAATAATGGTCGGTGAGTTACGAGGCAAAGAAGCATTCAGCTATTTGCGTGCTGTTAATACCGGTCACCCCGGTTCAATTTCAACCTTACATGCCGACACTCCAAAACTGGCAATCGAGCAGTTGATATTGATGATTATGCAAGCAGGATTAGGTATAACCAGGGAGCAAATCAAAGACTATGTGGAAACGGTTATCAACGTTATAATTCAGCTTAAACGCGGCGAAAAAGGACGTCGTTTCGTCTCTGAAATTTATTTCAAAGAGAGTGACTAAAGATATGGCAGCAGGAAAACTCTCTACTAAAATAGCTCTTTTTATCGTCATTTCTATATTGATCTTAATTCCGCTGTACGCATCTTTTCTCGGTATCGTTTTATGGATAAGCGATGAAGCTCGCTTCAATCAATGCTTGGCTAATCCTCCTTATCTATATGAGATGATAAAATATTTCCTAAATTATTGGTGGGTTTACCGCACCCACCCCCAATTCCCGCCTGATTTTACGATTAAGCTTTTCTCGCTACCATTGATGTCCTTGTTTGCAAGTGTTATTTTGATCTACTCGATACGGGCTCCGCTAATGGATTTCCGTCCGATGAAGAAAAAAGAAACCGTACACGGAGATGCACATTGGGCAAGCGAAGCTGAAATTAAAGCTGCAAAATTACGCTCCAAAAAAGGACTCTTACTCGGTCGCACGGGGCATAATAACTATCTAATTGCCGATGATTTTCAACATGTTCTTCTCTTTGCACCGACCGGATCCGGTAAGGGTGTCGGGTTTGTATTGCCGAATTTAGTGTTCTGGCAAGGCTCGCTGATTTGTCACGATATTAAAGGTGAGAACCATGATCTCACAAGCGGTTATCGTGAGAAAGTACTCAAGCAAAAAGTATTCCTTTGGAACCCTGCCGACCCCGACGGTCGCACCCATTGCTATAATCCGCTCGACTGGATTTCTCCCAAACCCGGACAAATGGTTGATGACGTACAAAAAATTTGCAGCCTTATCTTGCCTGAGCAAGAATTCTGGCAAAACGAAGCCCGTTCGCTTCTACTCGGAGTTATTCTCTATCTCTGCGCAGTTCCCGACAAACCTTGTTCGTTCGGCGAAGTGGTGCGTACTATGCGAAGTGACGACGTGGTTTACAGCCTTGCCGTGGTTTTGGATACTATAGGTAAAAAAATCCACCCCGTATCTTACATGAACATTGCGGCATTCTTGCAAAAAGCCGATAAGGAACGCTCAGGCGTGGTTTCAACCCTCAACTCCGGGCTTGAGCTTTGGGCTAACCCGTTGATTGATACTGCAACAGCATCGAGCGATTTCGATTTGCAGCAGATGAAAAAACAACTCGTCTCGGTTTTTTGTGCGGTTACACCGGACAACTTGCAGCGTTTGGAGCCGTTGTTGAAAGTTTTTTATCAGCAAGCGAGCGATTTCATGACCCGCAAAATGCCTGGTAAAGACGAACCGCACGGCGTTCTATTCTTAATGGACGAGTTTCCGACTCTCGGCGAGATGAAGCAGTTCCAAACCGGTATTGCTTACTTCAGGGGATATCGGGTAAAATTATTCTTAATCGTACAGGATACCCAGCAGCTCAAAGGTATTTACGAAGATTCCGGTATGAACTCTTTCCTTTCCAACGCTGCTTACCGAATTACCTTCTCTGCCAATAACATTGATACAGCAAAATTGATTTCCGAATTGGTCGGCAATAAAACAGTAAAACAATATTCTAAAACGCTTCCTAAGTTCTTGGATTTCAATCCCCAATCACGTACTATGAACGAATCCGAAGTGCAGCGTGCTTTGCTACTGCCGCAAGAAGTGATTACCTTGCCGCGTGACGAACAAATTATTCTAATCGAAGGTACGGCACCGATTAAAACCAAGAAAATTTTCTGGTATCAAGATCCGTTCTTCGTTAGCAAAATTTACGAACCCAAAAATCCTAAAAAAAGCGGCCCTCCGACAACTTTTGTTCCGATACAAGAACCTTACGATCCTCGTAAAAAGAAAAAAGCAAGCGAAGAACCGGAAAAACCCAAATCAGACGATAAAAAAGCCTGAGCTTGAAATTAAGCTTGATAACTGTTTTCTTGAAATTTGAAATAATTCCACTATGTTTTGTCGGATTTTATTTTTAATCTCGTAATTGACGTTTTAAGAGAGACCGCAAGTGAGTTCAACAAAAGAGACTAATCATTCGCAATCAATGGCTTGTGCTAAGAAATCGCTTGCATTGATGATGGAGCGTCAAATAGATCCTAACCCGATTAATTATTCGGTTTGGTATCATTATGCGGCCGGCGACATTGCAGAACTCAACAAAGAAATCAACGGTATCATCGAGAAGAAATTACTTGCCGTAACCGACGACGTTAATATTTATCTTTACAATAAATATATACTTGCTTCAGTCCGCAAGGAAGAAGAAGCATTGGCAGAAAACTCAAAAAATACCAAGTCGGTATTATCGGAAATAATGGGAGTAATCGACCAGTTTAACGATGACACGACGACTTATAACGAACAAATTGACTCCCATGTCACCAAATTATCGCAAAGCATAAGCGACCCCAATTTAGCTGCAATGGCAAAAGAAATCGTCAGCCGTGCGGTTGCAATTCGCACTTCCGGTGCAGAGCTTAACAAAAAGCTCGAAGAATCTAAAAATGAAGTAAATAAACTAAAAATAAATTTAGAAAAAATTACCAGTGAAGCAAACCGAGATTTCCTAACCGGTGTTGCCAATCGCAAAGCTTTGGAAATGCGTCTTTCCGAACTCACCCATTGGGCAAAAGAAAATAATGCAGACTTATGTTTACTGATGATAGACATCGATCACTTCAAAAAATTCAACGATAAATTCGGACATTTATTCGGTGATGAAGTCTTGAAAAAAGTCGGAAAATCGTTGTTTGAAAGCGTCAAAGGCAAAGATTTTGTTGCTCGTTACGGCGGTGAAGAATTCGCCGTTTTATTGCCAAATACTCCGCTTGCAACAGGTTTGATCGTAGCCGAAAATATCAGGAAGAATATTGCCGATACCGGCTTGCTCCGCAAAGACACCGGTGAAATGATCGGAAATGTTACGGTATCAATCGGGGTTGCACGCTATCGCTGTCAGGAAGACTCGATTGCGGTATTCCTAGGTCGAGCCGATGAAGCATTATATCGCTCCAAAAGCGGCGGACGCAACCGTGTTACGCCGGAATCTTTTGCGTGAGTATTATCTCGGCTTGTGGCTATAAATGGCAGGAGCGAAATTATAATCTTCAAGATTCCATTGCAATTGCACGGCAAAATAATTTATCCGAAATTATTGCTCGCATATTAACCGCTCGGGGAATTCATTCCAACGCAATACAATCATTTCTAAATCCTACTTTACGGGATTTAATGCCCAACCCGTTTGAGTTATTCGATATGCAAAAAGCGGCAAGATTGCTTGCCGACGAGATTATATCGCAACCCCAAACTCCAACGATTGCAATTTTTGGCGATTATGATGTCGACGGTGCAACTTCGAGTGCTTTGCTGGTGCGATATTTGCGTTTTTTTGCAATCGAACCGCTCGTCCATATTCCCGACCGTATTAAAGAAGGTTATGGCCCCAACGCCCCTTCCCTGTTATCGCTCAAAGAAAAAGGTGCAAAAATCGTTATCACGGTTGATTGCGGAACTTTGGCTTTTGAGCCGATTGCAGCGGCAAGTGCTGCCGGCTTACAAGTCATCGTAATCGATCATCACAAAGGCGATGCCGTGCTGCCTGACGCTTTTGCGGTGGTCAACCCAAATCGGTTCGACGAAACAAGCGAACATACCATGCTTGCAGCATGCGGAGTTACCTTCCTTTTTATGGCGGCAGTCAATAAATTACTCAAAGATGCAGGCGTAAAAACTCCGGATTTACTCCAATTTCTCGACTTAGTTGCACTAGGAACTATTTGCGATGTAGTACCTCTAGAAAAAGCCAATCGGGCATTTGTTCGCCAAGGCTTAAAAATCATGGCAAGCCGTGCCAATATCGGAATTACCACCATAATCGACAAAGCAAAAATCAACGAAAAACCCAATTCATACCATGCAGGATTTATTATCGGTCCTCGCATCAATGCAGGCGGTCGGGTCGGCAAATCCGATCTCGGAATCAGATTGCTTGCAACAGAAGATCAAGCGGAAGCTCAAGCAATAGCCGAAGAACTCGAACAGTTCAACGCCGAACGTAAGGCAATCGAATTTAGCGTACAAGAAGAAGCGATGCAAGATGCCGATGCCTTGCCTAAATCAGACGGCATTATAATAGTTGCTCGGCAAGGCTGGCATCAAGGGGTAATCGGGGTTGTAGCAGGACGCTTAAAAGAGCATTTCCACAAGCCTGTAGCGGTGATAGCACTCAAAGACGGTGTAGGCAAAGCCTCGGCACGCTCAATCACGGGAGTTGATCTCGGAGCGGCGGTAATTGCCGCAAATCATAGCGGTTTATTGCTCGACGGAGGCGGACATGCAATGGCGGCAGGTTTCTCAATCGAAGAAAATAAAATTCCTCTTTTGCGTGAATTTATCAATCACAGAATTGCCAATCAAGTAGCAGAAATCAATCAAGAACGCATATTATATATCGACGCAAATATTAGCCTTACAGGATTAAATGTAGAATTTGTCCGCCTACTCGAACAAATCGGTCCTTTCGGTGCAGGCAATCCGCAAATAAGGCTGGCTCTTGGTAATATTAGAATCGTCAAATCCGATATTATGGGAAGCGAACATGTGCGGGCAATTGCGGTTGATGCCGGAGCAAGCGGCAGCAATAACAACTTAAAGCTCGTTGCATTTAGAAGTGTCGGTACTCCGCTTGGCAATATGTTACTCAATTCGCATGGAAAAATCCTTTGCGTCGCAGGGCATGCAAAAATAAATTCTTGGCAAGGACGCGAGTCGGTAGATTTTTTTGTCGATGATGTAAAATTTTCTTAAATAATCGGTGTAATTTTTCTTGACTAAAATAAAGTTCCGGCTAAATTGCAGTTCTTCTTTTTGAGGGGGTGTAGCTCAGTTGGTAGAGCATCTGCTTTGCAAGCAGAATGTCTGCGGTTCGATTCCGCACACCTCCACCATTATTTCAATGATGAAGGCAAAATAAAAGTCATTTTTGTGATCGTGTCATTATCACCGATGTTATATTCATCTTGAAATAAAGTTTCTTTGCCTACCAAGAAAAACCCTTTGAATTTTCCTTCTTCTTCAAAATTATGCCAACTTCCGTCTTTGTTTTTAAAATGGTATGAATTATCCGTTCTATCGTTACATTTTTCTTTAATTTTACAGACCCCGTAATTAGTAAAAGAATGCGACCTTGCATTTGGCTTTGCATCTATATTTAAATACAGGCATAATAGAAAAAGTGTGGTGCTAAAAAGTTAATATTTGCTTTCTATAACAATCGCTTATAAGTATATTTTATAAAAGGATTATAAAAATGCTTAAAAACCTGTCCTAAATGTCATAAAAATTC
>Ga0247836_1006054_pt1 | contig 13731 bp, 12 predicted proteins | sample LaCruzMarch2015__4_FD_187116 | JGI IMG/M metagenome (GOLD analysis project Ga0247836, IMG submission 187116) | Freshwater microbial communities from meromictic Lake La Cruz, Castile-La Mancha, Spain - LaCruzMarch2015_14m | ecosystem: Environmental > Aquatic > Freshwater > Lake | place: Spain...
GTTTGCAAGGCATGTAAACCAACATATAGTTATTATATTCAATATGTTATTTATATTAAGTCTTTACAGAACTTGCAACAGTATTTTGAAATGTTTTTAGGGGGTTAATCAGATTGCAACAGTCTCAGCATTGATCCGGATTGCCGCAGTCGCTCCGCTCCTTCGCAATGACGGAACATGTTGAGAATTAACACATAACTAGCAATGTCGTTGCGAGCCGAAGGCGAAGCAATCTGGTCTTGCCTAAATAATTTTAGGCAAAAACCGTCACAAAAAATTCACAAAAAGCTTGTTTTTTCAAACCTATATTTGTGTTAATTTATATATGTTTCTAGTTTTATGCTGATTTTAAGGTTCTTTTTGAATCTTAAGGTCTTTTAACTTGAAGCCGTCAGACTATCGACGGAATGCTTACATAGGTTCGAGGGTAGTCACAAAAAACCCACAATCTTCGTCTCTGCATAACCTGCACGGGACTTTACTTTGATATTACAGGAAAAAAGACCATGAACAAAATGCCAGTTGAACAAGCCACAACCATTTGGGAAAATGCACAAAAATCCGTAGGATACAAAACCGCAAGGAAGAACTTACTGAACAGTTGGATCTGTGATCCAATATATATAAAGAACATTTTCTCATTGCGGCACAATCCGCAACTTGGGCTATTGTCTGACGAAGCAATTCGTCACGCTCAATTAGAAAAGATGGAATCTCTGATTCCATTTTTGTTTTCGATGGAAGCTCAAAAGGTGGTTGAAATACGTGAACCGTGCGAGCCTCAAATTACATTGCTGGCAAAAAAATGTCGGCTTGAGGAGATGTTATTCCTTATGACGGAGTACAAAGAAATTCTCTTCAAGATTTTTGGGGAAGTACTTTACGACGAAACCAAGCAGTCTTTGCTTGGTTATTACCGTAATTTTGTAGGCTGTTTGCTTGATCAGTGTAAGAAGCTGTACCAGGCGGAATATCAAACCGCAAGAACGAATGCTCAAGATTACATTGAAGCAAATGAGCTAAGTTTTGATGTATTATATGCCGAGGCAGTGATGTCGCACTTCATGGCAAGACCAGAACGGGAACGTTCTGCCGCAACATTTGTCGACACGGTGAAAGTGTTTGTGCCTGATGAACACGATCCAAATGGAATGGACTTGCTCCACTTGATTCATTTCATAACGGTTTCCTACCGAGGGCTTCTGTTCTTTGAGTGGGAGGAGTTTATAGTAGACTCGCCGTGCTTTAAACGAGAGGAAAAGGTAGTGTAAAACTACCTCCGCTAACCTCTATTTCGCACCTTTGTGTGTGGAATAGAGGTATTTTTTTGTCCGGATAAAACTTGCGAATATCTTTAAAATCAGCTAGAAAACCGAACTAATTATAACCCTACAAATAATAATATCATGTCAAAATACGTTATCACTTTAATCTCGGCGACTCCGCAAGTTAAACTCGGCGAAGAATTTATCAACCAAATATCAAGCAGGATCAATCAAGCCGGCGGCGGAATAATCGCCAGTGATTTTTTAGCACCCGATATTGCCTGCGACATTATATTCTTTAATATCCCCCCCCAAGAAGTTGAAAAAATCACTCGAGAGATTATCGGAGATTTGCCGATCGACTGCGTTGTTCAAGACACTGCAAACCGCCATAAACGCTTGCTTATCAGCGATATGGATTCAACAATAATCACGATTGAATGTATTGACGAAATTGCCGATTTCGCAGGCGTAAAACCAAAAGTTGCCGAAATCACCGAGCGTGCAATGCGTGGCGAACTAGATTTTGCCGAAGCCCTAACTGCAAGGGTTGCTCTGCTCAAAGACTTACCCGAAGCAACTTTGCAACAAGTCTATAATGAACGGCTTAATTTTATGGGCGGAGCAAAGGAGTTACTAGCCACCATGAAAGCAAACGGAGCTTATGCAATGCTGGTTTCGGGCGGATTCGACTTTTTTACCTCACGGGTTAGAAGCGAACTCGGTTTTGACGATGATTCTGCAAATAGACTTGAAATAATTGACGGCAAACTTACCGGTCAAGTTATACCGCCGATTTTGGATAAAAACTCCAAATTACAAACTTTGATGCAAATTTGCAGCGAACGGGGTATTTCAACTTCCGAAGTAATCGCAGTCGGCGACGGTGCCAATGATTTGCCGATGCTCACCGCAGCCGGACTCGGCATCGCCCACCACGCCAAACCGATGGTTAGAGAATGTGCTAATGCCCGCATCGACCATTGCGACTTAACCGCTTTACTCTATGTGCAGGGCTACCGGCTCGAGGAGATTATGAATTAGGTTGAAAACAGGTATATATTAGGTATAATATAGATGTATATTTGCTATTAAGGAGAGCTAGTTATGCATGTAAGATTTGCCGATGCCGACCAAAATTTCATCAGTTCACAAGCCGAGCAAGGCTTCTATAGCAACGAAACCGAGGTCGTAAGAGATGCAGTTCGCAGGCTAAGAGAACTCAAAGAAGCCCAAACAAGCGGATTCTATAGAGCTGCCCTCAAAGGACACGAGCAAATTGAGCAAGGTTTAACCATTCCCTACAGCCGTGAGTTAATCGAACAAATCGCAGCTCAATCGGAAGAAAATGTAAAATCAGGTAAAAAAATCAATTACAACAAAGAAGTCATTGTAGAAAATGACTAATCAAATAATCATCACCCAAATTGCCAAGCAAGATATAGGCGACATCTTAACCTATACCATAGCAAAATGGGGCAAAGAGCAGCAGAATAAATATAAAGACATAATAATAAAATCATTCGATAATATCGCCAATAACCCGCAAATAGGTTATATTCGCAGCGATATTCCTCCTAAATACCGTGCTTATAATTTTCAAAAACACGTTATAATCTATACCCAAAAGAACGATGCTATATTCGTCGCCCGTATTCTCCATGCAAATATGGATTTTACCAATAAAATCAATTAAACGCTTAATTTTACTTTGCCGCTCAAGTTTGAATAGAATTATCACTTGATTTTTGCGTAGTTTTACCGCAGATATAGCGACATTATTTTCTATTATAAATAGGTTGATCATGACGAAATACGTATATAGCTTCGGTGACGGCTTTGCCGAGGGCAAAGTTGATATGAAAAATTTGCTCGGCGGTAAAGGTGCAAACCTCGCCGAGATGTGTTCGCTCGGACTGCCCGTCCCTGCTGGCTTCACCATAACCACCGAAGTTTGCACGACTTATTACGCAAACGGTAAAAACTTGCCCGATACTTTGCAAGAGCAAGTTGCAGCAGCACTCACCAAGATCGAACAGTCGGCCGGAGCAATTTTCGGAGATGCGGTAAATCCGCTGTTGGTTTCGGTTCGCTCGGGTGCAAGAGCCTCGATGCCCGGAATGATGGACACCGTGTTAAACCTCGGTTTGAACGACATAACGGTTGAAAGCATGGCGGCAAAAACCGGTAATCCACGCTTTGCCTATGATTCATATCGTCGTTTTATCCAGATGTATTCAGACGTGGTTCTCGGAATCGATCATTATGTTTTTGAAGAATTATTGGAAGCCAAAAAGAGCGAACGCAATGTTGAGTTGGATACCGAACTCACTGCAGACGACCTCAAAGAATTAGTCGCACAATATAAAGAAAAAGTCGCACAAGAGCTTGAAAAACCATTCCCCCAAGATGTTAAAGAGCAGCTTTGGGGAGCTATCATGGCGGTTTTTGACTCCTGGATGAATGCTCGTGCAATCACCTATCGCCGCCTCCACGATATTCCGGAAAGCTGGGGAACTGCGGTCAACGTGCAGTCGATGGTATTTGGCAATATGGGTGAAGATTGTGCAACCGGCGTTGCATTTACTCGCAATCCTTCCACCGGCGACAAAGCTTTTTACGGCGAATTTTTGGTTAATGCCCAAGGCGAAGACGTAGTTGCAGGGATTCGCACCCCACAACCGCTAACGATCCAAGGCAAAGAAACCAGCGGTTCGGATTTGCTTAGCATGGAAGAAGTCATGCCCGACGTATTCGCAGATTTGGTAACGATTTATCAAAAACTCGAAACTCATTACCGTGACATGCAAGATATTGAATTCACCGTACAAAATCGCAAATTATACATGTTGCAAACCAGAAGCGGCAAACGCACCGCAGCGGCGAGCATCAAAATTGCGGTTGATATGGCGGAAGAAAATCTTATCAGCAAAAAAGAAGCGATTTTGCGGGTTGATCCTTTGGCACTCGACCAATTGCTCCACCCTACCCTTGATCCGCAAGCCAAGAAAACCGTGCTTGCCCGTGGCTTACCTGCATCGCCTGGAGCTGCAGCCGGTATCGTAGTATTCTCGGCAGAAGAAGCCGAACGCAGAGCCGCACATAAAGAAAAAGTTATCTTGGTGCGGATCGAAACCTCGCCCGAAGATATTCACGGTATGCACGCCGCTCAAGGTATTTTAACTGCAAGAGGCGGAATGACCTCGCACGCAGCCGTAGTTGCAAGAGGCATGGGAAAACCTTGCGTATCTGGTGCCGGCGAAGTCAAAATCGACTATGCGGCAAAAACCTTTAAAGCCGGCGGACAAATCATTAAAGAAGGTGATTTTGTCACTATCAGCGGCTCGACCGGTGAAGTTTTCCTCGGTAGCGTTGCTACCGTGCAACCCCAATTATCGGGTGATTTCTCCAAGCTTATGGGCTGGGCAGACGAATTCCGCAAAATGCAAGTTCGCACCAATGCCGAAACTCCGCTTGATGCCGCAACAGCACGCAAATTCGGTGCCGAAGGCATCGGTCTTTGCCGCACCGAACATATGTTCTTCGACAGCGAACGTATCATCGCAATGCGTGAAATGATCGTCTCCGAAACCGTAGAAAAACGCAAATCGGCATTGGCAAAATTGCTGCCGATGCAACGCAAAGACTTCATCGAAATCTTCCGAATTATGGACGGATTGCCGGTAACCGTGCGTTTGCTTGATCCGCCTTTGCATGAATTCTTGCCGAGCAGTGAATCGGAAATTAAAGAAGTCGCAAAATCTGCCGATGTTACGGTTGAATATGTCAAAGCTCGCTCGCATGCTTTGCATGAAGCTAATCCGATGCTCGGACATCGGGGTTGCCGCCTCGGCATCACCTATCCGGAAATTTACGAAATGCAAGCAAGAGCGATTTTTGAAGCTGCAAGCGAAGTCGGCAAAGACGGTAAAGTAATCCCCGAAATCATGATTCCTTTGGTAATGAATCCCAAAGAATTACAAATGCTTAAACAAGTAATCGACGATACCGCCGAAGCAGTTGCCAAAGAAACCGGAATTAAAATCGAATATTTGGTCGGCACGATGATCGAATTGCCGAGAGCCGCATTGCGTGCTTCCGACATTGCCGAATATGCCGAGTTTTTCAGCTTCGGAACTAACGATTTAACCCAAACCACGCTTGGGCTTTCACGTGACGATGCGGCATCTTTCATCGAGATTTACAAACAAAAAGGCGTGATTGAAAGCGACCCGTTTGTAACGCTTGACCAAGACGGAGTCGGCGAATTGATCAAAATCGCAGCCGAACGCGGACGTAACAAAAGAAGCAACATAAAACTCGGCATTTGCGGTGAACATGGCGGCGACCCTGCCTCGATCTCGTTCTGCCAAAAACTCGGCTTGAATTATGTTTCCTGCTCACCTTACCGAGTGCCAATCGCTCGCTTGGCAGCCGCACAAGCAGAGGTTAGGGATTAAATATGATAAAAGTAGAAAACGTTGTTTTTGAGTATCCGCAGAAAAGAGCTTTAAACAACGTTTCTTTTCATATCAAACAAGGCAGTATCACTGCTTTGGTAGGTCCTAACGGCTCGGGTAAAACCACTTTGATGCGTTGCATTGCAGCGTTGGACACTCCGTTCTCGGGTAATATATTTGTAAGCGATGTCGATGCTCTGGAAAATCCTCGTGAGGCACATCGTAAAATCGGATATTTGTCTGATTTCTTTGGGCTTTATAATGACTTAACTATCAAGCAATGCCTAACATTTGTTGCCGAACTTCACCAAATTCCGCAAAACTTAATAGCCGCTAAAATCGCAATAGTCGCAGAACAATTGGATCTCTCAAGCAGGCTTAACGTAACTGCGGCAAATTTATCAAGAGGTCTAAGACAAAGGCTCGGCATTGCCCAAGCAATTATCCATGATCCGCAAATTTTGATTCTTGACGAACCTGCATCAGGGCTTGACCCCGAAGCACGCTACGGCTTGTCACGCTTGTTTCTAGATCTCAATGCAAAAGGCGTAACCTTATTAGTATCGTCGCATATATTGGCAGAACTCGAAGATTATTGCACCGATATGTTAATGATTCGTAACGGTGAAATAATCGACCATCTTCAAGCCGGCAAAAAATCGTCGTCAAACGAAAATGAATCTAAAGTGATGATAAAAGTCACCCTTTGTGAAAACGCAGATAAATATCTTACGCTATTTAAACAATCGCAAGATATCGAGCAAATTAACGTACAAGAAAACGTGATCGAATTTTTATTCCCCGAGTCGCCGGAAAAACAAAATTTGCTCCTAAAAATGCTGATAGAAAATAACGTTCCTCTATATAATTTCACTACTCATAAGAAAAGCTTACAGGATATTTATATGGATTACGCAACCGAGAAAGGCATCTGATATGTCAATTCCCGTCAATATCCAAATCAAGCGTTACATCTGGCAAGATTTTTCAATCCAGCGTCTAATTGCAATGCCGGCAGTAATTTTTGCAATATTATATTTAACTGCTCTTTCTAATTTACCGACCAAAGAAATTCTCCACCTGTTAAATTCTGCATTCTTCGTAATCGTATTTGTCTGGGGTGGCTATAAAGCTGCAGGCTCGGTGGTCGAAGAAGTAAAAAACAATACCTGGGATAATCAACGCCTATCGCCTGTTTCGCCTTTTACACTCGGTATGGGCAAACTAATCGGCAGCACCCTTTATAATTGGTACGGCGGATTTATAATCATCACATTATACGCATTCTATTCTCTGGGTATATTTAATTTTAACGAAGATGTGGTGTATCCCGAGTTCGGCGAAACTCTTTATAAAATCACTGTTTTTGTGCTTTCCGGCTTCTTCTGCCATGCGGTAGCTATGCTGATCAGCGTACAAACATTAATATCGGAAAAACAAAACGGCAAAGCAAGCTCGATTGCTTACTTACTACTGGGATTAGCCATTTCAGGTCCTTTCCAAAGTTATGCAAGTGCAAAATTTAATAACGAAGCAACATTACTCTGGTTCGGAGACGAGGTAAACTCCAATTTATTTATGCTTGCCTCGTTGGCGAGCTTTTTAGCTTGGGTTTTATTGGGAATATATCGCTCGATCAGCGAAGAATTATTGTTTAAAAACACACCGATAGCTTGGGCGGGATTCCTTGTTTTTATGATGATTTATATCTCGGGATTTACTCCTGAATCGATCAATCGTAAAATGGGCAATAGTTACGATTTTGCCGCCCAGGTTCCCTGGGTAATCGCCGTTTTTGTAGCAGGGATATCAACTTATCTAATGCTTCTTGCCGATAAATTAAATGTAACTTCTTATAGAGCTTTACTTTATCGTATAAAACAAAAAAACCTCCGCAAAATTTGCGAGAATATCCCGAGATGGGCGGTTTCATTTGCTTTAATGCTTGCGGCAATTTCGATTTTTACGATAAATGCCCTAGATTTTCCAAAATTTAAAGTCGTTCTAATATTTAATATGAGTCTGGTTTTGCTTCTACTTCGTGACATTGCAATAGTACATTATTTCAAATTCACCGAAAGCAAACGTGCCGGGCTTGCTATAATATTTTACTGGGGGATTTTATATATGTTACTCCCAACCATAGCTTATAAAATATTCGGTAGAGATGCGTTGACGTTATTTTATCCCATTGCACGAGACGATGCAGGATTTGAAATGTTGCTTCCAATCATGTTGGAAATCGGCTTAATAGGATACCTGCTACTTAAACGTTGTAAAAAGATAAATAATAGTATATAATTAACCAATTACTGCCATTGTTAATAAAACTCCGTGCAAAAAGGGTATCAATATGATTCTAAGAAAAGCACTTGCAGCATTTTTCGTATTTATATTTATAACCGGCAACGCTTATGCACAGCCTCAACCGCCAAAAGGAATATTTATTTTAAGCAGCGATGCAAACTACGCTGCTCAACTAAAATTCCCAAGTTTTGTATCAGGCTATACTCTTCGCTTAAAATGGAGTGATTTAGAAAAATCACCCGGGGTTTACGATTTCTCAAGAATTGAAGAAACAATCAAATATCTGCAAAAAAGCAATCTCTCTTTGAATTTGGAAATATTTAGTGCATTCGCACCGCAATATGTGATCAAAAATGCGAGTGCAACATTTCCGGTAAAAATAGGAAGAATAAATTCGCAAGCACCTATGCCGTGGGATAAAAACGCTCTTGCAAGCTGGGAAAAACTCCTCCAAACATTATCACAATATCAAATTTATAATTCCAAATCCAATACTAAGATTGCACTTCGTGATCACCCGACATTGGTATCGGTTGATGCTCCTATAGTCGGCATGCAAGGGCTGAGAGATATGACTGGCAGCATTCTCCGCCACAAAGATTATGACCGGGTTAAATTCATTGATTCCGTTGTAAGAAGCGTGGCGGCAAGCAGAAAAGCCTTCCCTAATGATTACGGATTTATTGCATTCTTCCGAATTGATGACGGGAAAAACCCTGCTCTACCATTAGACCAAGCGGTATTTGATCGTCTTAACAAAGAATTTATGCAAACAGGAATCGGACTCGGTTTAATGCAGGAATTGTGGAGTGATGAAGGACCAAAGCGTGAAGTGCTCGGAGTTTATCTGGCAAAAGTTAAAAGTCCTAACGCTGTAATGCTACAAGCATTAACATCTTGGACACAGCCTTTTACCAATCCGACTGCGGTTGCAAGCGGAAATCCAGAAATTGGGTTTAGCAATGCCTATAAAAATTACGGTGTTCGCTATTACGAAGTCTACTATCCTGATGTTATAAATCCAAAGTTCACCCCAATATTTACAAAATGGGCTAACATTATTAAGTGATTTTGCCATAATTCATTGCAAATTATGTGTTTTATCGTATTGTTACGGCGTTTTATATATAGCGTTTAAGAGATAATTATGACCGTAATCACTCGTTTTGCCCCCTCGCCGACTGGTTTTCTGCATATCGGCAATGCTAGAACCGCTTTATTTAGCCGCTTATTTGCCCGTCATAATAAAGGCAAGTTTTTGCTTCGCATCGAGGATACCGACCGTGAACGCTGGTCGCAAGCGGCAGTCGATGCAATTCATGACGGCATGAACTGGCTCGGACTCGATTATGACGGCGAAGTAGTCTATCAATATTCACGCAAAGACCGCCACAAACAAGTTGCCGAACAATTGCTTGCCGAGGGCAAAGCCTATAAATGCTACTCCTCCCAAGAAGAATTAAACGCAATGCGTGAAGCAGGCTTCGGCTATGACCGCAAATGGCGGGATAAAAACGAATCCGATGCTCCGCAAGATGCAACTTATGCAGTGCGTTTAAAATCTCCGCTAGAAGGCGAAATTATCGTAAAAGATCACGTTCGAGGCGATGTTAGGGTTCCTGCAAGCCAAATTGAAGATTTAGTGATTTTACGTTCCGACGGCACCCCGACTTATAATCTCGCCGTGGTTGTCGACGATCACGATATGGGCGTAACCCACATTATAAGAGGCGAAGATCACCTTACCAATGCAGCCAAACAGATCGTTATTTACAGGCTTATGGGCTGGAATGAACCTGAATTTGCACATATTCCGCTTATCCACGGAGCCGACGGCGGCAAATTAAGCAAACGCCACGGTGCTTTGGGCGTATCGGATTATCGTGATATGGGCTATTTACCCGAGGCTTTGCAAAATTATCTTTTGCGTTTGGGCTGGTCGCACGGCAATGACGAATTTATATCGCAAGAACAGGCGATTGAATGGTTTTCACTTCAAGGAATCGGCAAATCACCGTCACGTTTTGATTTTGCCAAACTCGATAATCTCAATGCCCATTATATCAGAGAAGCGGAAAATAGCCGTTTGGTCGACTTGATTATCCCGATCTTGCAAAAGACGATTGAATTTGATTATGAAATCGCCAAATCACGCCTACCGGCAGCAATGAACGGACTCAAACAACGGGCAAAAACTTTGCTCGAGCTTGCCGATAATGCGGCATTTTACGTGCGTGCAACTCCGCTTCAACTAAACGAAAAAGCAGCGACAATTTTAAGCGATGCCGGAAATATTAAAATTATTGATGATTTATTGCCGTTATATTCAGCTCTGCAAGATTGGTCGGAAAGTGAGACCCAAAACATCGCCAAAGCCTACGGCGAAGCAAACAACATCAAACTCGGCAATGTTGCAGCACCGCTGCGTGCAGCTCTCACCGGCAGTAATATCTCGCCGAGCGTATTCGATATTATGCAAGTTTTAGGTAAAGCTGAAACAATCAAAAGAATTGAGGCTTATGCTTAAAACTCTTTACGCAGTAATTTTGTCACTAACTCTGCTCGGCTGTTCATCGGTAGTCAAAAATCCCGGTAATTTTACCGATTTACAATTGCCGCATACAATTGATGCACAGCAATATAAGATTACCGCAGGCGATAAAATAGAAGTTAATTTTCTCTTCGCACCGGAGTTAAATAAAACGGTTGAAGTTCGTCCCGACGGCAAGATTTCTTTGATGTTTATCAAGTCTATAAAAGCCCAAGGCAAAACTGCCGACGAACTCGCCGAGCTACTGGAACAGAAACTTCGTAAACAGATAAAACAACCCGATCTATTTGTAAATATTGTCGAATTTGTCGATCAAAAAGTTTATATCAGCGGTGAAGTAAACAACGCAGGTAGCTTGCCGCTAAAATCCAACCACAATATTATGCAAGTGCTAAGCGAGGCCGGCTGGGTAACGCCTGCCGCACGCATGAACGAGGTTATATTGCTGCGAAAAAATCCGGCAGATAAAGATGCGGTTTACCCGATAAATCTCGAAAAAATTATCTCGGGCGAAGATTTAGAACAAAATGTTGCAATTAAAGCCGGTGACGTTATTTACGTTCCTCCTTCGGATTCAATTATTATGAACCGCTTCGTCGAGCAAAATATTCGGGGGGCTTTGCCATTTGGCACCAGTGCAAGCTATGTTTACAGCAATAATGTCCGCAGCAACGGAATCGTAAAATGAATCGGATAAGCAAACGTGATATTTTAATATTTTTTTATAAATATCGCCGGCGGTTGTTGATGACATTTGCAATTACCTTACTTGCGGTATTTGCGATCTCCTTAATCCCGACTCCACGTTATAAAGCAAGTGCGGTTTTAATCGTTCGGCTGGGTTCGGAATATGTTTACCGCCCCGAAATCGCAACCGATAAACACAATTCCGACTCAGCGATTCCCTTTAACCAAAACCAAATATTTAAATCTGAAGTTGCGATTTTAAATAGTCTCGACCTACATTCGCAAGTAATTCAAGATATTAAAATCGAAAATATTTATCCAAAAATTTTGCAAACCGGCACATTCTCGTTTGTGGAAAGTGATATAACTCCGCAAGAAAAACAACGTCGGCAAATTGCCGCAGCAGTCGAATTATTTGAAAAACGATTTGATATTTTGCTCGAGAAAGACTCTGCGGTAATAAGGCTGACATTTGAACATAAATCTGCCGATATTGCGGTGACTGCATTGCAAAAACTGCTTGATTTATATATGGAAAAACGGCGTGAAGTTTATTTTGACTCCCGCCTAAGCCTTGCCGAGAAAGAAAATAAAGATAGTGAAACGAGCTTAAAAAACGCTCATCTCGCATTGGAAGATTTTAAACGTAAAAATAAGATTTATTCATTTGCTGATCAACGCTTACAACTGCTCGCCCGTAAAGATGCCGCCGAAGAAAAAGCTACCGTACTAAATAATCCCGGACTCAATGCAAAAATCGCCGAATATCGAGGAAAATTGGAAAAACTCGATGCTTTGGAGAAAGAATATAGCAAGTTGCAAAAAGAAGTCGAAATTGCAAATAATCTCTATTCTCTGGCATCGCACAAATTAAAAGAATCCCAAGCATTCGACGAATTGCAGAAAAATAATTTGTCAAGCGTTCGCATAATCCAAAGCCCGACAATTCCCGAAAAAGCCAAAGATTTACAGGCGATTATTATGCTTTTGGGGTTATTTATAGCCCTAATTACGACTTTTATAACCGCAGCAATTACTCAATTTTTAAGTAACGGATTTACTTCAACAGGCGAAGCCGAACAAATTACGGGTTTGCCCGTGCTTACAACTTTTACCCAAGAATTTGCCGGTAAAGAACTCAAAAGGCTTATCCACGGCATAAACCTACAAATGCTTGATAAACCATTAAATATTATAACTTTTATCTCGGCAAGGCATGCAGAAGGCAGCACTCAAATTGCCGATGCTTATGCAACTGCAATCGCCGAAATCACCCCGGGAATATTGCTAATCGACTGCACAAAAAACACCTTCACCAGCGGAATCGTCGATCAAATGCTAACAAGTAATTCTGTGCAAACGGCAATTACAAAACGATCGGATAATTTATCCGTTGCAAGTTGGCTCACCGAGGAAAAAAATCATGCTCATGCGATCGAGTTGATCCATAATCAAGATTTTTGGCAAGATTTATCGGAGAATTTTCCGCTGATTATAATCAAGGCAGAGAACGTCAATCAATCTTTTGACGGAGTTGCCTTGGCTGCAAAATCGGATATTAGCGTAGTCGTGATCGAAGCCGAAAAAACTCCGCAAGCAGTGGTAAAAAATCTTTGCGATTTACTAAATACGGCAGGTGCAAGAGTCGCAGGAATCGTTATAAATAAACAAAAACATTATATTCCAGACAAAATTTATAATAAATTATAGATTATGAACAAGATATTATTTCTAAACGGTTGGCAGCAAAGCAACCTAACTCCCGGCGAATTTGATTACGGATTTTACGCCGAGAAAAAACTTGTTTTTGCCGATTTACCCAAAAATATAGATCTTGCAATCGGCTGGTCACTCGGTGGAAAACTCCTGGTTGAAGCAATTTTAAAGAAAAAAATTCGCCCTAAGAAAGTTATTCTGATTGCCGCACCGTTTAAATTTATTGGCGATAATAATTTCCCAAGCGGCATGAATGAGCTTATTTTCCAAGAATTTAGAACGAATTATATTGCTAATCCGCAAGGCACATTGTCGCAATTTAACTCGCTGATTGCACTCGGCGATAATAAGGGCAGAGAAATCGCCCGTAATCTCAACAAAGAAATAAAAATCCGCAAAAACGGATTATTCTGGCTTGACGATCTAGCAAAAAGCGATTTTTCGCAAAGCGACTTTAGCGACTTCCCGGAGACAACGATAATCCACGGAGAAAACGACAAAATCGTCGATATTGCCAATGCACATAAATTTGCTCAAGTAATCAAAAATTCTCACCTAGAAATTTGGCAAAACTGCGGACATGCACCGCATTTACATGATCTCGAACGATTTAGAAAAATTAGGCATAATGGAAAAAATGTAGGGCTAAAAACATATATTTATATATATAAAATAGTCCATTAGGTATGCTTTCTAAAAAAGGAAATTTAGAAATGCTTAAAAACACTGTCCAAAATGCTCCGGT
>Ga0247836_1006064_pt1 | contig 13712 bp, 15 predicted proteins | sample LaCruzMarch2015__4_FD_187116 | JGI IMG/M metagenome (GOLD analysis project Ga0247836, IMG submission 187116) | Freshwater microbial communities from meromictic Lake La Cruz, Castile-La Mancha, Spain - LaCruzMarch2015_14m | ecosystem: Environmental > Aquatic > Freshwater > Lake | place: Spain...
CACCGGCGCTTCGGTCAACCCCAACTGCGTGGCTGCAAGCACCCGGCCGTGGCCAGCGATCAGTTCGCCATCCTCGGCCACGAGGCATGGGACGGTCCAACCGAACTCGGCCATGCTGGCAGCAATCTTCGCCACCTGATCCGCGCCATGAGCCTTGGCATTGCGGGCATAGGGCTGGAGCTTGGCCAGCGGCCACATCTCGATCCGATCCGGGGCAAAGCTCAGCGTCATCGTCGGGTCAGTCCTCGGATCAGGGTGGATACCCCTGGCTTCCGGACTCCGGGGTCCAGACTGGACTCCACGCGGGGTCCAGCGGCCACCGGGGGTTTCCAGCTTCAAGAGTTTGAATTTGCAGTGTTTCAGGCGGGCTCAGGCGACGCTGGCTTCCGGGTGGCTTCCCAAAAATCGAGGCCAGTCGCTAGCGATGTGCCGCGCTTCGCCCGCCAGCATACGAATATCGCCAGGAAGGAACCAGAAATCAGTAGGTTAGCAGGATGAACCCCGGTTGGACCCGCTCTGGACCCCGGAAACCAACCCGAAATCCAGCCGCATCCGCCCTAAAGCAAAAGGGGAGAGCGAACCCTTCGGCGCACTCTCCCCATCTTGCCTTCGGAATAGCACGAACATGTTGCAGATGTCGAAGGGAAAAGTGTTGCAACACATTGGAGTCGCTCACGCATTCAGTCGCGCCGCGATCTTGGTAAGCGCCAGCTGCCAGCGCCGCCATGCGGTGCTGCGGTCGCAGCCCATCTCGCCACTGATCTGCTTCCACGGTACGCGGGCGGCGCGGGACCAGACGAGCTTGCGCTCGGCCTCCTCGATCCACAGCACCCAGTCCGAGGTCTGCTCCAGGCGCGTGATGGCGGCAGCCGATGGCCAGACCCGCATCGGCTCGGGCTCCATCGCCGCGATCTCGCGGCTGGTGCGGACGATCTGCGGCCAGGCGTTGAAGAACCCCTGCGCTTTGACCGGCGGCAGCTTGCGCAAGGTGCGGAACGCCTCCTCGAAATGATCGGCCACGCAGTCGGCCGTCCAGATGCGGTCAGCCATGCCGGACCTCCTTTCCCATCGGGCGACGCCCGTAAAGCTTCTCACCGAGTTGACGGACCAGTTCGCGTTCCGGCCAGGTCAGCCGCTGATCGTCAGCTGACACCGCCAACACGCCCTGTTCGTGCCAGCCCTCGCGCTTGACTTGGTCGGGGTCGCGACGCTGGCCGCCATAGCCGTGGGGATGCCACCTCATGCGACACCCCCGTTCGTTGCGATGACCCAGAGCAGAAGCGCGATGGCATCGGCTTCGTTGTCGTCGGCAGGGCTGAAGCCACGGGCACGGGCAGCGGCGATCATCGCGTCCTTGTCGGCATTGCCCTTGCCGGTGGCGTGGCGCTTGATGGTGCCGACCGGGACGCCCTCGTAGGGCACGCCCCGCAGTTCGGCCCATGCGGTCAGTGTGGCCATCAGCCCGCCATAGATGTGGCTCGCGTCAGTGCCCGCATGACGGCGCACTTCCTCGAACCAGATGGCCGCGATGGGACCGGACAGACGGTCCAACTCGCCCAGCCAGTTGGTGAAACGGAGATAGCGCATGCCGCCCCCGTCGAAGCGGCCGGGACGGAAGCTCGCCGTGCCGCTGGTGATCAGACCGTCGTGGCTGCGCAAGGCCCAGCCGGTGGAGGTGCCCAGATCAAGGGCGAGGATGCAGCGGTGGCTTGAACTGGTGACGGGCAGCAATTCAAACCTTGCGCTGTCGGATTTGGGGATCAGAGTCGTCGCAGCCATGATGGCTCTCCTGTCTTGGGGGGCTGGTCCTGGTGGAAGACGACGGCGGTCATGTGCTTGGCGGTACGGGCCGCCGTCGTCGGATCGGAGGATGGGGGACCTGTCAGGGTGGCCCGCGCGCCAGGCCCTTACGCATGGGATGAGTGGCCCACCCTGGGGTGGGGCCATCCCATACGTAGTATGGGGGTTCAGCACCTAACTGTTCGATCCGAGTCAACACGTTGATTTTGTTGGGGAATATGACTTCATGAAGTCTTCGGGCATGAGTTAGGGACCTAACTCTTATTTGCGCGTAACCCGTTGATTTCATTGAGTGCACAGTTGGCGCTGTCATATGAGTCAGGCCTCACTCATATGAGTTAGGTCGTCCTCGGACCCGTCCTGGTAGACCCAGACAGCAGGGTTTTCGACCTGAAGGCTGAGCCCGGACTGCGGGCATTTGAAGTGGCTGGGCAGGACCGGACGGACCTCCGTGGTGACCTCGCCGGTGGCCGGATCGACCTCCTCGACCGGCAAACTGAACTGCATGCCTTCGACGCAGAGATAGCCGAACCGTGACCGGGTAACGGGGAAACCAAAGCCCGACGGGTCGCGCAGGAACTTCACGAAGCCCTTGGTGGCGAGCACGCTCAGGCGTTCGCGGATGGTGTGCTTGCTGCCCAGACCACCCCGGTTCTCGAAGGTCTCGGCGAACTGCATGGCGGTGTAGAGCCGCTCGCCCGCCGCCTCATCGAGCAGCATGCCGAGGATGACATCGTGCTTGCGCAGCCGTTCGGCGTCGAACTTGGCCCCGACCTCCTTGCGCACCAGCCGCTCGTTCATCGGGTTCAATTCGACCCAGCGACCCGCCACCTTGTCGATCAGCTTGCCGGGCAGAGCGGGGCCATTGCGCAACTCGATCTCCAGGCGGCGCTGGGTGCTGTCCTCGTCGGGCCGGTGCATGAGAAGCCCAGAGGTATAGAAGCCACGCAGCGCACTGGCGCCGGAGAGAGCAAGGAAGGGATCGTCCTTGACCTGATGCTTGGCGGCCTTGCGGGTGTGGTGGGCGAGGATGATGCCCGCGTCCGGATTGACCGCTTCGCGGAGAACTTCGACCCGGTCCTTCAGAAAGAACATCATGGCCGTGTTGTCGTTTTCGCCGCCGCCATCCGGGCCGCCATCGAACAGGTTGCGGATCGGATCGATGACGATGATGTCGGGGGGCGCGTCGGGGAAAGCCACCCGGATGGCCTCGGCGATGCGGGTGACGCCGTCGGCATCCAGCAGCAGCTTCAGTTTCGGGGTGGCGATGAAGGTGTCGCGCGCGGCCGCGATCACCCCGGGCGATAGGCTGATCTGCTGCATCCGTTCGCGCAGGTAGTGATATTGGATTTCCGCCTGCAGATAGAACACGCGCAGTGGCCGGGGCGGTGTGAAGCCGAGAAACGGCACCCCCGCCGCCATGTGGACAAGCCACGAGATCAGGAAGTCACTTTTACCGACCTTGGGCGCGCCGCCGAGCACCAACAGCCCGCCCGGCGTCAGGACGCGGGGCGCGATGATGTCGTCGGGCATCGGGCTGCGATCATCGAGCAGCGCGCCCAGGCTGAAGGTTGGCAGCGGACTGGCGGGGGCGTTGGGGCGGACCGCACGAATGAGCGGCGGGCCGTTGCGCTTTACATGCAGGGCCCAGAGGCGTTCGGCCTCCGCCTGCAACCGATCAAGCGGCCATTCGGGGCGCAGCATGGCGGCATTGTAGCCGCAGATCCCTTCCCAGCCCTCGGCGGGGTCAATGCGACCGTCGTGCACGAGGCGGATGTAGTGGCCGATGGCGGCGCTCGCCCCCTGAAACCGCGACCAATCATCCACGGCGCCTTCGCGTACCGGGGTGGTCAGGACGGCATCGACGCCGGGCTTTGCGACGGTTAGCGGCGCGCTGGCCATGCCCACACCGTGCAGCGGCGGCATGTCGGCCACGCGCTCCGCGAAATCTGCCAGATCGACTTCGACCGGATTGTGGTCGCGGATTTGCACCAGCCGCTGGTGACCGTGCTTGTGATAGACCGTGCCCGCGACACGGATAGGCTGGTGCGCAGAGCGGAAATGGGTGTCGCCGCCGACCTTCACCGCGATATCACCGCGCAGGCGGCACAGGGTGGCCAGATCCTCGCCCGCGGCGGGTTCGGTCAGTTTCCACCAGACATGCAGCTTGGCCGCGCCCTCGGGCGTTCGACCACCACTTTCCACGATCAGCGTGGGCGTGCCAAGGTGGCTGACGATGTGATCCAGCTTGGCCGGGATGTCGCCCGCATCCAGATCGACCACGAGGGCCTGCATCTGCAGCACATCGGCGGCGCGGGCCTGACCCTGTTCGGCCACCGTGCCGGGGATGACATAGACCGCAGCACCTTCACGGTTCGCCCATGCAGCGAAGGTCGCCAGCTTTTCACAGGCGGTGCCATCAGCCCCGATCCAGATGTTGTGGGGTTTGCCGTTCCGGCCCTGACCCTTGTCGACGAAGCCGCGCAGGGGGATCAGCCCTTCGCACCAACTGAAGACGACATCGAGAAAGATGGCAATCTGGTCGGGGTCCGGATCGCAGCCGAACGGGCTTTCGGCCGGAGGACCGTCGTTGAAATCCATCCACGGGTTGAAGTGCAGGATGCTGTCCTCGCTCACCGCTCCAGCCTCCAGCAGCGCGCGGCCCAAGGGCAGAAGCGGCATTCGAAGAAATCGGCACTGGCGGCAATGCGCGGCAGCAATTCGCCCGCATCGGTGGCTTGCAGGATGCGCACCCCGCGATCCGACATGCGCTGCGCGAGATCGGCGTCGAACGGCACCAGTTCATGGTGCATCTCGGCCGTGTCCTTGTTGATCGCGGTGAACACGGCGGGCGCGGCGCTGATGCCGGGCACGCTGGCTTCCATGTAGGCCTGATAGACGGCGATCTGCGCGGCATAGACCGGCTTCGATTTCGTGACGCCGTCCTTGACGCAGGCGCGCCAGTTCTTGGCGTTCATCGTCTTGCATTCCCAGAGCGCGGGAACGGCGAGATCGAAACCCACAGGGCCAGCAGCGATGATGCCATCGACATGGCCCCGGATGCGCCCGCCCGCGACGGAAAAGCCGAACTGGCCACCATCGGGCCGGTTGCCCTTCCGGGTGTAGAGGTCGAAGCCCGCGCCGCGCAGCCAGGCGACAGCCAGATCCTCCAGCGCATGGCCGATGGCAAAGATGCGCAGGGACTGACCGCTGAAGTCCTGGCCTTCGTCCTTCGGCGTGGCCGTGAATTCGAACTGCAGGGCGCGCTCGCAGGAGTGGCCAAGGCGTGACCCGCCAAGATAGTCGCGGGGCGCGCGTGTCGCCTGATCGGCGGTCAGAGCCTGATCGACGGCAGCATTGACCCGGTCGCCGAAGCTGGGGCGGTGATTGAAGTCCAGCGTCAAAACGGCACCTCCGGCGCATTGGCTTTGGCGATGTCGGCTATGGCCTCGCGGAAACCCTCGACGGATTCCTCGATCAAGGCGCGGACCTGCGCCTCGGTCAGACCGGCCAGTGGGGTGGCCCATCCGATCTCGTCCATCAGCAGGGCGACGCGTTGCATAGTGGCGGCGATGGCAGCGCGCTCTTCATCGGTCAGGTCAACCATGGCCACACGCTCCCGCGCCAAACGCGTCCAGTAGCCTTGGCAAGACATCGAGCAGAACCAGACCGATGGCCGGGGCCGCTTCGACCGGTGCGGATCGAACCAGCCAAAGCCATGGCTGGTTTGCCGGCAGACAGCACAGAGCGTTCCACGCGGATGCCAAAGCCGCCGCCGGTCCTCGGCTGTGATAGGGGTGATTGAGGCCATGGGTCATGCCGCCCTCCGTTCGGGGCTGGCCGCGCTATCGATCAGCTGGCGGATGGCGCGCTTGTTGAAGCCGAAGGTCATCAGCGCCGAGGCGCGGTAGCGCGTCAGGCCGAAGTCATGGCGGCACTCGGGGGCCAAGTATTGCAGCTGCTTTTCGGTCGGCGGCTGGCGCAGCCAGGAACGGGTCTTGAAGGCGCTTTCGTCGGTTTCGTGGGTGTTCAGCCAGTCATCAGCCTGCGCGAGGCAGACGGTGCGTTCGCCGACACCCAGCAGGTGCGGGCGTTCGCCCTTGCCGCCGCCCACGGCGTACCAGACCCCGTCCAGCCAGAAGATGCCGCCCCAGGCCGTGAAGCCGGTGGCCATCATCGCGTCGTCGGTGCCGAAAAGGTCGACCCAGGCGAAGCTGGACCGTTTCAGCAGGTCGATCTCGGTCATGACGAAACCCGACAGCGGGACCGTGCCACCGCCGTCTCCACCGTCTTCGTCCTCCCGCGGGAAGACCTCGCCACAGAGCGGGCATTCGGTTGCAGCCAGCGGGATTTCAGCGCCGCAACCGGGGCAGGACTTGGTCGGGGCCGCACCAGCCTCGGTCTTGCCGTCCAGATCGACATCCTGTTCCAGCGTGCCGTGGATCAGGCTGGAAGTGCCGAAGTCCAGCACGACGCAATCGGTTTTCACGATTCCGGGGTGCTCTTCTGGATCCACGATGCGCAGGCCGCGCCCGACCATCTGGATCATCGTGGATTTGTAGGAACTGGGCCGCAGCAGCACGACGCAGGAGGTGGGCGGATGATCCCAGCCCTCGGTCAGCACCGCCACGTTGACGATGACGCGGATGTTGCCCGCCGCGTAATCGGCAAGGATGGCCTTGCGGGTGTCGGACGCCAGATCGCCGTGGATCAGCGCCGCCGTGATCCCCGCCGCGCGGAAGGCTTCGGTGACATGTCCGGCATGGGCGACGGTGGAACAGAAGATGACGGTCTGGCGGTCGCCCGCCTTTTCCTTCCAGTGGCGGATCACCTCATCGGTAACGGGGGCACGGTCCATGATGCCCGCCACCTCAGTCATGTCGAAATCCGACAGGGTCTTGCGGACGGACCGCAATTCGTCCTGCACGCCCACATCGATGACAAAGGTGCGCGGCGGCACCAGATGACCGGAAGCGATCAACTCGCCCAGACGCACCTGGTCGGCCACGTTGTCGAAAACCTCGCGCAGCCCCTTCTTGTCGCCCCGGTTCGGCGTCGCCGTGACCCCAAAGATACGGGCATCGGGATTGGCCTCGCGTACCCGATCAATGATGCGGCGGTAGCTGTCGGCCACCGCGTGATGCGCTTCGTCGATCACCAGCAGATCAAGGCGCGGCATGTCGGCCAGGTTCGTGGTCCGTGCCAGCGTCGGCACCATGGCGAAGGCGACCTGACCACCCCAGGATTTCTCGGTGGCATCGATCACCGAAGTAGAAATCCCTGGCACCACCCGCTGGAACTTGGCGCGGTTCTGGGCGGTCAACTCGTCGCGATGCGCCAGCACGCAGGCTTTGGCACCATCATCGATCATCTCGCCCGTGACCGCCGACAGCATGATGGTCTTGCCAGCACCAGTGGGTGCCACGCCCAGCGTGTTGCCGCGGGAAGCGAGCGCAGCCACACTGCGCTCGACGAAGGTTTTCTGGCGGGGGCGCAAGCGCATGGCCGATCCCCCCTTACTGCGCCCAGCTCGGCCGACCGGCATTGCCGGAGGCGGAAGCGGGCTGGCTGGGACGGGCGGCGGGGGTGGTCTGCTGCGAGGCATAGCCTTGCGGCGCGGCAGTGCTGATCGGCAAGGCAACCGTCCCCATCAGGGCGGCATAGTCGCGGTGATCGGGGGTGACAGCACCCCGCACTTCGTTCTTATCGTCACCATTGGTGTCTTGGCCGATGTCGATCCGGGCCACGAATTCCAGCCCGTCCAGATCGCCGAAACCGTTGATGCGACGGCGGGCCTGCGCTTCGGCCGAGTTGTCCTTGTCGGAAATCCCGCGCGCCGAGTTCAGGATGCCGCGGATCAGGCTGCGGCCCATATTGGCCCAATCCGGGCCCTTGGGGCTGTAGAGGCCGATCAGCGACCAGATCTTGCGGCGCGCATAGGGCCCGTCGACCACCGTGTATTCGGCGTCGAGGTAGACCGCACCGGTCGCGGCGCGCTTGGCGAAACCGCCAGTCCAGCCCTGCGACGGATCATCGAAACCGCCAGGGCGGATGGTAAGCCGCACCTTGGCCAGCGTGCCCTTGGGGATGACGTTGGAGTTGGATTGGGCCGAGTTGAAGTCGTTCCAGATACCGGACATGGCGCGGTTCCTTTCAGTTGGAGGTAAGGACGCGCAGCGGCGTCAAACGGGAAAAGCCATCGTGGGGCCCGGATCGGGACATCGGGTCTGGCGAGATGCGATCAGCCATTGACCGGCACCTCCGCAGCAGCAGGATCGGCTGACGTGACGGCCGGATAGTTCAGGCGTTCAAGTGCCGGTCGGATCGGGCTCTGGATCTTGGCCATCAGCCGCCCAAGGTGGGGTTCCTCGACCATGGCCAGACGCCCCGAACGATCCTTGGCGGGATAGCCCCATGGGTTCAGCGTCTGGCAGACGAAGGTGCGCTGGGGCTGGCCATTGGCATCGGCAATGTCGGCCATGGTGATGACCTGATCGACGATCCCCGGCAGCTCCAAGCCGGTCTTGCTGCCATCGATCTGCGGCTGAAAGACCTTGCGATTGAAGTCGTCCAGCTTCTCGTCGAGGATCCCGACGAACCAGACATGCTTGCCGCGTGCATGCTGCAGGTGGGTCAACCACCCGATCATCTCGCGACCGTGCAACCCGTAGGCACCCCGGATGTCCGGTTTGCCGGTCTTGTCCGAGAATGCCTCGGGTTGACCCCGGCACCACTGAAAACAGAGCCGCCCCGCCACGGTGATGCTGTCGATGAAGATCGTCTCGTAGCGATCCACCACGGCCGGATCGCCAAAACGGCCGCAGACTTCGTCGAAATGCGCCTGGCTGTAGGGCTGGTCTTCGCGCAGTGCCGGGTTCGGCCCTCCGATGAACACCGCGAAGTCGCGGCATTCCTTCCAGGTGCGCGGCCGCAGCGTGTCGCCATCCCAGCCCTCGACCGCCAGATCCCCGGCTTCAAGATCCCTGAAGAGCGTGGTCGGGGCATTCAGCGTCCACAGCAGGCTGGTTTTGCCGATGCCCGACCGGCCAAAGATGCAGCCCTTGATGCCCTTGCGCTGTGCCAGCCGTTCATCGGCGCTGATGATCGGGAAGGCCATCAGGGCTTCTCCCGCTTCAGGGCAGCAGCGGCGGCACGGTCAGACCCGATGGCACCTGCCTCGCGGGCAAGAGTGTGAAGGCGTTTCAGTGCGGACGCCCGTCCGAGGGCTGCCGAGCTTTCCCGTTCCGCCGCGACGATCGCGAAGGCGATGTCGTCGACAGTTGCCTCCATCACGGGCAACGGCTCCCTCGCGGGCTCGCTCGGATACTTCGGAAAACTGACGGTTTCCGGCAGTTCGTCGAGGGCGTAGTGCGACTTGCGAAGACGGGTGATGTCGTCCGGTTGGTCCGGCATGTCAGTTCTCCATGGCATGAGGTGATTGAAGAGGCGCATCAGCTGGCCTCCGGGATGTCGGGAACCGGATCGCTGACGAAGATCGCCAGCAGCGGCGTGCCGTCTGCGTGGGTGCCGGCGTCTTCGATCTGGTAGTTGCGGTGCGCCTCGAAGACCTCGGTCAGTTCCCAGCGCCGGTAGAGGCCGGGGATGCGCTTGAGGTCCGTGGGCGAAAGGTCGGCAATGCTGTTCATGCGTGTCGGCTTTCGGTTGGAGGAAGACGCGCGGCGGCGTCTGATTGTGAAAAGCCACCGCGCTGTCCGGATCGGGACATCATGGTCAGTGGATTTTCTGGAGGGCGTCGCGCAGCCGCTGGGTGGCGCGCTGGTAGCGTTTTCGCGCCGCCGCATCGGACAGGCCAAGTTCGACGCCAGCTTCGGCTTGGCTGAAGCCTTCGACCGCGACGCGGATCACCAGGATTGCATCCGCACCCACCAGCAGCCGAAGATCGCGAAGCAGTTGCGCCTCAGTTACCGCCGCGTCGGCTGAACCATCATCGGCAGCGACCTCGTCAGGCTCGGTTTCGCTGCGCAGGCTTTGGCGGCCCGCCTCCCGCTGATGGGCGCGCAGGATATCCCGCTCGACGTTGCGCAGGATGGTGGCCGCTATCCAGTTGACCCGTTGCAGGTCCAGACCGCGGATTGCTTCAGTGGTGCGGCCAAGGATGTCGGCGGTGATTTCATCGCTGGTGCCGACCTTGCGCCAGATGCACCGGCGCCGGATGGCGTCGAGGCCGGGCCAAAGCGCCAGCAGCATCAGGGTCAGGGCGCAATCGCCCGTGTGCCCATCGGAATGCGCAGCGTTGGCAAGGGCGACGAGGATCAGGTTCTTCTGATCCGGGCTGCCCGCTTTCTGATGCAGCGCATCCAGCAAGGCGGCCGGATCGCGGAAGCCTAGGACCGGCCCCTGTTCGCGCCGGATGGCATCAAAACTGCGCTGGAAGCTGAGGGTGGAAGCGGAATGCATGATTTGATCACGGATCTCGTGCCATGCGAAGGACATTGGACGCCTGCCTTGCGGCCAGGCGTCCAGCGCCTTTGTGTGGCCAGGTCAGGACGTCGCGCGTCTCTGCGATTTCAGGGGGTTGGTCGTCGTGGGTCGCGTCAGTCGGTGGGGCCGGACGCCTGATTCAGCGTCCCGCAGCCGCGGCAGGTCGCCTGTACGGGGAAGCCCACGAAATACTCGTGCCCCCGCGCAAAACGCAGGTGCATGCGGCCGTCCTGGCAAACGCCGAGCAGCTTGTCACAGCGCGTACAGCGCCATTCCGGGTTCAGGGTGGTGGGCTTGGGTTTCGCGCCGGTGGACCAGCTTGACGTGGCGGCTTGGCGCGATGGGAAGGGAGTCGGCATGGAAATGCTCCTCTATGTGGAGCCCTTCCAATAATCAGCGGTTTGTTAGACCGTCCCCCTGCGTATGTTAGACCGTTGTTAGGCGGGCTCTTCGACCAGCGTTTCGGGCGCACTTTCCAGCGCAAGCGCGGTGGTGACCAGACGCCAATACCCGCGCTTTGCCCCCTTGCTGATGTAGACGTTCAACAGGCTTTCCCACATGTCGGCTCGGAATGCTTGCTGCGGGCTGCGTGATCCGAGGCCGGCCATCAGTTCCTTGACCTGCACATCCGGACTACCAGCCTTTTCCGCCGCGACCAGCCTTTCGAAGAGGGCAATCTGATCAGCGCCAACCAAAGCCACGGAATCTTTGCCCGGCACGTGCAGCGTTGCCGATTGTTTGCCCGATCTCAGTACCTGCGGGGTGGCCCCGCCTCGAGCGAGCGACAAGCCGCTGCGATAAGCCAAATCAAGGCCATCACGGGCTACCACAAGTTCTTCGCCGTCAGGCGACAGGTTCGTCAAAATGGGCACAACCACGTTCGGTCCGAGGCAGGTCGGATGATCGGTCCCCGCCGCTAGCACGATGCCGACCCCTGCCTTGTTGCGCGACCGCAAGGCCAAATCCAGCCGCCCGATCGTCTTTGCATCCTCGAGCCGCCGCGCGAAATACACCGGGACTTCGGAAGCATCGATCTGCATGGAGCCAAGCAGCGTGAGGTCGACATCCAAGACCTGCGATGTGCGCTTGTTCAACAGCGGCTTCATCAACCGAACCACCGTTTCGTGCAGCCATTGCCGATTGATCTCATACATCTCGAGATCAGCTGCAGGCCGGGTGCCCCCGCTTTGACCAAATGGCCCGATCGTCCGGACCATGCCTTCATGGATCGAAGGCTTCACTACCCCTTCGCCGACCATGTCTTCGTCGTCGATCAGCACGATATCCTGACGTCCGCGCCGCTCAAGAAGACCACCCTGTATCAGGTGATCGGGGTCCAGGCCCATTTCGCGCAGGTATTCGCCACTGACTTCGTCGTCCACCCGGTCATGGAGTGCGACCAGTTGCGGGAAGATTGCACGCAGATCATTGGGGTCGATCTGCTTGAAAGCGCTCAGGATTCCCCATGCGTCGAGCAGCGCGAAGCCAAGATTACGCTCCTCCGGATCCTTGTTGCTCTGGAGGTTGCAGCTTTTCGAACCGGAAATCGTGATGTTCAGGGTGCGTTCCTTCTCGTCGCCCACCCTGTTGTAAGCGACGGCGATACCAATGCGGCTGAAGCCGTCGGCACGGCGGAAGATGTTGTTCGGTCGCAGGTAACGATCCGCCACCTCACCGATGTCATCCTCGATCGCAACCTTCAGGAGCAGCTTTCGGCTCCAGTTGCCAAGCCGGATCTCGGCCTCGAGGACCTTGGCGAACTTGATTTCGAAGCCTTCAACCTTTGGTGGATCAAGTTGCAGCGACGACCGAAACCGGGACAAGTTGTACCGCTTCCAGGTCAAAGGCTTTTGCGAAACATCGTGGCCAAGCGTGATCGACGCGAATGCTCCAGCGACTTCTTGGCGGACCACCGGGCTGTCCGCGCAGACTTCGATCTGCCGCATGGAGGGCGTGTAGATCAGTGTCGCCTCGTTCGGTGGACGAAAATAGATGGTGCCCCTGCGACCATCATCCCGATGATCATAGACGCTCGAAAGCGGCCCGCCGTGGCGGACGATCAACATGATCGACGCAGGGTGAGCGGACGTCGCGGGCAGATCAAGTGCCTTGACGGTGCAATTGGTCTTAAGTTCCAGAACCTTGGTGATCTTCGTCGCGAGGGCCGTCTCATCAATCGCTGCGGCATCCAGCACGGCCGCCTTCTCAAGTTCTACCTCGAAAGCATCGTACATCTTGCCGTAGTCGCGAAACTGACGCGCGAAATGAAAACTCTCCGCATCCTCGAAGATCGGGCGGGCATTCAAAAAGGCCCAAATGCTCCGACAAAGCGGGTCAGGTTGATCTTCGAATTCCTTCGCCTGGCCGTCATCGAGTTTCTGTTCGACAATGGTCGTCAGGGACGTGAGGCCTTTTCCATCGGCAAGGGCGCGGATCCGGCGACAGCGCTGTTCTGCAGGCCGCAACTCGTCAACATCGAAGTGGGAAAGTGCTTCTATCAACAGCACCTTGAACGCGTCGACAGCGTCATCATCCGTGTGAACAGGCGGATCTTCTGGCAGATTGAAGTTCGGCTCGTTTTCTCCCTCCCGAACTGAAAGTGCCGCAAGAGCCAAATCGATCCGGGCATCTTCGATGAGGGCAAGAACGTGAGGGCCGATCAGAACAACTTTGCGCGGCATGTACTCACCCCCTCGGTTAACTTCATCCACCTGATTCAACTGCCGATAATCGTGGACAAATCTTCGAGCCGCAAGAGTGGATGTTCCATGTCCGTTCCGCCTTATGTGCGCGGAGTCGGATCACTTGTCCCGTCTCGGGTCCGGGACTGGCTTTTCGTCAGTAAGGAAACCCCTGACGTCGAGATGCCGAACGATGAAACGCCCCAACGCCCTGCCGCCTGATCAGATGACCCCGGCCCAGCGCCGTGCAGAACTGTGCGAGTTGCTGGCGCTTGGCCTGATCCGGTTGCGGATGCGGGAACGGGCCGAAGTCTCTGACCAGACAGGAGAAAGTTGCCTACACTGTCCGCCCGACCAATGCCCTCATGCAACTCCAACCCACCGGAGAACCGCATGACCAATCACGATCCGATCCCCGCGCGCCTTGCCGCGCTGAAGACCACGACGACGCCGGACTTGAAGGCGCAGTGGCGCGAGCTGTTCGAAACCGAACCGCCACCCTTCAACCGCCGCTACCTGGAAAGCCGCTTGGCCTACCGCATCCAGGAACTGGCCTATGGCGGGTTGAAACCCGCAACCATCAAGCGGCTGGAAGCCTTGGGCGAACAGCTTGATGGCGGCAATATCACCACGCGCCGCATCCGTGCCGATCGCGACCGTCCCATCACTGGCACCCGACTGCTGCGCGAGTGGCAGGGGATCGAACAGATCGTCACTGTGACGCAGGGTGGCTTCGAATGGCAGGGGCGGCCATACCAGTCGCTGTCGGCCATCGCGCGCGCCATCACC
>Ga0247836_1006070_pt1 | contig 13698 bp, 7 predicted proteins | sample LaCruzMarch2015__4_FD_187116 | JGI IMG/M metagenome (GOLD analysis project Ga0247836, IMG submission 187116) | Freshwater microbial communities from meromictic Lake La Cruz, Castile-La Mancha, Spain - LaCruzMarch2015_14m | ecosystem: Environmental > Aquatic > Freshwater > Lake | place: Spain...
AAAATAAATATAAGAAAGATAATTTGCATATGTATCATCAAGTAGTTGTCATAGTGATGAGTATGATTATACGTATATCTTGAGATAAAATCATAAAGTAATTCGATTATTCTTTACATTCAAGTAAATAATACATAAATAGACCAACTAAACATGAATTATAGTCAATGAATTATTTGATATTGTAATCAAAACAATATATAATTTATCTTTGTTTAATTAAACTTTCTCATCGCAGTCACATAAACTGTTCAATTCGCTGTTGATATTTATATCTTTGCATCAGAGGCGCCATGGAGAAATCCATCTCTTTCAGATTCAGCATGAATTATAAATCAATTTTTATTAAATTTTTTGATATCAAATTTTAAAGATTGAGCAATAACATAGATATATCATTCATTCTTCTTTGCGGAAATTTTTCATCATTGAATTTACTGCTTTCTGCCTTTGTTCTTTCAAATTTTTCCTTTTACCCTATCTTTATTTCTATTTTCGTTTCTTATCAAGGGCTGATAATAGAAGCTTTCTTTCTTAATTTTATTCTACTTATGCAACTCTTGGGTTGGGGTCTTCATTTGCCCATTTTATTGTAATCATCTAATTTCCATCTAAAGCTTGATTGGTCATAGCCTATTTAGCGAATTATGCCATACATCTATGTGCATACTTAATGAAAGCAAAGCCTTTGTGGGGAAGAATGTTGATGTCTTCTACCTCACCCCATAAGGTAAAATGTCTAAGGAGTACTTAATATAGCTGGGTAACTCCATGTTAATTGCTGGGTAAACGATAATCGCTGATATAAAGGGCCTTAGTCTATTTGGCGAAAGAACCAACTCCTTTCATATCTTCTCTAAAGCTACTGAATCTTGCTCTTCCAAAAATATCTTTTGTTTGATCAACGGCTTATGAATCTTCAATAGAAGGAACTTTGTGTAAAAACCTGCAGTTAACTCCACTAGCACAACATCCTCTTGCAAAGAAGAGACAGTAATAGGCTCCACCTTTCTAATTAAACAAATCCGCTGCTGTATACCCAACATCAAGTTCTGGGTTACATTTGGTAAGCGCAGCTTCTTTATCTTTTTAATCCTTGGAGCAAATATACTTGCTGAACCAGAAGTTATACTCCTCATCTCCTTCTTTATATGTATAATTATTCGCTAAACTTGTCTATACTTGTTTACGAGCTGGTCGCTCCATTGTCTCAGTGAACATAAGATATTTCTTTTTTTCTTTTTTTACGAATTATTTGGGGATAAATTTGTAGATATTGAGTCGAGGATCGGTGTTGCTTTTAAACGAGGCTAGATAAGTTTGAACTCTATTATGAAGTTCTTTGGGTAATTGCCAAATAGACTCATTGGTCTCTGTATTGAAGTAGTAATTCTTCTTGGTAGTTTAATCAAAGAATATTTGATAGGGACTGATAAGTTCGTTTATTTACTTTGTATTCATACCCTTTGAATACCTCTTATAAATAATATATTTACTTAAACGTAACAATCACATACAAATAGAAATATATGGGGAAAGTAACATTTGTAAGCAGAAAAAATCATGGTGTTCATCAAAAGATCAAGGATTATGCTATTTTATTGTAAAAGCGAGTATTTAAATGGTTAATTACAAAAAGCAGCCGTAAAATGCTCATCACGGAAAAGCAAGTATTGATCGCCAAATCGTTTGAAAGAGCATAGAACAAAAATGTATGGATGAATTTCTTGTCTTTGATAATTCATAAACTTCATCTCCAGAGGCTTAACTCCAATTAATTGATTTTAAACTCATTCCAAGTATTTCTTCTACCAAAATGTCTTGATTATATAATTTTTCATGCATCGAAGCGATTCCATCGAGTAAAATCCCTTCTCGGCTCATCGTGGAGTTGGCTCCTTAACTGCTAGTTTAATAATCTCACCTTCCCCAATGTCACCAACCGAAAGTCAAGTTCCTTCTAAAAATAATCATCAGCATTTTGGATTCCGCCACTCATAATTTCACAGACATGAGTCATAGAAAGGATTTAAAAGGCAACTTATCATCAATAATAATCATTATAGTCCTTTATCTGATCACTATCAGCCATCACATCAAGTATATTCGCCTATAGAAAATATGAGGCGCTCTGCCATCATAAATAGTCTCTCCAATAATTCACAAATACTAGAGAAAAAACCCTTCTTTAAAGCACCCAAATTTCATAAGAAAAAAATAGAGAATACTTTAAAAGATTCTTCATCAACAAATAGTACCGAAGGATTGATAAAGAATCATTCTAATAAAAAATTTCCATCCTTTCTAAGGAGCATAGTAAAGCCTTCTAATACAAATAGTATTATTAATGAAAAATTATGTCGATAAAATTTTAAAATAATCAAGCAACTTGGGCAAGGAAAATTCGGAAATGTATTTTTGGCTAAATAGATTTTAAGTGGTTTTATCGTTGGTTTAAAGGTAGTGTAAAAAAAAAGAATTATAAATGATAATTTTATTGGGCAATTTATACGATAGCTAAAGATTCAAAGCTTCCTCAACCATCCTAGTATCATCAATGTATATGGATTCTTTAGCGATGAGCAATATTTTTATATTATACTCTAGCTTGGCTGCGATGGGCAGTTGTTTGATTTAATTTCAGGGGGATAAACTCTTTCTGAATAGGCTACTTCCTTTGTAATTGGAAATGTCCTTGATGCTGTTGGAGAAATGCATAAGAATAAGATATTACATCGAGATATTAAACCTGAAAACATTGTCCTAGTTCATGTAATTATGCAATAATTTAGGGTAACTTGAAATTATGTGATTTTGGTTGGGCAGTCAACAAAAAGGAAGAACTTAGAAGTACTTTCTGTGGTACGCCACTCTACTTATCACCCTAATTACTACAAGGATCAAGATATGATGAAAAAGTTGATCTTTGGGCTATCGGCGTCTTGGCTTTTTAACTTTTCTTCGGGTGTTCACCTTTTGATATAAGCTAGCAAAATGAGCTGAGCAAAATAGTACCTATAATGTTACTAAGATAACAGAAGACATTATTTATCCAAAAGGAAAGAAAATAAGCAAATAATTCAAGAACTTCATTTAAGCTATTTTGAGAAAGAATCCTGCATAAAGATTGGATAGTAGCCAATTGGCAAAATTAGATTTTATATCAAAATATAGGTAGGTATAGACCTGTGAGGAGCTATGTCACTGATTCTATCGCAAATCTTTGATGTTTTAGTTAATTCGTTTGCATTTACATCCCTCATAAAGATTGATTTTTGGTATACTTTATGGATTGATGGAAGGATTGATATTATAGATAAATGTGCTGATTATTGATGATATCGCGATGGATCGAACAGGTAAAGATCATTTTAGGGCAGTGTGAGCAGATCCCTTGGTTGCACCAACACCAGCTTTACCGTGTCTAGTTGGCTTGTAAGTGATGGAAAACTCTCCCAAATATCTTCCGATCATGTCGAATTTGACTTCAACGTTGTTGAAGGATTTACCGTTGTAAACAGCAACGTTGTTACCAACCATTTCGGGTAAGACAATGGCATTACGAAGATGAGTCTTGACGGGAGCGGGTCTCTCTCCGGGTTGAGTGTTCTTCTTGGCCTTCTTGCACTTGGCATAGAGGCGGATGTATTTGTGTTTAATCTCTGAATAGAACAAACTCTACTTCTAGAAAATCTGCGTCTCATTCTGGCTCTGAAGAGCTCGACTACTTTCTCTTGACTGAGCTCGTTAATCTGATCAGGAGTATAGCCTCTGAAGCTGTGCTTTGCTAATCCCTTCTCTTTTTTCTGTGCAGCTGCCATCTGTGGTCAATAATATTTAATATAAATATTTATATCTTATATCCTTTTTTATTCCCTCCTCTCACTCCATTTTTTGATTGGAATACATAGTAAAAATTATCAAATATCCTCTGCCTGTTCCTCTTTTCCTATTCCCTTTCTCGGCCTCCTTGAATCATCGTTTTTGCTAAAGCTTGTTGATTTCTTCTTTCTAGTTATCTGTTTTCTGTATTCTTGGATTTTCAAGAAGAGCTAAAGATGCTTATCAATATCGAAAAGGGAAGGTGGATAGATATAGAATTTTGCAATGTAATGGGCATAATATTTGCCATGATAGATGAGCTGAATCTTTTCATTTATTTGCTGGATTTCCTCAATCAAAATCAAGAATTATTAAAGTCCTTATTTTTACAGACAGACTGAGATAGTTGATAGTGGTTATTTGAAAATTTCCTCGAAAGAGATCATTTTTATTTGGAAAAAATGCCTAATCTGTCGATAGAGAGACTTGATAGGTGAGATTATACTTGAATATCATGGTTTATTCCACGGATTATTGATAAAACTCCATTCAATGATTATTTCTGATAGTACCTACCTAAAGATTCAATATCAACTGCCATTTATACAAGTTTTCTCAGCAGATTGATCATGACCCATGTTGATTATGCAGTTTTTACGTTACTTTTTTGATGTTCTTTGAGCATTTAGAATGATGTTATATACCTTTGCTCGAAGCGAATTATTGTTAATACTATCTTTCCCATAATGATGGATCCAAAGTCATTATAGTTATTGCTGTTCATTTCTTCAAGATCTTTCGAACTGTTGATTGAATCAAAACTATCACTTTGTTTTAATGATTTTTTGGCTTTCAGCAAGAGAATTATCCGACCTTAGAGCTGTTGAAGATAGTCTAGAATCTTTTAGAATGTAGATCTCTAAGCGATAGTATGGATAATTTCGAGTATTACCAATACTGCTTTTACTGTTCTCAAAGGAGATATCTTCATTTCTTTGAGAACTTCGAAGGTAGAATGAAGTAAATTTGTATTAATTCTTAACTTATGTGCTATCTAATCTGGTTGAAACGTATCAAACTCCTCTCCATAAAATCCTAAATCATTCAGCAATGACTCTGCTTTACGAAAATCTCTTGACTTGAATATAGATAACATAGTAAAATAATAAAGCAGTAGGCGATAGATGAAAGAAACAAGAAAAATCATAATCCTCTTCAAAAAATAGCTAATATTGTATATAGACTTGAGCTTATGGATACTATTGAAATCTATCGATAGAAGTATATAAACTAGTTTGCTTTCATAAAAAATGAACTTGGGAGAGAAAGATGTCTTTGCTGAATACTTAGCTTAAAAAACTGCAAACAAAGCAAGGAGTGAAGTTCAAAACTGGGTTTATGAATCTTGGAGCAAAGAAGCTCATGACTCAGGAAGTCTTAGCCCTTATGAGAGAAGAGAAGTCGACATGGAAAATAAGTATTAATTCTTCCGATATAGCTGACAAATCATACATAACCTACGAGTTCGATAAAATTTTCCAATTCCTCACTTAGGCAAATGTAGAAGTTCTTCTCCTCAGTACATACTGACTTAAATAGATGACAACTTTAGTAGTAGTATCCTAAACGAATTAAAATTTCCTACTTTTGGCAGTCTTAGATAAATTAATCTCTGTAAACATAGTTTTATACAGCAAAGAATGCCCTATCATCATTAAATGGCCTATTAATGGTCAAGGCTCCCAACTTAAGTAGTATAGACTTATCTCACAACCACATAACGACTATTCGCAGTCTTCTAAGAATGTTAGCTCCTTTAACAATACTAAAGTTTCGTATGATTGTTTTCATTTAGAGGGGAACCCCATCATCGATGTTGAATTATTAGTGATTTCTCCCTTCGTTAAGCTGAAGACTCTTTAACTTTAGTCAAGGTATGGCTAATGCTTATGTAGATCTAGAGACCCGGTAATTGGGTAGAGCCTGGTGTGGCTGATCAAATTCCCATCTCCCGAACTGCAATAGTTAAGTAAAAGATTGATTATGTAGAGTGCGCAAGTCGGAAGAGGATCAAATAAAATAGTCTTTATAAAATGTTAGCCCAAAAATACTCTGATGGAAGAGTTTCTTTTTATTGATGGTTTGCTTTTTAGTTTACTTAAACATTCAAAATGATTTAATGTTGTTTTATCATTCTTTCTTCGGATAAAATACAACTGATATATCATAAATTTTAACGATAAAAGGAGTATTCGGTTTTGATTGAACCTATTTAATTAAACTTTCTCAATAGCAGTCACATAAATTTTTCAATTCGTTGTTTATATTTATATCTTTGCATCAGAGGCGCCATGGAGAAATCCAACTCTTTCAGATTCTCTGCTGAATAACTGAAGAAGATAAATCACCTCCTTCCGAAAGGCTATAAATTTGTAGCGAGATAAGAGATAATCAAGAAAGATGTGTCCAAACCATACAAGAAGAAAGTTGTTCCACCACCGCTGCCTCCAGTTGGAGTAATTACATCACAGTCCAAACCAAAAATATAAAAGAATAGATAAGAGGAATACTAACCAAAGGTTAAAGTATTCCTTCCGCAAATGTATGTCTCTCCCAATGATCCTCCTGCAGGAACTAGTTTGAAACTATTTTAAAAGATAAAAAAACATCCAGCATTTCCATCCTTATCAAGGGTAACTAAACAAAAATAAACCGACATCACTTTAAAAGAAATTGAAGCAAAGACAATAGCAAATGGGGAATCTTACAAGTTAATTGATCTTGAAGGAGATATACAAAAGTTTTGCCTTATGATATATAAAGGATTTGCCAAGGCAAACAATTAGTATCAATAAGCAGCAGATTTAGAGAACTACCTTTCTTCTTTAATGAAAATCGAGAGGAACCATGAAGCAAAGAAACAGCCTGAGCCATTAACTCTCCAAAGAAACAATTCACTGCAGCCAATAACATTAAATCGCAAAAAGACAGTTCCCATAAACAGATCTCTATATCAGCCAATAGCCTAGTCAAGATTACCAACTCCTTCATAAAAAAGAATGCTAGGGCAAATGATAAAAAAACTACCTTCTGAGTCACTTCAACAAGTTTGCTACATTGTCTTTGAATCAACTGAGAATAGAGACTATGTCTTTGATTTGGATACTCTGCACGTGAAGAAATTTAGAGAACTTTAGTAGTATGTTAAAAAATTCATGGAAAAGAGTTTATAATGGGAGATGAGGAATGATGAAGATGAAGATTTTTCGAATGAATCTTTTTTTGTCATCGAAGACGATGATTGAAACTTATTTTTGAGTTTATAAAGTCCTTAATTAGCTAAATAAGTGATAAAAAATTCATATTCTTTTTGACATGACTCTTTCATAGAGGTTTATCGGCCTTGATTTTGCTTCAACATCCTTGCTTTATCTACTTAGACCTATTCTCGAGCTACTTCTTTTTCCCATCTTGCTCAATTTTTCATTAAAGTTTAATCCTTTTCTTGCAGTATTACTAATATTTGATCTAAGTGTTTCTTGCTGCTAATAAGAAATCAATCTTTCATCTTTGAAATTGGAAGGTTTACTATATGGAGAATGTTTTGGGCCAAAGTTAGGGGAATAGTATTTTTGCATATAGTATTATCTAGGCTGTCTAAGCTCATAATTAGGTAGGTTTATCTGCTCTAAAAAATCGTGTCTACCACTTCTTACAGGATATTAGAAACCCTGTCTCGTCCCTAGTCTACTACCTCTTGACTGACTAATACCCTATATCTTTCTTTGTATTTCATTGATTACGAATTGATCTTTTCTTTTCTATTCTCTCAAAATTTCTATTTCGTATTCTAGCTATTACAAAAGGTAAACTGTATCAATATCAGAGTATCTTTTAAGAGTTCTGTTTTATTCTTCCATTCTTTGTAGCATCAGTGTCAATTTATCCATTTCTAATGCAAATTCATCATTCATTCTACAAATAATGCTGCCTTTTTCTTGAAGTTCTAATTTCAAGTAAGCTATTTATTCCTGCAAAGCTTGATTTGATCCTTGCTAGTTAGACTCATTTTAAGAGCTCTTTTCTGTTGATCCCTTGTAACATAGACTATGAGATGTTCTCTTTTATTCGATCTTTGAAAATTTTGATCCCCTATCGAGGCGTGCCTAAAGGTTTGTTATATTCGCTTCCTTCTCTTTCAGTGATACTTTAAGAAGTTCATTTTCTCTTTGAAGCTATCCTACCATTCGAATATGCTATTGACGGTACTATTTCTAACATTTTTGATCAATTTCCTCATTTTCTAATAATAAAAGGTGCTTTTATTCATCCTATTCACGATCTTTCAAAGAAGGTAAGTCATAAAACTGTTGAAGAAATAATCTAATACTATCACCGAGCTTCAAGCAAATGTCAGTAGAATTATTTAAATGTTATCCCAGTTCCTTTTCAAGTATTTTGAACTGAGCAATAACATTACTAATGCCTCTGATAAGATTACTCACAACAAAATTCTCTTCTTTCTCCAATGTTTTGACGCATGAATCGATGGCAAGTATTCCTGCAAGTGCTGTATGTATATATGTATTTTTTTCAACTTGAAGCAATAAATTTTGTTATTCTTAGGTTAGGTCTCGATATATTTCTAGATGCTGGCATTTTTTGAGATATCTTTCATGGACACTCACAATCAAGTTTGCTATTTTTTTGATGATCTCTTGATTGGCAGTTTAGTTCTTTGGAGGGAAATTGGATGCTAACATCAGCTAACTTGGTAGTTCACTCTATTATATCCTTATATTTTCTTCATGATCTGAACGGCTGTTTCGAAAACTCATACACAAAACCAATTATTATAAATATGCTAATCGACCCCCGAAGAATCTTCAACTTCAAAAGAAGAATTACTTCACAAGAATACATTAATGACTGATATTTATCCTTTGGAAATGAAAACTATTTATGTGAAAGTAATATCATATTTTGCAGCCAAAGGATCTATCCCCAGCATCTCCTAATCCAGGGACAATATATCCTTTGCTATTGAGTTCAGGATCGATAGTCGCACAATATATCGGCAAGGTGGAGTCGTATTATTGGATGTTTTTGATTCCAGGAATAGCTGCGATTACGGCTGCTATAATGATCTTCTTAGGATTTCTTTTTTTGACTTACTTAATCACTTCAATAAAGCTTCCTCCCGTGGCGAGCATAGTGTCTGCAATTATTACTGTTTCACCTTCAATCTTTGGAAGGGCAATATAGCTCACATGAGGTTGTAGTGTTTCTTAGTTTCTCATAGCTCCAATAAACCCTGATTCCGATTCCTCAAAAACTTTTTGAATGCCATAATGAAAGGATAAACCAGCCCTGAGTATTGTAACTAGGACAGGTTGTTTTGAGAGAATTGAATGTTGAGAGTCTCTATCCAATAGAGTAGTAATAGTTTCGGTTCTAGTTTCAAGGGTTTCGGCAATTTTGAGAGCCATATACTCACCTATCTTCTCTAGGCAGTGTCTGAATTAACTTTTGTTGGTCTTGGGGTCACGTAGTCTAAATACTAATTCTTAAATTTTGGGATTCTTTAGCGTCTCAATCATTTCTACAATCAACTTATATATAAAATTCTACCCAATAATTTAAATATCTTGCTTAGATCCTATGTTTCGCATAAGGAGTAGGACAAAATACACCAATAAAAATTAAAAATAAGTTTTCATTTCCAAGGCTTGTAATTTTTCTTCTGATAGTTTTAATCCTTTAGAAGACTGAAATATCAAACAGTTTATTCAACAAATCCAGCATTTGATTGTTTTCCTCTATAAATATTTGAGTTAGCCTTCATTTTGTATCTAACTAAATGAGATTCTTCAGCATATTATATGGATAGTTATTATTAATTGAAGATAACATAGCAAATATGGAAGACGATTAGTCTTTGTAAATTGCGGGAGTTAGTGGTTCGATATACAAGATGAGACGAAGAGTAAATTAAAACGGGAGAGGATATACGGGAAAGAATAAACCTGAAATTGATAGGCGAATTATCATCTTCGCAACAGTATTTATCACCATACTTGTATTCGTTCTTTTTGGAGCATATCTATGGATTCAAACAGAAATCAACCTTTTGAAGCTGGCCAAAACCAATACGGACTTACCTAAAGAACTTATAGAGCTCAGATAGAAAATAAGGAACCTGTAGAAATCTTTAAATTTGCTTGAATAGAGGCGTAAGACTTAGAAATCTAGTGCAACTGCAGTAGCGCCACCAGCTCTTACAAGCTTAGGCAACTCAAGCTCGACATAAATGGTAAAATATATAGACTACAAATATGAAGATCTTAAGCTGACTATAAACTTCGTACACGATCATATAGCTGAAACATTCTATTATAGCAAGATAGCTAATTTAAGGTAAGTTTTGAATAGAGGCTTCCAAGTTCCTATGGATAAAGCAAAGACGGCATTTATGTTGGCAATTAATAACTACAAAATCCCTCATCCGAATATCCATATTGATAAGTAAATAAGAGACTACTTAAAGAAGGAAGAGGATAGATTGTCTAAATAATATGACTTCAATCTACCTTAGCTTCCTTTCTGTATCGTGGTGCCAACTCTCAACAATGCTAGAAACTTTAGATATCAATACAATCTTCAATCAATGGTCAATCTTCAATACAAAAATTTCAAAATAGTCATCGTAGATGATGCTTCTACGGATCATACCTATGAGCTTATCAAGCAATGGATTGCTTAGAATAATGTAAGTGTTGATATAGTGGTCATTAAAAATGAGAAGAGGATGACTGCTGGCCCAAACATCCATAAAGCTATAACTAATCATTGTGGAGCTGATAGTATCGTAGTCCTTGTTGATGGTGATGACGAAGTGCTTGGTCGATATCCTTTGAAAGTTTTCAATCACGTATATCACAAGAGCAAAGCAGATGTTGTTTACTCAAATCATCTTCAATTTTATACTCATACTGGAAATGTTTATCGAGGGTGGTCAATGAGCTATACTGATCAATAAAAAAAGGATAATAGATATAGAGATGTTCCTCAAAGAATTGCACATTTGAGAACCTTTAAAACTAAGCTTTTCCTGAAGATAAAAGATGCTGATTTGAAGGATGAGAAAGGTTAATGGCTAACTTCAACTTACGATGAAGTTATCTGTCTTCCTATTTTATAGATGTCCTGTGGAAGAAACGTATATATAGAATAATTTTTCTATCTTTATAACTTCGGGATAGGCACAAACGATCTTCAAGTAGACCCAGGACTCCAGAAAAATATCGCAGATTATGTTAAATTCAAAAAGTAAAAATATAAATGCCTCGAATAATGATCTATGTAAAGGATTCTTTTAAGAAAATCTATTTCGACGATGAAAAATACTTATTTATTGATTATTGATATTAATGTTTAATATTCTTTAGTATTAGTTGTTTTTGGAGATCTTTATTTAGTGTTGATCATCTGTGGAAATTGAGGATGGTCGGGTTGAATATTTCAGTCTCAAAAGTAGGACTAACGTTGTTTTCGGTGAAGGCAGTAGGGTTGTTTGATTTCCATTTAGCAAGATATGAGGCTGTTTGATAGTTAACTCTTTATTAGAGAGTTATTACTCTGGTTGATGGCATCTGCTAAACTTTGCCAGTTCATCCTCGCATGCGCTATCTGAGATTAAGGATACTTTGCAAAGATGGATCTTGCTGCTCCCTACTTTTTGGAGCATTTTGTGTAGTTAACCAACTGCTTTAGACATTTCGATTTTAGGTTGATTGGGATCTTCATTGCTTCCAATTCGTATTCAGAGTAGCCTAAGTTATCTCAGACTCACCGTCAATAAATAGTTAACTCATTAAAAGATTATACAGTCCAACAAAAATTATACAAATCAAACTAAATTTTCACAACTGGTTATTCCATATCCCCAGGCTAGTTAATACTGTGGATCATATTACTTTGAAGTATCTGCTGATATTGATTCATCAGAATTTTTAACACAAGGGGCTAGTTCTATTTTTTATGTGATCGAAGCATAGCTAAAAGGAGAAATTAAAGGTATTAAGGTAAAACTATTTTAATCGATTTTGCAGTGAGAATGAATTACATGACGATTCGAAGTGTATTCAATGTAGGTTTTGGCCTCATATTCCTTATCGACTACATTACTGATGCAATATTGGCCGTTTGCGTCGTTAAAAGATTATACTTCTGAAAAAGCTTCTAAAATCTATTACTGTCGATCCCGGCTGGAATCACTTTATTTCTTTGCTATTTTTCTCCTTATGAGGGGTAGCTTATGGGGCTCGAATTTTTTAAAATTCGGATTGAAGAAGATAAGAATTTACTTGTTTCTTTAGCTCTTATTGAAGTGATACATATTTAGTTGTCTTACAAAGCTTTTAAGCTGGGAGTGCCTGAAGTAAATAGGGAGTATTTTAGTCTATAGAAGTGGGGGGTTAATGATTTTAAAGGATTTTCCGCTACTATCCCATAATAGAATATGATTGTATTCTTAGTTCTAAATAAAGACTAATGTACCTCTAGTATGCTCCACAATTTTAGGACGAAACTACATATTTCCCCTTCGCTGTAAGCTTTTTTAGGCATTGATTTTCCTTCTCTTCAAATTAATTTTTATATTCGATTATTATCTTAATCACTTATATATAGAGAACAAGCAATAATAATAAACCTGTAAAAGATAGTTGTGAAAAAATTAAGCCAGTTTCCTGCTAATTGATTAATATCTAATACAGGCACAATTTCCTTGAGAATAATCGAAATATACTATCTTTTACGAATACGCTTCGAAACCCCAGATAAAAATTTACTTTCCTAATTAATTCCCATGAGAATTTTCAAACCTATTGGACGATTAATAGTTTATATCTGTCTATTTAACAATTAATTTTGTACTTTCCTCTTTGCTTATATTTGGAATTCAATGTTTTTTTTGGAAAAAGATGTATAAAAACTATAGATAAATTAATGATTTAACACTCGTCATTTTTGAAATGAAACCTTTAGGCCACTAGGGGTACCTGGAATTTCTTATCAACATATTTTTGGTTGTGTGAATTTTCACAGGAGTATTAATACCTTTCGACTGCATGGAGTTTCTGGATCTAAGGCTTTGAAACAATTCTTTGAATTTATTTGGGAGGGCAATAACTGTGGATGGTTAAAGTAATAGTTGATTCTGCCAAGATATTTAGGTATAATTTCAAATACTTACAATCAATTATCAAGATGATTCATTCTTAAACACAGCAAATATTTTGATTATAAGGTTGTTGAGATTGTACAAACCTCATTTTTTTGTTCTGGCATTAATTTTGGCTCTGTCAATAGTTATAAATACGTTAGGTTTATATGTTCGATAATGGAAATTAAATGATTAATAGCTTAAAGATATTAGCAAGGAATCAGTAAGGAATAGTCGATATTATCGAATAGTTTGCTTTATATGCCATATTTAATTATGCTTAAAAGCAATTAAAAGAAATAGATCAAAGATCCAAAAGATTAAATTATTTTGGCTGAGTTTGAGGGATCTTCTCAGGTTCATTTTTGGCCGGCTCACTGAAGAATTAGTACATGTTCGAAATATTATTTGGCTTTTGGGGTTGGACTGAGGGCTTTAGGAAATGGTTGAATGCATCAAAACTGTTCTGAGTATTCGATGAGGGTTTAGAAGACGGGTTCCAGAATGCATCTATTCCGAAGCTTTATTGCTTTTGTTTGGTTGGATTAACAGTTTGAAAAGAAGGACTATTGATAGAAGGATTAATTGATGAACTAATTGAGCCTTTTCCTTCTTTGATTAATTTAGTATCCTTGGAGGTGATAAATGAA
>Ga0247836_1006082_pt1 | contig 13666 bp, 15 predicted proteins | sample LaCruzMarch2015__4_FD_187116 | JGI IMG/M metagenome (GOLD analysis project Ga0247836, IMG submission 187116) | Freshwater microbial communities from meromictic Lake La Cruz, Castile-La Mancha, Spain - LaCruzMarch2015_14m | ecosystem: Environmental > Aquatic > Freshwater > Lake | place: Spain...
CCTGGCAAGGTAATTAAATAGGTGTTTTCATCCTTTTGTTCATAATCTAAATCATGTGATGATAAAAAGTCATCAATTACTGCATTTGGATCAAGCATCTTGAAAGTACTTAAATTCCCATAAAATTTGCTTGGTTATTAAAATCTGCGTTTATCAAGCGCAGCTCTTCAAATGTGCCCTGGTTAACAATTTTGCCTTTATCAATGTAATAAATCATATCCGCACTCCTCACCACCGATAGGCGGTGGGCAATAAATATAACTGTGCATTCACCAGTTAATTTAAGAATGGATTCTGAAACTCGATTTTCAGTCTCAGCATCTAGTGCACTGGTTGCCTCATCAAAGATAACAATCTTTGGCTTTGTTAACAGCGCTCTAGCAATTCCAAGCCTTTGCCTTTGGCCGCCACTTAGATTCTTACCTGCATCGCTGATTCTGCATGATAGTTGCCCATCTAATCCTTCAATAAATTCAGAAAGGTCAGCAAGTTTTAGCGCATCCCAAACTAACTGATCAGAAACTGTTTTCGGATCAAAACCTAAGCAAATGTTTTCTTTAACCGTTGAGTTCTCAATAAAAACATCTTGCGGAACGTAGCCAATAGAGCCCGGCCATTTCTTAATTGCATCAACAGGTGCAAGGCCAGAAATTGTTATTGATCCAGAAGAAGGTGCCAATAAGCCTAGAACTAAGTCAACTAAGGTGCTTTTACCTCCGCCTGAAGGTCCAACAAAGGCAATGAATTTACCTTCACTAATCTCTAATGAAATATCCTGGATTGTGTCATTAATGGCATCAGCGTAAGTAAATTTCAGATTTTTTAGATTTACTCTTGGAGAAAAATCCTTGTGATTTGTCGTTATTAAAGTTTCAGTCTTATCTAACTCTTTAACACCATTTAGCTCATCTATTAGATCAAAAGTAGGCTGTGCTGCCGACAAACTAGATTTAACTGCAATTACATTCTGTTGTAATCGAATTATTGCAGGTGCGATTCTTGAGCTTGCAGCTAGAAATACTGATATTACTGCAATAGCTCGATTGGAATCAAACAAATAAAACTGAATCCCTGCTACAACTGCAATACCTAAAATAACTGATATTTCTATTGTGTATTTACTAATATTTGGGATGAACTTGATCTCTGCATCATATCCGGCCAATTTCATTTTGGTTTTACGTATTTCATTTACATAAAACTCTCTTCCACCCTTAATGAAAAGATCTCTAAAAGAGTTTATACCCTCTGATACTTTTTGATTGAAATAGATACTTTCGTATACAAATTTACTATTTAGTATTGCCACTCTTTTATGAAGTAAGAAATACAGCAAAAACCCAATTCCAGTGAATACAAAAAAGGTTCCAATAGAGGTGACCGGATCCACCAGCATTAAACCAATTAGAATCACTAAGAGCAGAACTAAGTCAGATGCTATAACCACCAAACTTGTTACAGCGCCACCGACTAATCTCTCTACACCGCCAGTAACGTTGTATATCTGGTGCTGAATAGATTTGCTAAAGATTTTTTCAACAGGTCGATTCAGCATTTTTGATACAAGTGAACTAGAAATCTGAGCATTTCGAATACTCATATATCTGAGGGTTCTTCTTAAAAAATACACTGACAGAATTGTCTTTATGATAAAGAAAAAAATTGCCGTACCGCCAAGTAGGATTAGTAAGTTCCGTTGTGGTAATCCATCTAGATTTAGTAGCTCAAGGAATCTAGAGACTTGATCACCTGCTGTTAGCCCCTGTAAGCCTCGAATCAATATCGCAGAAGTTACTCCAATAAGTGCAACTCCAAATAAATCCAAGAATGCTAGAAAAGTGTTAATTACTAAGACTAAGAAAAGTTTAAGGCGATCCTTTTTTTCTAGAAGCAGCAAAACTCTCTTAATCTCTGTAAATTTGAATATAGAAGGATTCACGAAAACCATAAGGGAACTATACCCAATAAACAACTGCGATATTCGGCTTAAAAATTTTACTACTTATCTCTTACTGATTTCTAAGTATTTGGAACTTTTCTTGGTTTTTATCTTTACCAAGTACCCAGTCATAAACATCTAGTGTTTTTCTAGCGGTCATCTCCCAGCCAAAGTGGCTGGCATGTTCTAGTGCTCCCATTGATAAAAGCAATCTGCGGGCAGGTTCAGAAATTAATCTTGAAATTACTGCTGACCAAGCTTTTGGATCATGGCCATCAACTAATGAGCCAGAGATACCATCTGAGACCGCTGTTCGTAGGCCGCCAATAGCGGTTGCAACAACTGGGGTGCCACAAGCTTGGGCTTCAAGGGCAACTAAACCAAATGATTCAGAATAACTTGGCACACATACTAGGTCACTTGCGCGATACCAATCTGGTAATACTTCACGTGATACTGGATCAACAAAGTGTGCAATATCTTCAATCTTCAAAAACTTAGCAAGTGATTTTAATTTCTCTAATTCATTTATGAAACCAGATGCACCGCCAATAATCACTACGGCAAGTTTTGCCCGCAGATATGGTGAGTGGGAGACCATCTCAGCTGCTGCCCTTAGTAATACATCAGGGCCCTTATGAGGTTGGATTCTGCCAACAAAGGTAAGCAAGATGGCGTCCGGTGCAATATTTAATCGCACACGGGCTGCAGCCTTGCCATCAGCTGGTGAAAAACTTTGTAGATCAACACCAGGGGCGACAACAAATACTCGATCTGGACAGGCATCATAAAGTGAAACCAAAGATGCAGCCTCTGCATCAGTGTTTGCAATCAATCCAGTTGCAGCCTTTACTACCTGCTCTTCACCAATTGCTCTGACCTGCGGCTCTGGCTTTTCATTATCTGCCAAATTTAAATTCTTAACCTTTGCAGTGGTATGCATGGTGTGAATCAACGGTATGCCAGTTGCCTCACTTACCACCCAACCTAACTGTCCTGAGATCCAGTAATGAGAGTGCAACAGTGAGTAATAATCTTTAGGTAATTGTTTTTGGTAATTCATGAACGCACTAGTTAATGCTCCTAATTGGCTAGGCAGCTCCTCTTTAGAAAATCCTTCAACAGGGCCAGCTTGTAGATGTTTAACATTTACCCCATCTGCAATCTCAATTGTCTCTAGCAGATTTGGTTTATTTGCTCTAGTAAAAATCTCTACGCCAACTCCTGCTTGGGCCATCTTCTTAGCAGTCTCCACAACATAAACGTTCATGCCACCGGCATCCCCCGTGCCTGCTTGATCAAGAGGTGAGGTGTGAACCATCAAAGTGGCAATCTTTGAAGAGCGTGGGGATTTCATAGAGCTGAGTCTAACTTATGTAAGGAAGATGTTATCCATGGAATACATCCATAGAATCATTCGAAATTCTAAATACAACTGGCCTGCCTAAATACAACTTACTCTTAAATCGAACATAGGCCTTTTCATTCTCCTTTATATCGACTGTGAAGGTATGAGATCCTAGTGAATTCATGGTGAAAGACTTTTTTGCTAACCACTTTTTCTTATTTAAGAAGATGTTCGGAGTAATTTTTATTTTTTCCGAGGTTGGGTTTGTGAAGACAAATTCATATTTAGCAGGTCCTCGCAGGCAATGTTGAACTGTGTAATACCTTGGTATCAAACCGCTATTTCCTAGGGGCTCTACTTTGCCGTTAGATAATGCAACTGCATCAAGATTTCCATGCACATAACCTTTAACGCCCAAGTTCTGGAACTCATACCCGCTGTATCCTCGTTCTGCCAAATAACTTCCCAACATTTCTACTTTACCTGAAATAGAAGGATGAAACACAGCAAAAGTGGCAGCTTCCTTTAACTCATGTTCCATTAGGTTCACAATCTTTATAGTTGTTCGGCCAATATTTTTAATTTCAATTTCTCTAATTCCTAATAACTCACCGGTCGAATCATAAAAATAGAAATTTACAGAGTAAGGTTCTTTTTGATTATTCTCGCCTGCAATTAAACCTAAGACATTTAATAACTCAAACTCAGTTTTCCAAAGATTACTATTTCGAATAGGAAATAAATCACTAATTACGGCTGAATCAGCTGAAGGCGCTTTAGTTAGTTTCTTACCAATAAATAACAAAAGCTTCGCTCTACGTTTGATTTTTGTAGCCTTAATCAAAACATCTGTCATGCTTTAACCAATTTTTCAATCCAAGATTTCTTTATCTTTCCCTGAATTACTCTTCGATTTCCATGCAACACAAGACTAGCTGGTGGATGTGTATGTTCAAGGCTAAGCATTTTTCCTGATTTCGCTATTCCTAGTCCAAATGGAATCCCTGCTATTTCGGGAGAGTAAAATACTGGTAAATCTGTTGCTTTAAAGTTGTACACATCTAAAGGAATCGTAGTTAATGAGTTGGTGCTTATGAGCGACTCAGCAATAAAACTTTTATCAAAACTATTAAACATTGAGATCCTGCCAGATTGTATTTTAGGATCGTTAGTTACATTCAATACTAAGAGATTGTTAATTACATCACCGAATTGAATGAATGGATGAAAAGTTAATAAGCTTGCTTTTGACGGTAGTGGTTCAACGTCTGATTGATAACTTACCTGGGTAAAATCATTATAAAAACCAGAAGTATTTCGCCAAGCTGGAATCTCGCTGTACCAAACTTTTTTTGATGGTAGCGAGTTAAGTAGAGGATCTAGTGGTTTTAGTGAAGGGTAGATTAGCGCTAGTCCTGTGGCTAAACATTCCTCTCCAACATCTGCCGAAGTTATTCTAGCTTCATCGCCTAGTCGCATCTCCATCAGTTTTTTAGAATTCCAATTTTTCCCATTGCTCCAAAGTATGTAGATTTGTACAGGCTTATGGGTACGATTCTCCCAATTATTGGGGCGTTCATAAATTAAATCACAAAATCCATTAAGGTTTGGTGTTTTCATTAGAGGAAAAAACATTACTCGTCCCATCCGGGCTTAACCCAAATTTGATTTTCCTTAGGTTCAAGTTTATCAATTGAAATCAATTTAACAAAACCAAGATTACTTAATAATCCCTGAACTTCACTATTTTGATCTTTATTTTTCTCATCGATCTCAATCAGTATTGATTTAGAATTACCAAAAGTTTTCAGGCCGCCTTGCAGTACTTTACTTTCTAAGCCATCAACATCAATTTTTATATGACTTGGGTTTGGCAATGAAAAAAGCTCAACTAATGAATCTAGCGAAAGGGCCAATTGCGAAGAGACGTTAAAGTTAAGCATTTCAGTACCGTCTTGAGATTTGTTACTTCCAGATGAATTATGGGCACCTCCCCAGATGTTATCGCCCTCCTGCATATAGAAATTTTCTATTTGATTTTTATTCGATAGCGACAAAGGTACAATCGTTATTTTGTCCTGTAAACCATTTGTTTGCACATTTCGAAACAATAGCTCTAAATTTAAAAATGAGGGCTCAAATGAAATAACTTTGCAATCCCTAATCGAAGCCGAATATATCGAGTACATGCCAACATTTGATCCAATATCGTAAATGACTGAATTTCGCTTGATTTTGTCCAGCCATGCTATTGTTTCTGGCTCTTTTGTTAATAAAGTTTTTGCACGGTAAAAAGCAAGCCAGTTTGGTATATGGAAATATAAATCCTTTTTGTTAACCTGACTTTTATATGTAACATCCCAAATCTTTTGTAGTCCTAAAGAAGTGACAAATCTTCCTCTCGGCAACTTTGTTATAAGAAGATTAGTAAACACTAATAATTGAGCAAATACATTTTTGTAAACTTCATAAAGCCAACTTTTCATTTTTTTTGCTTCATGATGGGACTTGTTTGCATTCTTTAATATTACATTATTAAGCACCTAGAGTAGAATCACCTACACAACAACAGATTCGAGGAGAATTGAACTTTAGAGACATTATGAGCCTGGTTCCGACTAGTGTTTCTGTTATTTCTTGCCGTGAAGAAAGTTTGATTTATGGTTGCACTATCTCCTCTTTGGTCAGCGTAGATGTGCAGGAGGAAAATCCTGCAATTGTTTTTGTGCTCAAAAAACAATCACTTGTGGGAGAAAAAATTAAAACCCATGACTTCTTTACTATTAACGTTTTATCTGCCAGTCAGGATGAGATAGCACGAAAATACAGCACAGATAGATCGCCTGAGAACATTTCGGATCATGGTTGGATTATTGAAGGAGATTTTGCAGAAATACCAAAGTGTAGGATTACGATGAGTTGCAATCTACTTACGATTTATGACAACCATGCAGCTGATATTTTTGTTGGTCAAGTAATTAAATTCTCTGGAGATCAAAGTCAGGCGTCTTTAATTTACGATGCTAGAAGATATGGAAGATTTCAATCTAACTAATCAATTAATGCAGCCAAACGCCCGACCACATGCTCTCCGCCATAAATCTTCACACTCTCATCCGGCATCGTAACGCCCCACCGTTTAAAAACTTCCATAATAATTGGCGCAACTGGTCTCCAAGAGCCATCAATTATCTTTATTACAATCACTCTGCCATCACTTAACGCGCACACCTGCACACCCTCTGCTCCCTCCTTCATAAATAATCCAGAAACAGCTCGCATCATCCGGGTAGTTAATCTGCCATCTCCAGCAACTAACTCTGGGTATTTTGTGCAGGCCAAAACTATTTGCTGATAAGAATCTTTTTTAGATTTAACCAAATTTGAAATTGCTTTTGCTAATCCAATTAAGGAGATTGCAAATAATGGCGCCCCGCACCCATCAACACTTGTTGCACTCACTTTTTCGCCAGATAGCTCTTCAATTTCATTTCTAATTGCAACCTGTAGTGGATGATCTAAATCTAGGTAGGTGTTCATGTCCCAGCTATTTTGCTGGCAGGCGATAACCATCCCAGCATGTTTGCCACTGCAGTTTTGGGCTAACTGGCTTGGCGCTTTATCGCCCCAAGAGATTTTCTCTTTTTCACCTAGTGGCTTATCAACAGCGTTTTTTAGTTGTGAGGTTGAGAGTCCTCGGGATGTCAGCATCTTGGTTACTAAATCAATATGTGATTGCGAGCCAGAGTGGCTGGCGCAAATTATTGCTAACTCATTTTCTTCCACCTTAAGCCCAGCCTTAAGCATTGCTGCTGCTTGTAGGGATTTGATTGCACTTCGTGGATAGATTGGTAACTCAGGTGAGCCTTTAGATAAATAGGTTGAGCCATTTGCATTTAAAACTATTAAGTGGCCTAGGTGGATGGACTCAACTAAGTCACCACGCGTTACTTTCGCTAAAACCTCACCAGCAAATTTCTCGTTAATTTTCAGATTGTCTTTCAAGTGAGGACCAAAGATGTGCTTGCAATGTTTGACCTTGCGCTGCCATGTCATATGAGGTGAACAACTCACCCTCTACTAATCCATACAACCTTGAGCCAGCAGTAACTATTTTTGCAGAAGGAGATGAGTAACCCTGATCCATCTCAAGTTGAATTTTGGCACCCTTAACAACGCCAACCCAGCCTTCAGCTATGCCAGTGTTGTGAGCTAGTAACACTTCAAGAACATTGTTTTCTTTAACCCTCCAAAAACCAACCTCAGAGGCAGCTGGCCTGATAATTTCATCATTCTCATCAATGATCCAAGAGCGAGAAAAATAGTTTAGAAAAGCCCTGCCATCATGATTAAAAGAAACCTCTTGGGCAAATTGAAAGCCTGGCACATTTGGATACTCACCACGCCCTTTTCCGCGCCAGGTACCGATTAACCAAGCAAGAGGCATTAAATCTGGATGCAGATTATCCGGAATAGTAAATGCCATTATTTTTTATCCATCTTTAAAGTTTTTCTAAGCCCAGTTACACCCTTATAAATTAAAAAGATTGAAAAGGTAAGACTGGCTGCAATTAATAAAATTGTAGTCAAAATTTCCATTAGGTAAGCCTAACTCCTTACCGAAGTGCTAACTCCTCTTGTGAGGCGCTAACTCCCTCACAAATTAAGGTGGCAACGACTGGCACATTGCGCTTTATAACAGCTAATGCAATTGGTCCTAACTCATAGTGGCGGGCAACTGTGCCTATAAAGCCAACCTCTTTATCCTCTAAAAATACCTTTGCGCCATGCTCTGGCATAGCAACCATTGAGCCATCTAAATGAAGCCTTACTAACTTTCTTGGCGGCTGTCCTAAGTTAAATACCTTTGCCACAGTCTCCTGGCCTCTGTAGCAACCCTTATTCATATGTACTGCCTTATTTATAAAACCTAACTCATTTGGAATGGATTTATGATCTGTTTCAAATAACAATCTAGCTCTGCCTTGCGATACACGTTCTGCCTCTAACGCCCACATGCCAACTTGGGTATGGGCTTTGCTAAATGCATCAGTTGTATCTTTTAACTCACCTCTTGGAACAAGTGCGTAAGGACCACCTAATAGATCAGATTTGCCTGGAGCACGTAGCACTGCGTAATCATTTGATTGATCTTTAACATCAACCTCTAACATAAATTTCATCTTATTTAAGTAAGCTAAAATCTCATTCGTTCGAGAATTTTCAGTGTGTAACCAGGTGGTACTTCCATCATCGACTAAAAACATCTGATCAATTACATGTCCCTGCACATCAAGAATTAATGCTTCAACCCATTTACCTGCTTCTAACTTTTCAAGATGCTGGGTAGTTAATGCATGTAGCCAGGTAAGGCGATCTTTACCTGAGATTGAAATGATTCCGCGGTGAGATAGATCTGCCCAAGCATTTCCTGCTACCCATGCTTTCTGCTCCTGATTTGGCTCACCAAAGTGCCAAATAGCACCCTTATCCGGGCCTGACTCAACTAATACGGCGCTCATTACTTACCTGATTTGTGCGCGCACTTACTACACAATCCATAGATAGCAAAGTGTGTTACATCTGTCTTAAATCCGTAATCATCTGCCAAAGTGTTAACAAAGTTTGCGGCGGTTTCAATTGGGGCATCCCCAATTGATTCACACTCAGAACAGACTAAGTGCAGATGGGTTAACTCCTCGGCTGCATGATAGGTCGCACCACCATGGCCTAAATGTGTATGAAGCACTAAACCAACATTTTCTAATGTTTCAAGATTTCGATAGACAGTTGAAAGATTAATTCCAGGATGGGTTGCTCGAACCTTCTCCGCTACCTCCTCCGGTGTTGCATGGCCTAACTGCCTTACTGCTTGCAGCACTAACTCACGTTGTGGAGTTAAGCGAAGTCCTTTTTCCCGCAGCTCATTTGGTTTAGCCATGGGATAAGTCTAACTGGCTCGCTAGCACCACCTAATTTCGAGAGGTTATGCGAGATTTAGCACGCAAAAGGATTAAGTAAAACTGGCAACCTAAGCAAAAACCAAAGGCAGCATTTAGAAAGGCTGCGCCTAGCGCAAAGCTAGTTGCAATTAAAAAGAGTGTTGTGTTTCCAGTTAAGCCGCCAAGTAGTGCGGTTGCAGCAAAGAGTGCGCCAACTAATTGGGCAAATCTTGGGGCAGCTTCATTCTCACTTGGTACTGGGCCAGAAAGCCGTGGCTGAATCAAGTTGCGATAGATAAAACCATAAAAGGACCTTCGAAGTCCAAATAATACTGCTGATAAAAAGACTGCAAATTGAAATCCAATAATCAAATTAGATTCTGTTACTAAAGCTGCTGATAAAACCAAAGTTGTGATTGCTGCGGTGTATCTTGGACCTCTGGCATCGATTAAACGCTCAGCTTTTGCTTGAATAATACTTGACATTTTTTTCTCCTTTGTTAGATAAATAAGATTAATTTTGGAAAACTAAAAGCAAATTAATTATTTATCCAACAAATACAACCCTTTTTGCGGGCAAAATCAATTACGCGCCGCTTTGTGAAGTAAACAGGTTGTATGAAAAACATCTTGCACATTTTAGGATATTTGGTTCATTACTTCTTGCAAAGCATTTGCACAAAAGGGCTAAATGGCTTTGATCGCTTTGATAAGTTGATCACGTTTTGGCGCACCCTTTGCCCTTGCAACCTCAAACCCCTTGCTGTCTAAAAAGATGGTGGTTGGGGTAGAGCGGATATCAACCCTTCTGACTAAATCAAGATTGGATTCAGCATCGACTTCAATATATGTGATGTCTTTAAATGGTTTAACTACATCTTGAACAATTGCTTTTGCAGTTCGGCATTCAGAACAGAAAGTAGTTGAAAATTGCAGGATAGTAAGGCGGCTGCCATATTTTCCACCGAATTCACCCTCTGAAATCTTTACCCTTGTTCCCTTTTTGATAACACCCTTTTTAGCGCGCAGAAGAAGCCCAATTACTGAGGTGAGTGAGATCAGTAAAAGAAGTGGCAACAAACTTTCCATAGCGGTATTCTTGCACTCTTATGGCACGCCTACTTCTTCTGACAAACTCAAGCGGTGCTAGCGCTGATGTGATGCCATCCCTTGGCTTACTGCAACATGATGTGAAGATCTTGCCGATTGAGGCTTCAGTATTAGTTGAACCACCAGTAGTTGATTGTTTACTCATTGATTCACGCCGTGATCTGCCAGCTGCTAAATCATTTACCAAGTTAATTACCTCAACTGGGGTGGATGTGCCGATCATGGTTATCACTACAGAAGGTGGCCTATCTGCAATAAATGCTGATTGGGGCATTGCTGATGTAATTCTTGATACCGCAGGTCCTGCTGAGGTTGATGCTCGAATTCGGATTGTGATTGGTCAATCTGCAATTGCGCAACTTGCAAGTAATCCATCCTCTGGTGAGATTAGAAGTGGTGAGGTAATCATTGATGAGTCCTCATATACCGCCAAAATAAAGGGACGTATTCTTGATCTCACCTTTAAAGAGTTTGAATTGCTTAAGTACTTAGCTCAACATCCAGGCAGAGTATTTACTAGATCTCAATTACTGCAAGAGATTTGGGGATATGACTACTTTGGCGGAACAAGAACTGTTGATGTTCACATCAGACGACTTCGTTCAAAGTTAGGCCCAGAGTTTGAGGCAATTATTGGCACAGTGCGTAATGTTGGCTATCGCTTTTCAGTACAAAATAATCAAACAACAGCTGATATTAATTAATACCCCTTGCAACACTTAAATCACCTTTCTAAATCACAACAAGAAAGTGTTTTGGCTTTGATTAAGGCTGCTCATGATTTTGATGGCACGCCTCCTATCGCAGAGCATGTATTACTTCACCTTCGCCATGGTGGTGATAAATCAGATTCACACATAGTTTTTGAAGAAGGCAATCAAGTAATCGCATACGCCCACCTTGATACAACTGATCTAGTTGCTGGTCCAAGTGTTGAAGCGGTAGTCCATCCAAACCATAGAGGCAAAGGTTTGGGAGATCTAATATTAAAAGAGTCAATTAAAGTCTGTGGTGATAAGACTCGAATCTGGTCACATGGAGATTTACCCGCTGCAAAAGTAATTGCTGAATCGCTAAAACTTGAACGGCTTTGGTCAAATCTTTTAATGAGTAAATCACTCGGTGAAATACAACCAGTCACTTCCAAATACCCAATCCGCACATTCATGCCTGATTTTGATAATCAAGCATTTCTATCGCTAAACAATAAAGTCTTTGCTAATTACCCAGATCAAGGTGGGTGGAGTAAGGATGATTTAAAGGTAAGGCTTAATGAATCCTGGTTTGATGAAAAGGGTTTTTTTGTAGCAGAAGTTAAGGGTACGTTGATTGGATTTTGCTGGACCAAAATACATGGCGCTCATACCCATTCACGCAATGGTGAGGATGATGATCATGGCCATGACGCACTAGGTGAGATCTATGTTTTAGCAGTCAACCCTGATTACAAAGGGCAGGGTGTGGGTCGGGATTTAACTATTACTGGACTTAATTACTTAAAGTATCAAGGGCTAAACAATGTGATGTTATATGTTGGAGTTGAAAACAAACCAGCATTTAATCTTTACAAATCACTTGGCTTTAATGAGTTTGGCAGTGATGTTATGTATCGGGTGGGTAAGTGAGTATCCACAGATTTTATTTTTATTGCATTTGTAAAGCCTAAATCTTCTATCTTTCGCAGGCTACCTGTGTAGCTCAACTGGATAGAGCAGCTATTTAACTAAGAGCAGGTTGTGGGTTCGATCCCCACCACAGGTAGTATAAAAATAAGGGACCCGTAAGGGTCCCTTATCTATGAGCACTTTCTAACTAAGAGCGCTTAACTATAGCAATTAATCTTGATTAGTGATCTTCACTGAATGTAATCAAACATTCAATATAACTCTCACCTTGGATTCCTAAGTTTTGGGCATCAGGGGGTGCTGTTACTGGTTCAATGCAAATACCATCTTCATCTTGGCTATAAACCATCCAGTAAGGCGTATCGCACTCCATAGTTAACCTGGCAGCTCCTGGCCAAATAATCTCAGGAACTCCTTTAATTTCCATAAATGTGTCATCCCATGGTGGTTGGGTTGGCGTAATGATTTCACCCGTTGGCAGGTAATCATCACCTCTTTTAAACATTTTATTAGCAGCAAATAAAAGCTCTGCTGAATCTCCCTTACCAATCTCACGGGCAAACCATGGATGAAAACCTAGTGTTACTGGTAGATCACAACCATTTGCTTCATACTCAAGTGACCAACGAATGGCATTATCTAAAATCTCATAACTTTGCGTAACAGTTGCGCCATTAAATGGTGATGGCAGCTCTAAGAATTGCCTGCCGCCGCCAATATCCTCCCAAGAGGATTGAGCGCCATATCCAATTAAGGCATGTGGTGGATCAAAGTTATTTGGTAATTGATACTTATTACCCTTTGAATCTTTAACAATTCCATCTTTAATTCTTCCGGCAAAGGGCGCCATTGAAAACCAACCCCAGCTTAAATCCTGTCCACGAAAAGAAACTGCAAACTGCATATCTCGCCACTGCACAGAAGCCAAACGTGCTCCTTGATCTAAATCAATTGCTATTGAGATTTGATCCCCATCAATGTTTAACACCTACTCAATCTCCTTTAGTGTTGGTGGATTAGCACCACTTCTAGAAACAGTTATTGCAGCAGCCTTTGCAGCCCGTTTAAGCATCATTTCTAACCGCACCCCACTCAAAGTATTTAGACTATCTTTCACAATTGCCTCAACCAAAATAGCACCCACTGTGTCACCAGCTCCTACAGTGTCAGCAACTGCAACCTTTACAGCATCAACACTTACCTTTTCACCCACTCGATAACCTGCTAACCCTTGATCACCGTATGTGACCACAATTAGTGATGGCCCCTTTGCAAGCCAATTGTTAACAACCTGGTCAATTTCAAGGGAAGGATAAAGCCACCTTATATCTTCACCACTTACATTCACGGCTGCAGAAATAGATACCCATTGCTCAACCTGCATCACATATTGCTTTCGATCACTAATCACGGCAGGCCGAATATTTGGATCAAAAACAATTGGTGCAATCTTTGCTACAGATTGCGCCCATTCAAATAAAACAGAGGCACCTGGCTCAATTGCTGTGGCAAGGGTTCCTATGTGAAGAATTGATGGCCGTTCAGATTGAGGATTTGCTAGCCAATCTAGAGTGAAATCAAAGGTGGCAGTATTTTCAATCACAAACTCATATGAGGCAGATCCTGTATCACTTAGTGAAACTATTGCTAAACATGTTGGCTTATCTGAATACTTTACGTAATCAAGTTTTACACCTGACGT
>Ga0247836_1006088_pt1 | contig 13655 bp, 13 predicted proteins | sample LaCruzMarch2015__4_FD_187116 | JGI IMG/M metagenome (GOLD analysis project Ga0247836, IMG submission 187116) | Freshwater microbial communities from meromictic Lake La Cruz, Castile-La Mancha, Spain - LaCruzMarch2015_14m | ecosystem: Environmental > Aquatic > Freshwater > Lake | place: Spain...
TGTGTTTAAATCCGTCACAAGATAGCTCGAATTTTGAAAATACGAAAAATTTGGGGGCTTTTTTCACAATCTGACGTTACGCTTCCCGAATGTGCGACGATTAGGAGTGATTTTCGGGAAGCGATTGTTCGGCGTTTCTAATCTCATTTAAATGCTGTTGAAGGCTTTCCTTCTCCTTAGAAGTTATCTTATTCCCAAATAAAAAATGCCAAGCATTTTCTTTGTCTGATACGCCAAATGAAATACCAATTATTAAGCCTACCAAATGAATTTGCCATGCCACTCCTCCTGAATTTTCTGACTGGTAAAGTGTTGACCAAAAGCCCTTTCCTAATATGCTACTATTAAGTAAGAAAATCACTGCAAGTAATTTAACTACAATAATTGCGGGCAACCAGTCTGATTTTAGTTCAAAATCCGTTCTTAAAAATGAAACGAGACTAAATCCTATTGCTGTAAAACAAACGCCGCTAAATCCTATATAAGAGATATTTTCTTGGTGAGGAAGAAAATATAGGAAGAAGCCTGGTAAAATCATCCCTGCTGCCAAAGCATAATAACTATATTTTTTGCTAATATAAAACATGTACGTTCCAAATAAAAGAAATGAAATTACATTTCCCAAAAGGTGTGAAGCATCAGCATGATATAGGCAAGAAAAAAACGCACTCGTTATTTTTTTCGTAATCGAAGTTCCCAAATTAGGTCTTGTTACAAACCAATCAGATGTATTCTCACTTGGAAAGCCTAATTTTAATTGCAAGAAAAAAACAAGAATAAGTATTCCACAAATTGCAGAAGAATAAAAAAAAGCCTGAATGTATTTATGTTGAATCATTTTTTATTGAATATGTTTGGATTCTGTTATTCTTACATATTTTTCAAACCTTTTTTCTTTCTCATCATAGATTTCAAATTCGTTTTCACTATAAAATATCAATTTTTCGGCCATCTTGCCAGATTCAGGAGAGCAACCATTTTTAGGATATTCTGTAATCAAATTTCCGTTCTCAACGCTCCATTTCCCATCCGGGCTCCAGCATCCATATGGCTGTATGAAATTATTGTTAAATGAAGTTATTTGAATAATATGTCCCCAACTATATGTACCATTTTCATGAATTTCCATTAAAAAAATGGAGTATTTTAATTCCTTCCCATCCTGTACGCCGCTAAAAAAGGTTTCATATTTCCAATTACCTATAAGAAGTTTTTTGGTCGTGTCATTTAACATGAGTGGAAACAGTGATTTTTGCTCCTTACTTCTTTCTAAATCCGAACTGCCACATTGTTTTATTCCAAACGAAAGTAACTCTAAGAACAGGAGCATTCCTGCAATGATGAAAATTTGGCGATAGTTTACAGTCATTTTTCGATTATTATTGTTTTTTTGTATTTTTTTTATTTATTTGCTTTTTGTTTTTCAAAATTATATTCTTTTCTCTCAAGAATATTTTTCCAATTTTTACGATCGTGCAAAATTTCTTCTACAAAAATGTTATCAGGCATAGGTTGCCCCTCGTAGCCAAAATTATAACCGATGCCGAATCCAGCAAAATAAAGAATTTTGATCCCCCATTGTACCAACTTTTTTCTATTGCCAGCATTTTGAGCAACTTCCTCAGCAACTGAATAATATTTAGTTATTGTCATTCCGCTTAAAGCACCAGACGGTAATAAATATTTTTCAAACTGTTCTTTTGACACGTCCCAAAAACCATTTCCTTTTGGAATATATTCTAAGTTATTTCGCTCGATTATCTGGATAGAATCGGCTACTTCTCGATATATATAAACATTTTTGTCGAACGCAATGCAAACGGCTGGATAATCCAAGAATAAGGTAAATAGTTTTGAGAATGATAGCAATTTGGATGTATCAGAAGTTGATGTATTATTGGCTTCAGGTTTCAGTTTAGAGCCAATTGGCTTACTTGGTTTTGAAGGAATTGGATTTATTGTATCCAGAGTATCTGTCTTTGAATCTTTTAATAAATCACTATATTTATATCTAAAATATGTAGATTTTTTTTCAAAATAGTCTTCAACCAATCTTTTTTTCGAAAAATCAGGGCTTTGAATTCGTCCAACAATATATCCTATCAATATGCAACTCAACCAAATTAAAAAAACTGCGATTACTGGATGCATCCTATTGGTGGATTGGGCATTCTGGGTTTGATTACTTTGTTGTTCCATTTTAATATATGTATTTTGTTAATTTGATTACGCCGAACGTTACGCTTCCCGAATGTGCGACGTTTAGGAAGCATCTTCGGGAAGCGATTGTTGGGCGATTCTATCTCGGTTAAATTTTATCGAAAAAATACATATTTATATTTTTTCGATAACAATTCGTGCATATACATTTTCGATAGAAGAAAGCGATGTGTGTGTTAGGCCCTGTGAGTCAGTTGATGCCGAGCCAAACTGTACCCAATGATCCAAAATAAATGATGTTGCATTTTGAATCGTTAATTTCCCAAATAATAAAGAAGAGGTGCTTGTACCATCACCTGCAGAATTACTGTATTCATTCGTACCTATAAGATCAGGATTGCCAGTAGTTTGATTTCGAAGAACGACTTGATGCCTTGAAATTGCAGAAGCCATTGCATATCCCTGAATTAAATATGTTCCTGGTTGAAGGGTTATTGTATTGCCTATTAGAGAAACATTAGGAGTATTTGTCCCTTGATTTAAATTACGCTTGTTAAAACCTGCTACCACTCCTCCAGCAGCCCCATTGCCTCTTTGTTCAAAAATCGCAACTTCTCGGCTAGTTGGTCTCCATTGTCCATTATCAAATATTAACATTTGGCCTTGCTGTGGAGCAGTCGCAGAAACAGGTGTTCCTTGAATGCCATCAACCGTTGGGTTAGGGTAGTTGCCACCCAAATCACCATTAGCAGCGCCCGAAATTCCTGAATCATCAGGTGCAGGTTTCCAAGTGTTACTTGATGCATCATATTTAAGCACTTGTCCGTTAGTTGCCCCTGTCAAATTAAAGTTGGTGAGCCGTTCCGCTGTTCTAGCTGCAAAAGCATACGGAACAGTAGTAAACTGAAAAGTTGCAATATCCGTGAATGGTTGGCCCGCATTACCATTGGGTTGGAATGAAATCTTTACCCATTTATTGCCAGTCTGCCAAAGCACCGAACTTAATTGTGTATTTGGTTGACAAAAAGTCGTATTTGGATCGCTGGTATTTGGAAAATTTAAACTGAATTCTCCAAACTGGTTGGTAGTTGCTGGAGTTTGTTCACAATAGATTTTATTGTTTGGCGCTGGTGTGCCTTCGAATATTTCAATTCGAATATAAATGGTGCTACTTACAATAGGGTTGTTATTCAAATCTCGAGCAACTGCGGTAAAATGCAAATTGTCGGCAATGCTGGTTGATTGTGAAAAAACTGTAGACGCAAAGCAGCAGATGAATGAGAAAGCAAGTGAAAAGCAAATTTTATTTTTCATTGTTATAGACGTTATTGTTTAATGAAGGGGAAGGTTTTTAGGGGTATCCCTTGTTCGCTGGAAATTGTGAGGAAGTAAATACCCTGAACTAATGGCGTGGTGTTTATCTCGAATTCTGTACTCTGAAATTTACCTGTACTGATTATTTGTCCACTCGATGTTGATACATTCACAAACCCTTGACGTGTTTGACTATTGGTTAGATGAACGTTTAGATTCCCTGTTGTTGGGTTTGGGAAAAGAGTGGCTTGAAAAAGCGAAATAGGCTCCTTGGTGGAAATAGTGCCACCACTATTTTGTTGTGAACCCATGGTCATCTGGCCACTGCCACCGACAAATACTTCTCCAAATGAAGCTGGAAGTTGATTTGACAATGAAGTTCCGCCAGATGAAAAAGTAACCCTTCCTAGGGCTTGAGCATTGGCCGGGCTGCTAAAAAGCAGCGCGAACAAGTAGAAAATCCAAAAAATCTTCATGTGTAATTCTGATTTTGTTGTTTGTGTGAATTTTATAATATTTTATCGCCCAACGGCTGCTTCAATGTCAGCCGCCGCGCTTAGCGAGCGGTTGACATTGAAGCATTGTTATCTTTATTCGGCCTCTTCATCCGTCATCTTTTTTCTTATTTCCTCTTCTATTTTTGCGCCGATTATCCCCCCTACTATTATCCCTGCTCCACTCGTTAAGAATCCACCCAATATCCTGCCCAATAGCCCTCCCAGTATTCCGCCACTTATTGCTCCCGTCATCGGTGTCTGCTGTCTCATTTCCGCTTTTTTTTTACTACTGTATTGTGTACTCTCTGGTTTTTTGAGCGTTTTTTGAGGCGATAATAATTGAATTTCGCCTAAATCAATCCATGAAATAACCTTGTCGTCTAATAAAAGAGGAGCCGTATCTTTTAAATACATCTGAACATCTTCAATTACTTTAACATTCAATGGGATATCATAAAATTTATTTCGTGCGTTTAATAAAAATTCAAATAATTGCTTGTCCCAATTATGTGGGATAGTGGCAATATTTTTAGTGTCAAGATCTTCAGGGAACCAAATAAAAGTATGTAAAACTGCTCGCGTTTCTTCATTGTCTGGGAAAGGCCCAGAGTCAGTATATTTTGTTCCTATGAAATATCTATCTATTTCAGATAAATATCCAAAATAAACAGTACCTTCGTTAATGAATAATTTTGATACACCTTTAAGAGATGTTTGCATATCAAATCGTGGGATAGATAAAATTCTATACCCATCCTTGACTCTGGTTTCCCAAAATATGTTATTTATAAAAAAAAACCAATCTTTTTCCATTTTTTTCATTTTAAATTGATTCATAATACAGAGTTTCGCCCTCCTGTCCAGCAAGTGGTATCGAAATTAAGTTTATTCCTTCTGAAAGCACGTCAGCAGATTGCTTATCGGCCTCTGCCTGTTGCCTAATGCTTTCATTAAACCGATTAACGCCTAAAAATCTTCCAAAAAGTGGCAAGTTACTTTCAATCCACTTTGTTACATTGGGTGGTTGACGCTTTGCGTTCTGCCTATATTTATTCTTTAAATCTTCTAAGGATGCTTTGAAAAGTAAAGCGGGAATTAAATCTAAACCTTTTCCTGTTGATACAACAGGAACGCCCTCTTGTACACTCACCGCAGACAACAACAAGAACCTTTCCCCAAAAGTAGAATTCGCATCTTGGAAAGATAGTTTTTCTTTCATTAAATCTATTTCTTCTATTATGTCTTGATGCGAGACAATATCTTTATAAAATTTTTCTGCTGTATAAGTCTGAGGAAAAATATCGCATTTACTTAATGCAATAATCCAAGTCTTAGGCCATGGCATAACACCAGGGGCTGGAGCATCCTCTTCCAATTCCATTTTGATTCGCTGCCTTTCAAATTCTTCCCGAAATTTTCCAAATAATTTTAGCAGATAATGGTGACCGCCCTCCTTATATCTTTCACCATCAACAATAAATAGAGCAGCATCACTGTGCAATAAATTCCATGGCAAAGTTTCTCTTTCGTGATCATATTCTGCATCCACGGCATCTGTTGTCCACCATTCCCCAGGGTAATCATCCCATTCAATATTTAGGGCAACCTGATTCAATCTGTTGACCATCAAGGAAAAAGCGTAAAGAGTGTGTTCTAAACTGGCCGGTGGAAATTTTTTGCTTTCAAGTTGATGATACAGTTCTAGCAGCCTATTGCCTTGAGCACGACTATTTGCTACTAAACTGTAGCCACGAGATTTGATAAAACTTGCCGACCTCATCCTTCCATAAAAAGTAGAAAGAAGTACAGTTTTTCCTGAACGGCTTTCACCAAAAGCGGCAATTCTAAGATTCAAAAGATTTGACATAAAATTTTATTTTTTTGTTTAGTGATTGAAGATAACGTTTGTGCTGACGAATGTGCGACGTTTAGGAGCAATTTTCGGCAGCACTTAGTTCAGCGCATTGCATTATTCTTTTGGGGTTGCTATTAACTCATTTATTACTTTGGATTTATTTCACACCAGGGCATCAAAGCACGAAGGTCAAATAAATAACCATTGTCCCAAGGCATTGGATTTCCTTGAATGTAAAGTATTTTCAAATTCCTTAATTTTTCAAATTTATTTGGCATTAAAGATAAAGAGTTATATGAAATGGAAAAATGAATGAGATTACTAAGGTTGGTAATTTCAATAGGTAGGGTTCCTATTCTATTATAATCAAGTTCTAGATGTTCTAATTGGGTCAAGAAGCTGATTTCTATTGGAATAGAGTTGAGCCTATTATTTGATAAATCTAATGTTTTTAGATTTTTCAGGTTTGAAATATTTGAAGGAATTGTTGCAATCATATTGTCAGAAAGTAAAAGTATTTCAATCTGCGGATAGTTAAATATTTTTTCGGAAATTGTTGTTAAGGATTTTGAACGCAAATCTACGGCTTGAGTATATTCATTTAACAAACTTATATCAGTGGTTAAATTATAACTAAAACCGAATGTATCAATTAAATATTTTATTCCGTTCTTTTCTACTTCTGCATAACCTAAATTGTCAAAATTAGTTGCTGCGTCATATTGTAAAGGGATGACTTCCTGTAGACTTCTATTAATAAATCCAAATTTCCCATTTTTATGAATAAGCCCTAAGCTGCCAAAAAAGGTAATGTCTTCTATTGCGGCATCAGCCCTATTTTTTTCGTTAGTAGCAATCGAAAGAAGAGAATCCGATCTGGAAAGTGCTAAAAGGCGTTGTTTTTCAGCAACAATGTAGCTGTTCAAGGCCTTTTCCGCTTTACCCCTTTCATAAATTGCAATTTTTCGTTCCTTTTCAGTTTCCTTTTTCTGTATATTTACGATTGAAAATAAAAGCTTTGCCCTTTCTTCTTCTTTTTGTGCAATTTCTAAATTTAAATGAGCAATGGAATCAGATTTTATAGCTTGATCCCTTTGAAGTGAAAATTCGATTGATGCTTTCTGTGCTTGTTTTGATTTCTCAAATGCCCAAAAAGTCGATACTATGGATAAAATAAACCCTAAAATTGCCATTAGAGCTAATGTTTGAGCTTTTTTGCGTCTTTCTTCTTCTTCTCGTGCTTTATCTTCAGCTTGTTGTTTTAGTTTAGCCTCTTCCTTAAAACGATTGATTTCTGCTGTTTCTTTAACAATCCTTTCTGCTTCTAATCTTTCTACAGCCTCACGATTCTCATTTTCTATCCTAGCTTCCTCGGTTAGCCTCAATTCTCGTGCGTTTACAATTGGCTTAACTAAGGTATCATGGCTCACTTCATAACTAAAGCCGCCTATGCTGTTGGCCTCACGGCGCAGAAGGAAGGCGTTTTCCAACGCTCGCAAGGTCTCGTGTGTAATACCCAAATGTGAATGCCGTTGCACTAGAGCGTCTGAATCCACACTCAAGCGACGCGATTCACCAGTTTTATCGTCACTAAAAATCAAACTTTCCTCGATCAAGCGTTGAGCGGCTTTGGAGACTTCTTCGGGTAATTTATCCAACAAACGTTGGTAATAACCTTCGTAAATGGCCTCAATTTTATCGGCAAAATGTTCGGGCTCAATGCGATTTTGGAAGATACGACCTGCTACAACTTCACCTTCCAAGTACTCGCATAGAATCTGCAACTGGAATGCTTCAATACCGGTGTTCTGAACATTCTGCTTACTTTCTCCTAGTTTCTCAAGTATTAAGCGTAAAGCTTGGGGGCTGTATGTAAACGGTGACGTATGATAATCACCTTGTTTTTGCGCTGGCTTTTCGATGGCTTCTTGTGCCTGAACTTTGCTCAACCCCTTTAACTCGTAACGTTTGTGCAGAATAGCAGGCAATTTGTCTTTCAGGTTGTCCAATTGACTCATCCGGTCGGCCCGAATGGCAAAAAGCACTTTTACATCTAAGGATTTAGATAGAAAACGTCGTTTTGCGTTTTCTAAATTCTGCGCTGCCTCGCGTACAAGCTGCGGCATATCAATGTAAAGTAATTCGGCCAATTGAGATTTTAGAGATTCCTGTTGAACTATTGGATAGGTAAAGAACTCCTCGAATTGATCAAAGATCAGTAGATAGCGTAGATCGCCACGTGTTTGCTGCCGCTTGAAATGATACCACAATGACTCATCAGTAATCAATTTTTCCAGAAACTTTGAATCAGATATTTTATAATCGGGCTTTTGAGAAATATCTATTTCAATGTTTGATTCAGAATTTGTTTTATATAAATCGCTATATAACCCTGCCAACACCTTCTGAACTGGTGTAGTGCTTGTTTCTTCCCCTGAATAACTTCCCAAGCGCACTATAATTGGAACTATAGGCATATCTAAATCTTCCGACTTCGTTAAATGTGGAATGATACCAGCATTGACAAGCGAACTTTTACCATAACCCGATTTTGCAAATAATACTACTAGTTTTTCCAATGTAATCAAAACGCTCAGGTCTTGCACGTCACGTTCCCGCCCAAAAAAGAGGTCTTTATCGGCGGTTTCGAAAGGTCGAACACCTGGATAGCGTTTTTTTTGCATGGCAGTTAAAAATCGGCTTTGAGTGTTTCAGTAATAGCGTCCACAATCCTATTGTACTGAATGGTGTAATCGCGATTGTCAAGTGTTTTACGTGCTTCACGATCTTTCAGGTCGTGATATTGCGCTAGGAGCATAATAGAAGCCTGCTTCACCTTTTCGTTTGTTTTTAGGTGATTGAGGGCCCCCAATAAATCGCCATTCTGCAAAAAATGAACAATTCGCACCGCATTTGGCGTTTTAACTTCCAAGATGTCACGAAACAAGCCTTCGACTTCGGCACGGCGGACGAGTTCGGCCAAAAACGCGGCTTCGTCTTCAATAAACTCAATGCCAAACTGTTTGACCAAGAAAGTGGTAGTGTTGTCGTTTCTCTCCGATGGGTCAATAGCAAATTTTCGAATTGCTTTTTCACCGCTCAAGAGTCGCAATAGCAATTGTGAATACCATTTGTCAAAATCAAAACCAACGAACAAGAAGTGTTTAGCTTGTTGCAAGGCCAAGGCCAAATTTGGAGGCAGTCCAGGCGAACCGAGCAAGGAACTCAAGAGGCGAAATAGGTCATCATAGTCTAGCACGAGGGAGTCGTCGCGCTCCAAGGAGCCACAGAGGTTGTAAAACAATGGCATATCGCCTGATGGTATTTCCACATCCTGTACCGCAGTTCCGCCATGTTGAAAATAAGCAAAACGGTGTTTGATACCATACTTAAAGGCAACATCTGAAAGGAAAGTGTCAGGATTGATGGACAAAATCACATGCGCTTGTAGGCGTACAAGTTTAAGCAGTAAATCCTCCGCTATTTCTTTACCTAAATTATGGTCTTGGTAAAACAGCACAACTTCGCGCTGCACATCTTCTTTGGCAATCTTGTCCCGGAAAAGGAAAAAGCCGTCACGTTCATAATAGTGGGCAATATCTTCGTCGTTAGTTTCAGAAAGTTGATTGCGAAGAATCTCACGCAGTGATCGTGTACCAATCTTCAAAATCTCCGGGCCGACCAATACGACGCATTTGTTTTGCCTAATATCGGCAAAGATGCTGCGGAATTTTTTATCCCACTCTGGAGTGTTAAAGTTGGTCATGCTATTTTATAGTTTTCTTAGGGTGAAACCAGCAATGATTTTTATTGTATTTTTATTTTATTCTTGCGCTGAACGGGAGCATGGGCTACGTGGCCGCGTTTAGTCGGCTATGTGAGACCATGCAGAGTTCTCGGATTATTTATTTACAAACTTTCGTATTTTGTTAAGGTTTGATCTGAAAGATAAGTTTTCAGGAAATTTCGATGAAACTAATGCCAAAGATTCCATTATACCTTCAATCTTATCTTTCCCGACTTTATCAAGGTAGACACTGTTTTGATCCAAATCTGCCGTCAATAACTGGTATTCAAGTGTCCCAATGTCTGTTTTGTATTTAACTGATTTGGGGGCAACCAGATTATTAGGTTCATACCAATCTTCAAAGTCTAAACAACCACCTGTATTACCTCTCTCTACCTTTATTAAAGGGTAAATTTTTGACGATCTATTTATTTTTTTATTGTCATCAATATTTCTTGCTATTAACTCAAAAGACACAAGAAATAAGGTATAAGAAGGCATTGAAAATCTTACAAAAAACTCCTCATTATCTTTGCTTTTAAATTCCCATGTACTAAGACCACCTACTGGCTCTTGGGGAATTAAATCATATTCAGCATGGTTGCCTGATAAATAAATGTAGTATGCTTGAATATCTTTGAAGCCTTGACTTGTCGTATACTCATTTCTTTTCGGGCACTCGGAATAACCATGAACTTTGATGTACAACCTTTCAATAACAAATCTATTTGGTCCATTTGAAACTATTGAAAATCGTGCAATAGTTTCGTTTGAAAGCACACCTCCAACTTGCAAATTAATATCTGAAACCTTGTCGAAATCTGCATAATCATCAGATATTGCAATTTCTTCACCACTTTGAATATCTTCTAAAATTATCTTAGGGGCTTTATCCGGTTTTATACAATATTTGTCAATGTTAACTTTTGCGGCGGATACCCCTTGTTTGTATGATTCAAAAAAATCTTCACACGCTGACTCATTTTCTCCAAGTTTAATCTTTGCAATGCCTCTTTGATTTAATCCAGATTCATGACCAGGCACAAGTACTAGCAAAGTATCAAAATCACTTTTCGCATCCAAGTATTTCTTCATGCCAAGGTAGACGTTACCCCTATAGAAATAAATTTGAGGTTCGCTCTGCTTTTTTAGTTCAAGTATTTGATTGAAGTCGTTTAGTGCTTGTTTTAATCTACCCAGTTGGAACAAACAATACCCCCTCCGCTCTAAATATCGAGTATTGTTAGGTTCTACATCAAGTAATTCATCGAAATAGAATTTTGCATCAATCCATTCTTTTTCATCAAATTTTTTATTAGCAAGTTCTATTATTTTGCTAACCTCAATTATTGACTTTTTTTTTCTTCTTGAGTTTTAATCCCCGAGAATGCAACCACCATGTCTAAATAGATGTTTTCTGCTCGAATTTTACCTTCATTAGTTGAAATAATGCCAGATTTAACACCTTCCATTATTTGGCAAAGTGAAGTTCTGTTTTTCGTGTATTCTTCATAAAATTCCTGTGAGACTTTTACAGTTCTAAATGTCCTTTGGTCTATAAACACCTTGTTCCCTCCGCTAATTTGCGCCCCAATTGAATCAATACTGATCTTGTCTGTAAGTATTACCTTCCCATTAGCAATCACGCCAGATTTAAATTCACCGTTTTTTTCAACTCTAGTTGTGTCAGAGATTTCCTGGAGTTCAAGGCGCTCAAGTTTGCAATACTTTTTTGTCATCAATGAGATTTTCTTTGTTTGCGAACAAGAAATTGTTACGAGTGCAATCAATAAAAAAAAGAATTTTTTCATTTTTAAAGTGTTTAGTTATTTTTTAATTTTCCGAGAACTAGCGTACTACCGCAACTCCTATTGCGTTTATTCCAAATACCTACGCAGTAATACCCCCTTATAAATCAATCACTTAATTTAAAAGCCTTATACTGGTCAGTTGCGGTAATGCGAAAGCAAACATACTACTTACATTTTATATATCCAAAAAGTCAAGCGGACTTTTTAACGCGCCCATTCCTTTTTTAGTTATGTGCGTGTAAATTTCGGTTGTCTTGCTGCTTGCATGCCCCAATAATTCTTGAATATACCGCAAATCTACCCCTTGTTCGAGCAAATGGGTGGCAAATGAATGACGCAAGGTGTGTACCGTTGCATCCGGGTTAATTTTACTTAAAGTTTTTGCAGCCGTGAATATTTGCTGCACGCTTCGTTCGGAGTATTTACCGCCTGTGGCGCCCTCAAATAACCAGGCAACAGGCATGTATATTTCAAAATAATCTTTTAATATGGCGACGGCTTTATCGGAAAGCAGGGTACAACGGTCTTTTTTGCCTTTGCCATTCCGAACAAATATTCTTTTCTGCTCTATTTGCAAGTCGTTGATATGCAAGTTTATAACCTCTCCCAAACGCAGGCCGCCCGAATAGATCATCATCATGATGCAGCGGTGTTTCAAATTGGGTATTGCCTTTAAAAAGGAAACGACTTCTTCCTGGGTAAGTACTTGGGGTAGTTTTTCTTCTTTGCGTGGACGAAACAGCCCGCTCACTTTGTCTTCTTGTTCAATTACAGATGTGTAAAAGAATTTGATCGCACTCAAAATCTGGTTTTGGTGCGAACGGCTAATCTTCCGTGTCTTCAACAGCATGTAAATGTATTGGTCAATCTCTTTTTTGGAGATTTGGCTTGGTTTCATCTGGTCATAATGCCGAATGAAGGCCCGAAAGCAGTTTTTATACGATTTAATGGTCCTGTAACTGTAATTTTTTAGCGTTAACGCCTGCTCAAGTGCTGTCACAGCTGCTTCGTATTTTGCTGGTGTAAAAGTGTATTGAATGCCTTGTTTCGGGAAATTCGCTTTCGATTCCAAAACATGACCTTCCGGAAGATCTTCCTTTGGCGTAAAGTGGAATTTTATCTGCGGTAGGTATTTTGAAATGAACCTGAGCGATAACTGTGTGTAAGGAATTTCCCAAATTTTTTGGTCGGGATTCCATTTTCGACCATGTATTTGTTTGACGGTCTCCAACATTTTTTCTGTCAGGTGCTTGGGCAAATGTAACCAAAGCATCGCTGAGTCATCAGGGCTTTGAAATAGCGCAAGTTCATGCATATTTCGTTTAAAAGATGGGATGAACTCGGTTTCGGCCTTTTCTTGTTGCGGTTTTTCTGGTTTTGAAGAATGTGGTAAGGATTTTATAATCGTACAAGCTGAAAATTCAGTGGTCAGTCGTCCCCAGGCATCGGGGTTATATGCTATATGCCAACATTGATGCTCCGGCGACCAAAGCGCACCACCAAGCCGTTTCATTTTTGTAGGAAAATCTGATGAGAACTCGCTGTTTTTTACGCCAATGCGACGTTGATCGTTGATTTCTAAAGGATGTACAAGGATTTTCATGTTTTTTTTATGCAAACATCCGAACCAAACTTGCTCATTTGCAAGGACTTATGTACTGAATTTTAAAACTAACCGTATAAAGACGAATATAAACGTTTGCGCTCGATTGTAAACGCCTGTATTTTTGCAAACGAATAATTCACTTTTAATCCAAATTTTTCAAAATGCCACAAAACCGCAATTGTTTGCAATGTCAAAAGCCTGTTAAAGGTCGCAGTGATAAAAAATTCTGTACGCCCGCCTGTAAAAGTGCATTCCACAATAATATCTCCAATATCAAGCTCGAACTTTTTAAGGAAACAGAAAGGGTCCTTCGAAAGAATTACACCATTTTAGACCAACATTTCAATCCCGGCGATAAAAAAGTAACGATCGAAGCCGATGAATTGGACAAAGAAGGCTTCAACTGGGAGTACTTAACGCGCATTTTTCACAACAATAAAGGTGTTCAATATGCTATTTTGTACGACATTGCTTGGACAAAATCTGAAAATGGCCGAATAGATCTGCTCAAAAAGTAGTCAATTTTCCCTAATTTTGCGCCCGCGATCCCAAAATGCCCAAATAACAACGCCAGCATGAGCAGAAAAATAGAAATCCTTTCCCCCGCCAAAAACCTGTACCAGGG
>Ga0247836_1006098_pt1 | contig 13635 bp, 8 predicted proteins | sample LaCruzMarch2015__4_FD_187116 | JGI IMG/M metagenome (GOLD analysis project Ga0247836, IMG submission 187116) | Freshwater microbial communities from meromictic Lake La Cruz, Castile-La Mancha, Spain - LaCruzMarch2015_14m | ecosystem: Environmental > Aquatic > Freshwater > Lake | place: Spain...
GTCTCGGAAATCATCAGTCTCCGATATGGAGCAAACCACTAACTGGAGAGCCGGATGCGGGAGATCTGCAAGTCCGGTTCGGAGGGGGGAGCGGGGCAAACCAATGTCCCGTTCCTACCTCTATCAGCAATCGCGCGGCAGCGCACTATTCGTGAAAATTCGTTCTATTTGTGGTAAAAAAAATCCAAACCAATCCGGGTCCTCCATTTTTCCCTTCCCTCCGTGCACACCGCGCTCTCGGGTTAAATCCAAGCCGCATCAGCATCCCAATCGGTCGTCTGAATCGAAAAACAGCTTGGATATCTCACATGATCTCACATAATCTCACATGGAAAAGCAAACTGGCATGTCAGATTTTCGAACAAGTCGATTGAGCCGGAGGCTGGAGTTGGATGCAAGCCTGGCGGAGCGCGTTTATGCCATGATTGCGGAGATCGATGGGGTAAGAAATGCTTGGCGTCTGGCCGGTCGGCTGCAGGCTCGCACTTTGGAACGCTTGGTCCGTTCGGTGATCGTGACTTCGACGGGTGCTTCAAACCGTATTGAGGGAAACAAGTTGAGCGATGCGGAGGTGGAGGCGTTGTATAGCCAACTGCGCATCAGAAAATTCCGCACTCGCGACCAACAGGAGGTCGCTGGTTATTTGGAGGTGCTGGAGTCTGTTTTTCAGAACCACCGGGAAATGAGCGTGGGCGAGTCTTTGATTTTGCAACTGCATCGGGACATGTTGCGCCACAGCGAGAAGGATGAAGGGCATGCCGGCATTTACAAGTTTGGACCGAATCGCGTGGAGGCGAAGGATGCCACAGGCCAAGTCGTGGGAATCATTTTTGATCCCACCCCGCCGCATTTGGTTCCCAAGGAAATGCAGGAACTCGTGGAATGGTATGGATGGGCTTGCGAAGAGAAATTTCGCCACCCGCTGATCCTTGCGGCCAATTTTCTTTTTGAGTATCTGGCCATCCATCCCTTTCAAGATGGTAATGGGCGCACAAGTCGTTTGTTGGCCAATCTGATCCTGCTTCGAGAAGGCTATGAATTTACGGAAGTCGTGTCCCACGAAAAGTGCATCGAGGCACGCAAGGCGGATTATTATCTGGCTTTGAACAGAACACAGCGAAGTTGGAAAACCGCGCGCGAGGATCTCTCGGAGTGGTTGATTTTTTTCCTGGAAATCGTCTGCGAGCAGGCGAGGGGGGCGATTCGCATCCTTGCCGATGATGGATCGGAAAACTTGCTCTCCGAGAAGCAATGGGAACTCTGGAACTGGGCTCGCGCCGCAGGGGACTTCAGCCGCAAGACGGCTGTGGAATCTCTCCGTATGCCGCCGCGAACGGTCGAAAGCGCCATCAAAAAACTTCTGAATCTCAAAAAAATCGAACGCTTTGGTGAAGGAAGGGCCACCAGATACCGTCCGAGAGTTGATTAAAGCAACGAAAGAAAAAGATCTGCGGTGGTAAAAACCCCCTGCTCGCCCTCAATGCTCTGTGTTTAGCCCCAAAGCCGATACCGTTTGGACTTTTGTTACGGAGGTTGCCTGTAGCAGCTGAATAGTCCTGCGGAGCGCGCCTGCCCTCCAAATTCCAGAAGAATCCTAAATTCTGAAATTCTCTCCTAACTAACAAGTTACATCATGCTTCAGGAAATAATATAAAACCACCGATCACACGGATGAACACGGATATGCAGAAATGAGCACGGGTGCATTCGCGGCGCGAATGGGGCAGGGCAAAAACAAAAACTCTGCAAGCAAGCTTGCCTGATTTTCGTTTTTTTCTGCCAATCCCAACTGGTTGGGATTATCCGTGATAATCCGAGATATCCGTGGTTAGTTTCTATACAACCGCGCAGAGCCCGTTCGTTGCCGAACATTTGAACCACGAATGTTTGAATAAACACGAATAATACCGAAGATAAAATTCTCTGGCGAAGCCGTTCCCCATTCGTGAAAATTCGTTCTATTCGTGGTTTTAAAAAATCCCATCGCAAATGGACCGCTATTGATCTTTGAATGGCCCTCGCTTTCTCGGCAAAAATGGGATCATCCGCTTTCCCTGTCCTCGCAGACTATCCAATCTATTTGTCCCAAATTCTGAAATTCTGTTAATTCTGTCAAAAAATCCAAACCAGTCCGCCCCCTCCATTTTTCCCTTCCCACCACCCCGTCTCCGTGCGCACCCTGTCACTGTGGTGAGACCGCTCCTCCTTTCACTCCTCCTCTCCGTCGTCGCGCACGGCGCGCAGCCTGATTTCATGGGCACGCGCATCGATCGCGACTTCGAGATCAAAGGCCTCACGATCCCGCTCCAAGTCTCCCCTGACAGCCCTCAATCGCTCCAGATCGCTTGCGGGCGTGTGCACCTCGAATCAAAAAAACTCGGCCTTTTCCGCATCGGTCCCCTGCCACAGCTTGTCATTGAAGACATGGCCATTCTTCTGCCGCCGGATGTCAACCTCGCCGCATCTGCAGCCGCTCTGGATGCCTTTTTCAATGCCAATCCCGCTTGGTCGAATATTGCCATTCGCGGATTTGAAGTGCGTCAAATGCCGTCTCAGACTACCCTCCTCAAAGCCGCTTCGGTGCGGATCGATCCCTCTCAAGGAAAAATCTTCTTCGAAAAATTCCTTGCCCAGCAGACAATCAGTGACAAGGTTACTGCTCCGCGCGCCGTCCTGCGCCTCCGTGGAAACTTGGCTGGCCAAGTCTTCCGCATCCGAGGCCGCTCCGACGACAGCGTAAAAATTTTCCCATAGAGACAAAATAGCCCCTTTTCAACACCGCCAATCACTCACTTCGTATGAAAAAGACATGCCCACTTCGTGCCTCACTCCTGATCTTGGTTCTTGCCTTTGCGGCATCGCCATTCGCACGCGCTCAGACCAATCTCCAAATAGGCCGGGCCGCTCTGGCCCAACAAACGCCTGAAGCGCTCGAAACCGCCCACCAAGCCTTCAAGACTGGATTGCAGACGACGCCGAACAACGCCGAGCTCAACTTCTTCTACGCGGCCACACTCTTTACCCGCGAGGCCCACACAGCGGAGTTCAAGCAGCAATTCACAAGCCTCAATGCCACCATCGTAAACCCCAGCATCTATGCGTTGGAATACTCGTTCCCGCTCGGCTTTGCTGGCATTTTGCAGCCTCCCGCGCGTGTAAGCACGGACGCCCATCTCACCTACTTGAATTCCAAGGCCGCGCTCATTGATGAAGCCGTGGCCTGCCTCGATAAAATCACGGACGGCAACTTCACCCTCACGCTCGCCTCCTCCGAGACCTCGCTTCTCGACACCAAAGTGGACTTTGCCGATGTCTGCCTCCTGCGCGCTGTCCTCCGCCTCGCCAGAGCCTCTCTACACCTTGCGAACAGCTACAATCTCAGCGGCGAGTATCGCAAACTCTACGACCTCTACGCCGCTGGCAACCTGACTCCACAAGCCGTCCTCGCCGCCTTCCCGCAGCTCTTCAACCTCTCCACCACGCCCGCCCAGCGCTCGGATGCACGCACTCAAATCCAACTTGCCCATGGCGAGTGGAACACGGCCCTCGCCGCCATCAAGGCGACTCGCCCAGCCTCGAAAGGCTCTGTCTTAGGCCCTCTTGGCGAGAGCGACACCGCGCCTTTCCTTTTCGCGTTTGACAGCATCGCGGCCGCCGAGGAAGTCGATGTATTGTTCGACACCCTCGTCTCCTCCCTCAGTTCTCAAGTCACTGTTCCTGCAATTGCGACCGAGGATTTCGCTCTCGAAGGCCAGAGAATCAACCTCTCAAACCTCGTCACATCACCCAGCGGTCCCCGCTTCCTGGCTCCCACACGCTTCGACCGGGGTTTCTTCCGCCCCAGCACTTGGCCGGATGCCACACTCAGCGGGATTTTCCCAGATGCCACGCAGGATCTCATGAACGACGCAGGAAATCTCTTCTTCGTCCTCCAACCCACCGTTTACGAACCCTACCAATTTTGGCTCCTCGCTGGCACCCCCGACGAATCTGGCTATTTTGAAAATGGCAAAGTCCTCTTCGACGAAATCAACGGCATCGCCGTGGATGCCAATGGCAACATCTATGTCGCCGACCAAGGAAATCATGTGATTCGCAAGATTTCCATCGATAATAAAGTCACCACCATCGCGGGGCAGAAGTGGAGCGAGTGGAATGACCGCCGAGCTTTACAGCAACAATATGCGGGATACCCCTCACGCTATCCTGGTATTCTGGACTCGAATGTTGGGCCAATCGCAGTAGATGCAAACGAGACTGTCTATTTTGTAAACGGCAATCGAATTTCAAAAATCTCTGCAGCGGGCGTTCTGTCAGACCTCGCTGGGGGTGAGCAGTGGAACCGCGATCCCGCCGATGGTATAGGCGCGGCGGCCAGCTTCGATGAGATCCGAGCCGTCACCGTTGATGCGCTCGGAAATGTCTATGTCTGCGACAGCAATGCCATCCGCAAGATCGCCCCAACCGGATTGGTCACCACCATGGCAGGGAAAATACGCGTAGGCGATGACTGGGATACCTACGGCCATGTAGATGGCCCCGGCAGCCAGGCAAGATTCCGATATCCCGACGGCATTGCCGTGGATTCAGAAGGAAATCTTTTTGTGACGGACGGCAAAGTCATTCGCAAAATCCAGCCAAATGGCACGACTTCTACTTTTATTGGTAATGCACAAATCAGCAATCACTTTGATGCCAAAGGCGCAAAAGCCCGCTTGAACCGGCCCCGTGGACTCACCACCGACTCCAGCGGCAACCTCTACTTTGCCGATCTCGGCACCGTCCGCAAGGTCAAGCCTGATGGCACCGTCACCACCATCGCCGGCAAGCTCAATCCAGAGCACGGCGCATTCCGTATTCGTGGTCAAATGGGCATCCAAGAAGCAGCGGGAGAAGCAGCCATTTTTGGCGAGGATGATGTGACAGGCCTCGCCGTTGACCGCCGAGGCACGCTTTATGCGTCTTTTCAAAACAGCATCTACGAAGCAGAATCCATCGCTGCCCCGCCATCCGGCACTCCATTCCCGATACCTACTCCGTCGAGCACGCCTTCGACCAAACCGACACCGACACCCTCACCGATTCCAACCCCTGTTCCAACGCCTCAAATTCTGAGCCTCACTCTTTCCATGACTTCAGTCGATTTAACGAATGGAGCGGTGGAGTTGCCATTTACAATCACCGCAAGTGAAATTATAAGTTATGCCTCTGTCTATTTTGGAGGATTTGGGGGTAGTGCAAACGCACGGACCCTTTCCAGCAAAGCCAATGGATCAATAAATATCCCAAGCTATACTCAAGCTGGAACATACACACTAAGTTCTTTATATTACTCCTCGGGTGATTATCCCAACTCACAATCTGCCAACTTCTATGGCAATACAATTCCAGCGGCCTTCAAAGATATCTCCATAACCGTCATCAATCCATTTAGCGATTCAACGCCGCCAGTTGTTCACTCCATTACAGTTCTTACTTCCAAAGTTAATGCGTCATCTTCCAGCTCAAAAATGAGATACCGAGTTCAAGTTTCGGATGATCTTTCTGGATTCAGTTCTCTGAATTTGAGTTTCAGAAATGCTTCCTTCGGTGACCGATCGTCCTATTTCAACGATCAGAACTCACCTGTTGCTGTTGAAGGGATTATGCGGACCTACGAAGGAACCATCGAAATCCCTCAAGGCAGCGCAGAAGGCGATTGGACTCTCCGAAGCCTCTCTGTCTCGGACAACGCAGGAAATAGTGGATCATCAATCCTCACACCGGAGTTGCAGGCTGTGAAATTTACAGTAAGTAGCTCCGCAACGAATCCATCTGAGCCTCAAGACCAATACGCGCCATGGCTAGTTGGGTTGACTCTCGACAGAGCATCCGTTGATGTCACCGCCGCTGATCAGAAGGTAAAAGTCCAACTGGCGATCAACAACGACGACCTCCCAACAAACCACTCGATTTATCTGAGTTTCAACTTGGTCGGTGAAAATGGTTATGGCAATGGGAATTCCATTTCCCCGTCAGATTTCAAGCTCGTCTCGGGAACGGTAGCGAATGGCGTCTACGAAGGAATGCTCATTATTCCACGATATGCAAAAAATGGAAACTACACGATTTTAAACATTTCTATTTACGAAAATAATCAGCCTGGTGAGAGTAAATCTTACTACAAGTGGAATAATTCCATTCCAGCGGAATTTCGTAAGACCATCACCGTCATCGGAACGCAGGATGTCACCGCACCAGTCTTGCAAAACCTTGTAGTCTCCCCAGCTTCGGCAGACACGCGCAACGGTGCGGTTTTGGTCACGGCTAATCTAACAATCACTGACGACTTGAGCGGCTTGCAGGACAAACAATGGTCCCGCGCTGGTGCGCTCGTGCTCCGTAGCCCGAGCGGCAAGGAATTCCTCTGGAGCGAATTCAGTTGGGCCGACCGCATCAGCGGCACCAGCACCAATGGAACCTGCCAAGTGCAATTTGAACTTCCTCAATACAGCGAGGAAGGAGCTTGGACGATCGACTACATCGAACTGGTTGATAAAAACTACAACACTCGCTTTCTCATTCCAGCCAATCTCACCACCCAGCAACTCGCCGCTTCCACGATCCAAGTCCAAGGCTGGTCTCGCGGATGGGAGCAGCAAAGTTTCGCATCTGCAACCTCCACCAAAGGTAATGCCACCATCCAGCTCAGCAACCTGAGCCTCACCTACAACGGCACGGAAAAAGTCCCAACTATTGCAACAAACCCCGGTAATCTTACTCAAAATGTGACGCTTACCTACAACGGCACCACCACCCCGCCAATCGATGCTGGCTCCTACACCGTCGTCGCCTTTATGAACCACCCTGCCTACCAAGGCCGACAAGTGGCAACAATGACTATCTCAAAATCAAGCCAAACCATTGGTGCCTTCAGCGCAATAAGCGACAAGCTTCTCGGCACAGCGCCGTTTGCAGTCACCGCGCCCACCTCAAGCTCTGACTTGCCTCTGATCCTCAGCGTGAAAAGCGGGCCTGCAACACTGAGCGGAAACACGGTGACTCTCACCGGAGCCGGAACAGTAGTCTTGGCGGCGAACCAAGCTGGAAATGAGAACTACAACGCTGCACCTGAAGTGACAACGAGCTTCAATGTCACCACTCCACCACCACCTGCCCCAGCACCGCCTGCACCGCCTGCACCTGCACCATCGAAAAAAGGCAAAAAACCTCCAACCAAAGGCAAATCGTCCGCTGCAAAATCTAAAAAACCGCCCGCAAGTAAATCCAAACCAAGCTCTGCGGCTAAAAAACAAGCAGCTAAGAAATTTGTAGCAAAGAAGGCGAAGAAGTGACTTTTAAAAAATATATGAAAATCTTTAAACTATTAAATAACTATCGAATTAAATTTTATGTTAAAATTTTAACAATTGCTTTTTCTTTAAGTTTTAGTCCTGTGGTCTTATCAGGCGAGTTTGTCGAGGTGTCTCAGGGAGTTTTGCCTGCTACTTCATCATTTTCTGGCACTTCAGTTGCTAAGTTTTATATCGGCAAGCATGAAATAACCTGGTCGGAGTGGCAGGTGGTGCGTGATTATGCCAATCTGCACGGATATGACTTGGCAAATATAGGAAGTGGAAGCGCCGATGATCATCCAGTGAGAGATATTTGCTGGTATGATGCCTTAAAGTGGTGCAATGCCAAAAGTGAGATGGATAATCTCTCTCCCGCATACTTTGTAAGTGGGAATGTTTATCGCAGTGGTGAATTTGGGAACGCAGACTATGCTTATTCTTCCATTACTTTAAATTCAACGGCAAGTGGTTATAGGCTTCCAACAGAAGTTGAATGGGAGTGGGCAGCGCGTGGCGGAGTTTTAAGTCAAGGATTTACTTACAGCGGGAGTAATGATGTGTCTGTTGTTGCATGGTATCAATACAACTCAAGCCCAGTGAGCCCTGCAATTTTCTTCAGTTCTGGCACTCATCCAGTTGGTCAAAAGCAACCCAATGAACTTGGGATATTCGATATGAGCGGAAATGTTTGGGAACTCTGCTGGGACTATGATGATGAATCCACTCGCGTCAGTAGAGGTGGTAGTTGGATGAATTCAGCGAGTGACAGCTCTGTAGATGGTTATGACCCAAGCCATCCTGACTTTAGGTCTTTCAACAATGGTTTACGCTTGGCAGCTAGTTTTAAGCCGCCGACACTGAGTGGTGGGAATAGCCTTGGTGGTGGCGGCCCAGCCCAAGTCCAGAAATCTAAAAAAGCAGCTAAGAAACCTTTAAAGAAAAAGCCTGGCAGTGCCAAAAAGTCCACAAGCAAAAAATCGGGTCCGAACAAAAAGCCTGCTCCAAAGAAAGCTAAGAAGAGGTGATTTTTGACAGGAGTTCTAAAACATACGAAAAACCTAAAACTATGAAAAAATACACTTTCGGTATTGGGCTTCTTGCGTTGCTTCTGAATTTGATTGTCGTATCAAACCTCAGTGCGCAGCAGATTTCGATGTCTGGAACGCTTGGTTACGAAAGACTTGGAAAATCTGTGACTTTATCTGCCAGTCGCATTGATAATTTCGGGGCTTCAGGTTCTATCAGCGGAACACTCGCTCTTCAGTTATGGGGAACTAACGCGCCTTATTATGGCGGCACACTTGGGGGTTACAAACTTGCAGAAATAAATTTAGGACGACTTTTTGGTGGGAATTATTTTGGGAATATCAGTCAAATAGTAAACTTTTTCGAGCCACCAACTGGATATTATAATGTGACTCTCGTTCTTGCTGAGTGGAATGGATATGAATATTTAGTCGTAGATTGGCTTAACTTTACTAATATTCAAAATTTTGGTGGGGTGCCGCCCTACACCCCACCCCCATCTCAAGCACCACTTGATCTCATAGATGAATATGTGGGAACATGGGAGGGAACGCAGACTTTTCAATTTAATGGCACAAGCTATAAAACTACAGGAACGAGCATCGTTACAAGATATCAAAATACTGGTTTTTATTCCAAGGCCTACATAAGAACACCTGGAAAATTACTTGCCGAAGCAGAAGCGTGGCAATTTGATAATGGCACTATGTATGGCATAGTGAAATCTGAAGGAATCGTCATTGGAACAATAACTGGCACATGGTATGTCAGTGGGAGATCAATTATTTCCCATGTTTCTGCCGTCGCTGGAAACACGCCATACACGCAAAATATTAATAGTTTGTTTACTGATAGTGGAACAATAGTCTCCACCACTACAACATCATATGGTGGTTTTGGTAGCGGAACATTAAAAAAAGTCTCCACATTTTCGTCGCCAACTTCCGCGCCAAATCCTCCGAATATGGGAGGAGCGCCTGTTTCCCCAGCCAGCGGTGGACAAGTCCAGAGCCCCAAAAAAGGCAAAAAAGCCCCCGCCAAAGCCAAAAAATCGGGCTCCAAGAAAAAACCTGCCGCAAAGAAAGCGAAGAAGAGGTGATTTTTAACAAAAGCTTCAGGTGCTTGTGGATGGCAAAGACATCGTGAGAAACATCGTGTTCAACGAAATATTCTCCCGAGGAAGTGCCTTCGGCATGATGACGGGCCAGCAGTCTATGTTGAATCAAACGAGCCGGTAAGAAAGTAAATTATTGAAATATTGATAGAACAAATTAAAAAATCTTATGTATCATAAAACAAATAGAATAATAGTCGCTACGGCTATAGCGGTATGGACCTTCAATTCACCACTTAAAGCTGAGCTTCAAAGCCTTTCTTTTCTTTCATCCAATTCGGTAGATGTATCGAGTTCAGAAAAAAACATACCTTTTACTTACACCGCATCAGAAAATATTACGCACATACAACTTTATTTCAGGCAAGAAACCCCTACAGGGTTTGGAAGAATTTATGGATGGACAGGGTCAGGGACAAAAATTCAAGTTCCCAAGTTCACAAAACCCGGCAAATGGATTATTGAGCAGATTGACTATTATCCTGAATATGGAAATCCAACAACCTATGCAAGAAATCCCTTTGCGATTTATGGGAGTTGGCTTGTGGGGGCTGATCCAAAACCACTACCTGCTGGCATGCAGCAACTTGAAATTTTGGTTGCTAACGCGGTAACTGACGATGCGGCGCCCACCCTTATCGATTTCAAAGTGGATATGGAACAACTTCGCTTCACCTCTCAAGGCAGTCTTTACGCTCCATGCACAATAATGGTCGAGGATAACTTATCAGGATTTGACTCGGCTGATATTTCTTTTGGTGAAGTAACAATTGGCTTTAATTCATATTTTAAAGCAGATGGTTCAACAAATCGCTATGAGGGGAAATTATATTTCTGGAACGCAGAAGTAAATAAAATCTACAATTTTGACTCGGCGCTTGTTAAAGATCAAACAGGAAATGCGTTGCACATCTCTTCGTCAGGGCAGCCTTATAGTGATGGATATTATCAAATTAATTCCTCGCCAGTGACTGGAACGCCCTTTGATAATTTAGCCATCCAGCTGCCAGAGACCTTCGTCGACCTTCCCATAGACTCGGATTACTACAGTGTGTCAAGTTCAGACGATTCTTCGAAAAGGTTCAAAAAAGCGAAAAAAACTAAAGCTAATAAACCTTCAAAGAAAAAGCCTGGCAGTGCCAAAAAGGCCACAAGCAAAAAATCGGGCTCCAAGAAAAAACCTGCCGCAAAAAAAGCGAAGAAGAAGTAGGCAAAGAGAGGCGCCCCACTGTAGCGGCGGTCTATGACCGCCGAACGAGAACACTCCCGACGCGCAGCGCCGCAAGCCTCCTGTAGCGGCGCTTTGCGAGAGCCTGAACTGGCAGAAATCCGGCAGTCATAGACAGCCGCTACAAGGAACCTCCAAAAGCTGGGTTCAATTCCTTCCATGCACAGTTATTCTGTCAACGGCTGCTCCAAGACAATTCAGTCCGACACCTCATCATTTTACTGCAATGATTTTGCCAAAAAGCCAAGCCAGTCAGCTCGAAGTGCGTAGGCGGATTCTTGTATAATATTTTGTAATTCTGTAAATTCTGTCTAAAGTTCCTCTGTCTATGAAAAGAATCCTGCTCTTGCTGGCGTGCCTGATTTTTCCAGTGAGGTTGGATGCTTGGACTCCTGAAACCTCGTCCCCAGCGGGCTCGAGTAAAAATCCAGCGCAATGAAACCAAAGAAGAAATGAAACTATTTTTATTCACCATCCTTTGTTGGAGTCTCCTTCTGGGGCACAGTCTTTTCGCGAACAGCGTGGTGCGCTTTTCCAGCAATGTCGGCGAGATCGATATGGAGTTGTTCGATACGGAAAAGCCTCTCACGGTTGCCAACTTTTTGTCCTATGTGAACGCTGGCCGATACAACCAATCGTTCATCCACCGGAGCGTGCCGGGCTCTGTGATTCAAGGAGGCGGTTTTGGGCTGAGTGGCAATGCGGTCGTGTCCGTGCCCACCAGTGCTGCAGTGCCGAACGAGCCAGGGATTTCGAATCAGCGCGGAACTGTGGCCATGGCGAAATTGGGCGACAACCCCAACAGCGCCACCAGTCAGTGGTTCATCAATCTGGAGAATAATGCGGCGATTTTGGACAACCAAAATGGCGGCTTCACCGTCTTCGGCCGCGTGCTGGGAAACGGCATGGCCTTAGCGGATCGGGTGGCAAGTTTGAAGACTCAAAATCTTGGGGGCGCGCTGAACGAGTTGCCGTTGCTCGGGGAGAATGCGACAGTTTCGAATTTGGTGCGATTTCAAAGCGTGAGCGCCCTGCCTGCCCGGACTGTCGTAAGGGAATTCGACTTTTCGAGTGGTGACCAAGGTTTCACCTCGGACTTTGCGGATTTGCCTGCTGGTTACGACCCCGAATTTTACAACCTGGTGGCTGATCACCGGAACTTGCCTGCGGAGCTTGGAGTCGGAAAGGGGCTCTTCATTTCCGGGATAAATCACAGCGACGACCTGTGGATGTTTTGGAAGAAAAAACTCACAGGGCTCCAACCAAACACCGAGTATCAATTGGTGCTGGATATCGAAATGGCCTCGAATGTGGCGCCAGGTCTGGTGGGAGTTGGCGGCGCGCCGGGCGAGAGCGTGTATGTGAAAGCGGGTGCGTCGCAGGCGGAGCCATTGGTGGCGCCGGACTCCGAAGGTCAGCTACGCCTCACGGTGGACAAGGGAAATCAATCCACCAGCGGCTCAGCGGCAGCCGTTCTGGGAAATATTGCTAAGGAAAATGATACTATAGACCGCTATGTTCTAATTCACCGAAACAATCGAAGTATCCAGCAATCCGCCACCACTTCAGCAGACGGTTCGCTCTGGATATTCTTCGGAACGGATTCCGGATTCGAGGGTGCAACATCGCTTTACTACACCCACGCGGCCGCAGTGCTCGCGCCGAAAGCCAAGCCATCTCTCACTTGGAGCACTCCGCCAGCGATTGCCTTCGGCACAGCACTCGGGGCATCCCAGCTGAACGCGACGGCGAATATCGCAGGGAATCTCACCTACACTTTACCAGCGGGGACTGTTCTTCCCGTTGGAAATCACACCTTGAGCGCGATATTCACGCCGACCGATAGCGGAAACTACACAACAGCGAGCGCCAATGTGACAGTGCGTGTTACGCGAGCCACGCCCTCTCTGACTTGGAATGCTCCGGCAGCTATTGGCTATGGAACGGCACTTGGAGCGTCCCAATTAAATGCCACGGCAAATATTGCGGGGAATTTTACCTACACTCCAGCGGTGGGCACCGTCCTTCCGGTAGGCAACCACATGCTGAATGTGCTTTTCACGCCGACCGACAGCGAAAACTACGCGACTGCGAGTTTGGGTGTCTCCATACAAGTCAATACCGCAACTGCCGTTTCCGCTCCGTCGATTGGCGGCGGAGCAGCACCTGCCCCGAGTGGTGGCAACCCTCCTGAAAAGGCGAAAAAAGGCAAAGGTGCCAAAAAGTCTTCTGCATCAAAATCGGCGAGCGCCAAATCAAAATCCACCACTGGCAGCTCAGCCAAAAAATCTGGCACTAAAAAACCGAAAAAGAAAAAGTAGGTAAGGCAGGACGCCTCTGTAGCGGCAGTCTATGACCGCCGAACGAGAACACTCCCGACGCGCAGCGCCGCAAGCCTCCTGTAGCGGCGCTCTGTCAGCGCCTGCGCGGGGAAAGTCGGCAGTCACAGACAGCCGCTACAGCTCACGCGCAGCAACGCCAATATGCGAGCGCCTGCGCGGGGAAAGTCGGCAGTCACAGACAGCCGCTACAGCTCACGCGCAGCAACGCCAATATTTTTCTTGGGCTTACTGCTCGGCGAGGGCGGTCTGGGCGAAGATGAGGGCTGGGTGTCCCGGGTTTTGTTGAATCCAATACTCGAGGGCGGCGGGGGATTCTCCGGCGAGGCGCTCGAAGGCGGCTTGGAGTGCGGTTTGCTGGAGGCTGGTATCGGGAAGTTTCGAGGCCCCTTCGACTGCGCCTGCGGTGTCGTTGACGATCCATGCGGCGGAAACGGTCTCAAGGGCGGATTTTTTCAAGACGGGATCCTGCAACCCGGTGGCCCATTGGAATGCGGAGGCTGGATCCACGAAGGCCCAGCTTTCCACGAGGGCGATGGAGGCGTTTTCTTTCAACTCGGGATTTGTCTGGGCATCAACCCAAGCGCGGGCTTC
>Ga0247836_1006103_pt1 | contig 13625 bp, 10 predicted proteins | sample LaCruzMarch2015__4_FD_187116 | JGI IMG/M metagenome (GOLD analysis project Ga0247836, IMG submission 187116) | Freshwater microbial communities from meromictic Lake La Cruz, Castile-La Mancha, Spain - LaCruzMarch2015_14m | ecosystem: Environmental > Aquatic > Freshwater > Lake | place: Spain...
TAAAAGTCAGCTGCGTGAACTCTTTGAAAAAACTAAATTTCAAAATGTCAAAGAACGTTTTAGGCTTAATGAGCCAAATTTATTTAACTTTTAATAACGTCCCGATTTTTAATGGGACACTAGTGATGACAAATATCGACAGAAGACAGTTTTTGAAAAACATGGGTATGATTAGCGGCGGCGTACTGTTGGCTACGAGTCCGTGGTTTTCGGCATTTTCTGAGCAAAAGCATACCGTAGGCAGCAAAGCACGCATAGGTATTATTGGTCCCGGCTCTCGTGGCCAATTTTTAATGAGTTTTTTGGTTCAAAACCCCAAAGTGGAAATTGTGGCTGTATGCGATACCTACAAACGATCGATTGATGCTGCTCTCAAAATGGCTCCTAAAGCTAAAGTGTATACCGATTATAAAAAGTTGCTCGAAGATAAAAATGTAGATGCAGTGCTTATAGCCACTCCTCTTTATTTGCATTACGACATGGCAATGGATGCTTTTGATGCAGGTAAACATGTGTTTTGCGAAAAAGCCATTGCCTATAGCATGGACGAAACACACAAAATTTATCAGAAGCATAAAAAAACAGAGAAAGTATTTTTTGTTGGTCAACAGCGCCTTTTCGACCCTCGATATATTCACGCCATGGAAATGACACATGCTGGCAAGTTTGGCGAAATTGAAGGAATAAGGAGTTTTTGGAACCGAAATAATGATTGGCGCAGACCAATACCTGCTGATGCTACTGATAAACAGATAAATTGGCGACTTTACCGCGATTGCTCCAAAGGTATTATGACCGAATTAGCATGCCATCAACTACAAATAGGAACATGGGCTATGCGCGAAATTCCTGAAAAGGTAATGGGCCATGGCGCATTAACATATTGGAAAGAGAAGCGTGAAGTATACGACAATGTCAGTTGCATTTATGTATTCAAAAGTGGCGTAAAAATGAATTTTGATTCAATACTTTCCAATAAGTTCTATGGTTTGGAAGAACAAATTCTTTGCACAAAAGGAACAATCGAGCCCGAAAAAAGCAAATATTATTTTGAGGAAATTCCACCTGCACCTGCGTTTTTGCAAATGATGAATGATGTGGAACATGCGGTTTTTGGATCATTACCATTTGCTGGTACAAGTTGGGTGCCCGAAACAGCAAATACAAACGAAGGACATTATTTATTGGATAAAAAGCCTGAATCAGATGGTACTTCGCTCCTGCTCGAAGCATTTGCCGAAGCTGTAATTACAGGCAAACAACCACCGCTTATTGCCGAAGAAGGCTATTATGCAACACAACTTTGTTTGCTTGGCCATCAAGCTATGAAGGAAGAAAGAACATTGATTTATCCTGACATGTATAAAATTGATTATCTGAATCACAAACAGTAATTTACTATTTAATAAAATGAAGGATTTTACAATTTCCGGAAATAGAGTAATACGAGAACTGATAATATTTCTTATCTGTTTTATAATTGCGTTTTTAACAAATGTAATTGCCATAATTATTTACAAAACACACTTTTCCGAATTACTTACCTCCTTATATTATGTCCTTATTTTCAGTCTTTTGATTTATTTTGTTTCTACTTTCATACGCTTACTTATAGCGCCTATTAAGTATTTGATACTACCAAAAAAAATTGAAAAAAAGAAGCACAATCGCCGCATACGTGCCAATTACAAACCCATGAAATTATAATAATTTGCAGTACACACAGCAAAACTTTGCCGGAGATAAAAAGCTTTTTTATGCCTGGTTCGAAGCCATGTATACCCGCATTGATATAGCTTTAAGCGTGCCTGCCGAACGTGACGATTTGGTGGATATTGTTTCCGAAATGGAAGTCTTGATTCAAAAATACGAACGTATTGGAAATAGATTTAACCCGCAAAGTGAGATTAGTTACGTGAACCGTAATGCGGTTGACAATGAGTTATCCATTTCTATTGAACTTTTTAACTTACTCAAAGAGTGTCAGTTGCATAATATAAACACAGAAGGTTATTTCGATATTTCAGTATATTCCACGTCAGGATTACGTAAAGATAAAGTTGCTTATCGATTAAATACAGCTACTAGTGCAATTCAGTTTTCGTACGAAGGCATTATGCTCGATCTATCGGGGTTTTTAAAAGGATATGTGCTTGGTAAATTAATTGAAATTGCTGATTACAATCGGATTGATAATATGTTGATTAACGTTGGGAACAGCTCAATTTATGCCAAAGGCAATCATCCTGTTGGAGTAGGTTGGAAAATTAAGATTCCTGAAAACGATACTGAAATTGTGTTGCATAACCAATGTTTAACTACCTCGGGCAATAGTGAGCTCACAAAATGGCCAATAATGAATCCATTAAATGGCGATGTGGTGAAAAACAAAAAGATGGTTTCGGTTATAACTAATTTTCCTGATCAAGGCGAAGTACTTTCAAAAGTGTCGTATATAGCGCCTCTAGCTGATCTCAATATAATTCTAGAACGCTTCGATGCTAAATTAGTTTCTTCTGAAATAGAATCATAATCCATTTTTAGCATTCCAAAATATTGTAAAATTGAACTAGTGTATGCAATTTTCATATAAAAAGCGGCCTTTGGTAAAAAAATTCCAAAGGCCGCTTCATTTTTTTCAATATCTACTTGAATTATCTATTAATATCTGTAATGTTCTGGTTTGTAAGGACCATTAGCATCAACGCCAATATAAGCAGCTTGATCTGGAGTTAACACGGTTAGTTTTACGCCGAGTTGTTCCAAGTGAAGGCGAGCCACTTCTTCGTCCAAATGTTTTGGTAAGCGGTATACATCAACAGGATAATCTTTGGTATAAAGTTCAATTTGCGCCAAAGTTTGATTTGTAAATGAGTTGCTCATAACAAATGATGGGTGTCCTGTAGCACAACCTAAATTTACTAAGCGACCATCAGCCAAAAGCAAAACACATTTTCCGTCAGGGAAAATATATTTATCTACTTGTGGTTTGATATTTACACATTCAATGCCTGGGTATTGTTTCAGTTTCTCAACCTGAATTTCGTTGTCGAAATGTCCGATATTGCAAATAATAGCAGCGTCTTTCATTTTTTCGATATGCTCAATACGAATAATATCTTTGTTTCCAGTTGTTGTAACATAAATATTTCCTTCGGCCAATGCGTCTTCGATTGTAATAACTCTAAATCCTTCCATCGAAGCTTGTAAAGCACAAATTGGGTCAATTTCGGTTACAATTACACGAGCACCATAAGCCAACATGGAACGAGCACATCCTTTTCCAACATCGCCGTATCCACATACCACTACAACTTTACCCGCCAACATTACATCGGTAGCGCGTTTAATACCATCCGCTAGCGATTCGCGACAGCCATACAAATTGTCAAACTTCGATTTTGTAACTGAGTCGTTTACATTAAATGCTGGGAAAAGCAATGATCCTTCTTCTAGCATCTGATACAAGCGGTGAACTCCTGTAGTTGTTTCTTCGGAAACGCCTTTAATACTTGGAATCATCCGTCCCCAAATGCTACTATCTTCTTTCAATACGTCTTTCAGAATGGCATATAACAATCGCTCATCGTCGGTGCCAGCAGCTTTATCAAGCACACTTGCATCTTTTTCGGCAGCACCACCTATGTGTATCATCATGGTTGCATCGCCACCATCATCCACAATTACAGTTGGTCCATTGTGACCTTCAAATGTCAAGGCTTGCAGTGTACACCACCAGTATTCTTCTAAAGTTTCACCTTTCCATGCAAAAACGGGAACTCCCGCAGCAGCAATAGCAGCAGCAGCATGATCTTGTGTGGAATAGATATTGCAGCTACACCAACGTACTTCAGCACCCAATTCAACCAAGGTTTCAATAAGAACGGCTGTTTGAATTGTCATGTGCAACGAACCCATTATCCGAGCTCCTGCAAGTGGTTTCAGTTTTCCGTGTTTAGCACGCAATGCCATTAAGCCCGGCATCTCTTTTTCGGCTAATTCAATTTCTTTTCGGCCAAAATCGGCCTGCGACATATCAGCTACTTTGTAAGCTAATGCACTGAATAAAGGAGTTATACTCATTTTATTTTTTGTTTTATATTTTTAATTTTCTAATTTCTAAAAACGGCTACAAAGTTACTTATTTTTTCGCGATAGATAAAATGCTGCCTAAAAAAACAACATTACAAGCTTGATATGAAATATATTTAGTAATTTTCAACTTTTATCATTCTCAAATTAAACCTTTTATGTATTGAATTGTCATAATAAGTGGCGTGATAACGATTTTAATTCTGATTTATTTTACTTTTCGAAAAAAATGCTACAAAAAATTGAAATAAATTAGTGCAAAATGCTACATAGAATAAAAAAATCACTATATTTGTCGGCTGATGTTCAATTTGTTAAATATTTTCCACTTCAATATATCGTTTTTGATATTAGTCAATCTCACAACAGTGTGTGAGTATTTTTTTAGGTTAGTTAACGTTCAAAATTTTTACGTTTATGAAAACTTTATTAAAAGCTATCATTGTGCTTGCACTTAGCAGCCTTACATTGCTTAATTACAGTGCTACTATCCAAGTATCGGCACCAAATAATTTGTATACTTTGGTAAATTCGATGAATGATGGCGATATCATTGAACTAACCTCCTCGGGTGGAAATTATTTATGGACAGGGCAGGTAACTGTTTCGGTCGAAAAAGCCATCACCATACGTGCTAAAAGCAGTCTAACAACACGTCCAATTGTTGCATTTTCGGGAACTACCGGCAGTTTTATACGCTACAATAGCACTTCAGCATCGTGGACTTCCAAAAAATGGACTTTCGAAGGTGTTGAATTTGATGGATTTAATGCAGCATCGAGTTATTATGCAAATGGTTTCTTTGTGCAAAATATTATAAACCTTGCTTATGGAATTAATGTTGACGTAAAAAATTGTGTTTTTAAAAATATTGGTGCTCGCACATTTTCTTATCAGGGAGGAGGTGCACCAAGCAATGCTACAACCGCTCAAGGTGGCGACATTACAATTCGTGATTCTGAATTTCGAAATATCTTTCAAGGAGTTTTGTCGGCAAATTCAACCCTCACATACAATCCTGACAACATGACTTTCTGGAATTGTTTGTTTGTTGGACCAGGTATCAATGGTAATAATATTCGCTTTATCGAAACATCCAGGCCTGAGTATAATAGTTATCAAATTGACCATTGTACGTTTGTTAACTCTAACCAACGTGAGCTTTACTTGCCTAATACACAAAGCACTTCGTATATTCGCAATAGTCTTTTTGTAAATGGATACAATACAACAAGCACAAACAATTACAATGTGCAAATTGGGGCCGATTGTGGAATTTATTATACAGCTCCTGGAGGTTCCCGTACAACTATTTATCCATTTAGTACCGCAGCCCGCACAATTAATCCTGTATTAGATAATGTAACAGGAATAGCTACAGCTACCTCTTACCGCACTGGGACAACAGATGGTTTGCCTACAGGTTTTTTTGGCAATCAAATAATATGTACCGAAACCGAACTTACCGAATTAAGTTATACGGGTGGAGCAGGTCCTTCGGCTGCAAAATTATTTAATATATCGGCTACACGATTGAATAATAATATTACAATTGCCGCACCTGCAAATTTCGAAATTTCACTTGCTTCAACTTCTGGTTTCACTTCTTCTCCTATTGTAGTTACTCAAACTGCTGGCAGAGTTAATTCTACTCCAATTTACGTTCGTCTCAAAGCTGGATTGAATAGCAATCTCTATACGGGAAATCTTCAAATTACTTCTGTTGGAGCAGCATCACGCACTATTAGTCTTTCGGGTACTGTTGTAAGTGGTCCAACAATTTTCACTTCCATATCTTCACTTGTAGGTTTTAGTTATACTGCTGGTACAGGTCCATCAAATCAACTATCCTTTGTTATAAATGCTGCATCCCTCACTAACAATCTAATTGTTTCGGCTCCAACTAATTACGAAATATCATTAAATTCGGGAGCTAGTTTTGTAGGAGGCAGTTCATTAAATATTGCTCAAATTGGAGGAAAAGTAAATAATTTGAATGTTTTTGTTAGGCTGAAATCGGGCTTGGCACAAGGAAATTATACTGGAGACTTATCAGTTACATCAACGGGCGCAACATCCAAATCAGTAGCTGTGAGTGGTTTCATTCAAGCTGCTCCAGTGGTGCTTACTGTTTCAAAAACAGCATTAATTAATTTCACGTACAGCAATGGCAATGGCCCATCTGCTATACAGGCGTTTACAGTAAATGGTAGTGGATTAACTTCCAATATTAAAGTTACAGCACCTGCTAATTACGAAATTTCATTTTTTACTGGTACATCGTTCTCAGGAGCAAGTACGCTTTCAATAGCTCCTGTTAATGGAAATGTATCGCTTACCAATATCTACTTGCGTATGAAACGCGATTTAGCTGTAGGTACATATACAGCCAAATCTACTATTGAAACAACTGGAGCTACTACCAAAGAAATTAACTTATCGGGTTTTGTTACCGAAGCTACTGGTATTACTGTTACAACTACTACGCTCAATGGATTTGAATACATTGTTGGCAATGGCCCATCAGCTGAAAAATCATTCGATATGACTGGTGTAAATTTAACAAATTTTGTTTTAGTTACAGCTCCGTCCAACTATGAAATATCAACTTCTACTGGGTTCGCATTTTCAGGTGCAGGACAAATGATGCTTGATCCAGCGTCGGTCAATGGACAAACCTTACGTATTTATGTTCGCCTAATTGGCGGATTAAATGCTGGTGGATATAATGGAAATCTTACAGTAAGTTCAAGTGGTGCTGCTACAAAATCAATTTCTATTGTAGGTAATGTGTACAATTCAACAGTTGTAATTCGTGAACCAGCAGTATATCCAACACGTTTTTTGAATTATACTTTGACAAATAAATGGATGTTCTCCAAATATACTTCCAATTACAGTTTAGGAAATGAGTTGGTGGCAGCTTCGAACATGGCACGTGGAATGACAGTATGGAACGGGAAAATGATTTTTGCGGATAGAGGAAATAAGCAAATTGTGGTTGTAAACGGACAAACTGGCCTGAAGGAAACAGCCATTCCTCTTAACCCATCTATGTTTACATATATTGGTCGTAATGTGGCAAATACAGCTGACAGTACTTTTATTGCTGGGACTTACATGCACAACGACATAAAAATTGACAATGCCGGTAATGTGCTGATTGCTAACTTAATTACAACAAACACACAGTGCTACCAAATTTATAAAATTGATATGGCTACCGGAAATGGAACATTGGTAATAGATCAATCCAATTTAGCTAATCTTTTCCCATTAGCCACTACCATGCGTTTCGATGCATTTGGTGTTTGGGGAGATGTAAATTCCGATGCTGTTATTTATGCTGCTAATAGCGCTGCCTCTTCGATGGAAGTGTATAAATGGACTATATCAGGTGGTATTGTAAGTGTTCCTTCGGTTATTCGACTGGACAACACTACAATTGGAACCTATTTTACAGGCCTTGAAAGTCTTGGTGGAAGTGCGCATGTTTACCCTGTATCGGCCGATAATTTTTATGTTGATGGTGGTGGCACATATCCAACCTTGGTAAATAGCTCGGGCGCTGTTCTCGATGGATTTTACCGTCAGTCTTCGGCATTGAAAGATTCGGTAACAGTTCCGGGTCAAAGTTGGTACATGAATGCTGGGAATAATGGAATGGCTCAATTTACGATGGGAGGCAATCATTTTTTGGTTACCTCGGCAACTAATACAACTGGAGTTCCAGCTTCAGCATTCCGTCTGTTTAAATTTTCGGACAATACTAAATCCTTTGTAAATTTGGATTGTATGTGGACTTTCCCACAGGCAGGTATGGGTGTTACAACCAATGGTTATCGCACTGCAATTCCAATGGTTACAGTTAGTGGTTACTCAGCCAAAATTTATATTTATTGTGGCGAAAATGGCTTTGGAATGTACGAGCTAAACATGAATCCTTTATCAACCGAATTGGACGAAAAACAACTTACAAACAATAAAATTAGTGTGATAAATCAGGAGTTTAGAATAAATAAACCTGCTCAACAATTTGAAGTTTACAGCATTACTGGTCAATTGTTGCTGTCGGCTGTTAATGTGTCGAAGCTGAAAGCTCCTAGCACAAAAGGTGTTTACATTGTTAAAGTTATTGATAAGGCAGGTGAGTCATATTCTCAAAAAGTAATTATGAAATAAACCAATTATCTGAAAATAAAAAAGAGCTGTCCTGATTAAATTCAAGACAGCTCTTTCATTAACGTATGGTTCGTTCGCTAAGCCTAAATTCGGACGGTGTAAGACCTGTCATGCGTTTGAAAGAGGTGGAAAAATATTCCAAACTTGTAAATTGCAATTTAAACGAAATTTCTTTAATTGAATCCGTTGATTCAACCAACATCTGTTTTGCCTTATTCAATTTTATGTCGTTATAATACCTGGCAGGCGATTCATTAGTGTATTTCTTGAAATTCCGACGGAATAGCGCATAGCTTAAATTTAATTGCGATGCAATGTTCTGAATTGGCATATCTTCATACACATTCTCATTCATAATTATTTTGGCTTGTTCTATTTTTTGCCTTTCTTTCTTTTCGAGTGTTTTGTTTTTCGACTCGGCAATTATTAGCCCTAATACATGAAAAAGCATGCCCGACAAGTACACCTGCGACGACTTTAATCCATTCTGAACCACATCAATGGCTCGATGAAAAAGTTTCATCAATTCTTCGTTAAACCCAATATCAATAATGGAGTTTTCAATCGGAAAAAATTTGCGTATGAGCATGCTAAATACCATATCTGTCTCAAAGCGGATAAAGTATTCTTTCCATTCGCTGGTATTTATATGATAGTAGGTGTATTTTTGGTTTGGGCTGATAAGTAGTATTTTTCCTTTCGAAATTTCGAGTTCGGGCGCATTGTCAAAGCATACATAGCCTATGCCATTAGTAATATAAATCAACTTAAATTCATTGGATACTTTACCCTTTTTGTATTGATACTTAAAATCCTTTGATTGGGTGGTGCTATTCTTCTTTTCGTTGGCATGCACCATTTTATATCCCACCGAATTGATGGTGATTCCAAAATTGATATTATCATCTTTGATAACTACATTTTTAAATTCCGAAAATGAATTGGCATTGTTCATTATAATTCATATAAAGCATCCAGAAATAAATCAAGCATACAAAAGTATGAATTTTATACCAAACTACCATCAAAATGATGTTTTAACCGTATAAAACAGTAAGAGGGTGCCCTTGCGGACACCCTCTTTTGAACATAAATCGCTGCATTATTGCTTTTTAATACTGATTTCACTTTCAAGAGTTCGATTTTCGACTTAGCTTCAAGAAACTGACTTGCGTCCGTTTTCTTCTATTTAAGTCTGTCGTTGGTTACGTTTTACTTAGCTTCTTCCGACTTTTGAAATCTTCGTTCATTGCGCTTTCGATTATCTGTGTCGATATTTTCATTGTTTTATCAATGGGAACTATCTTCGGATTCATGAGGTGCTTCATCGTCCCAACTTCCACTTTCTCAGCTGCTATTTGCATAGCTTCTAAACTTGTGAAGTTGCTTGATTTAATGCTTGCTTCATCTATAGCACATCTTCTTAATACTATTATTAAGTACATGTGATACATAGAATCTCGTTTTCGCCTTGCACGTTTTTTAACTCTTTTGGCTTTTTACCAAAAAATATAAAAAAGTTCATTATAAACTTCATTACTAGTCAAACTCTGGAAATCCGCGACCTTTAATTTTTTTTGGACTGCATCGTCCTGAACTTTTAGTCACAATTTCGAAATCATTTCTGCTTTCTCTGTTGTGGCCGGAAATGAATTAGAGCAACGAATTGCTTTTTATTTTATTTCCATCCCGACTACCCGGCTTACCTTTCTCTGGGGGGAGATTGGCTTGCGTTTTATTCAAACGCACCATATTTATATTTATTAAGTCTAAAACACTTCGGAACTTTTACCAAGCTTAAAACCTTAAAACCATTTGTATTACTATGCATCTCATTGCCCGCTTTCGCAAACAATAACGGAGATAATTATACCTTAATAGTCAGTGCGTTTTTTACTTTAATAATAGTATCTTCTTGTTTTTGGAGTCAAAAATTCAACTATTGACTTTTCTTGATGTATCAGTATTTCAAAGAGCGTTTTAACATGCGATTCATGTTTTGAGCCGTAACTCATGATGCAAATATACAACATCGGATATAGGGTTTGCAAGTTTTTTGACCTGTACTTATAAACAACTTATGAACAGCAGTTGTCAACAGGCTAACTAACTATTAATCTACATATTATAAATTTTATGTTCATAACTAGTTGATTTGACTACTTAAAGTTTAAAATACTGTAGATTAATCAGATGAAGGCTGATTTTAATCAATTGTTACCCAAAAAATAAAAATCCAAACAGCTTAAATTAATAAAAAATATATTCTTTGAATATCGTTGATAATCAAGTACGTATAGAATTATATTTTTTTATCAAGAACTATTCTAAGAATATATTATAACAATTAGATTTACATTTACTGAAATATTTAAAATACACAACAGCCCATAGTAGATTATTGATTCAAAAAACTTTAATTGAAATTTTGTTTCGATTTAGTTCTTCTAAAAATAATCCAAATAAGAATACTATTTTTCTGAAATAAATATCAATCAGCATAAGTAATGAATATTAAATTGTTTTCAATTAAATAATTTATGTATTTTTAATAATTACACATAAGTCTGTATTTCAATTATTTATATTATCAAGTAGATTATTATGTAATATATTGTAATATATGTAATATGTATTTCTTGTAAAAGAAGAAGAATTATAATTATTTTTGTAATACATAATGAGTGGGAGAATTGCATCTTATTGAGGTTTAACCGCTAAATATAAGGAATAATTTTTTTTATTTTGATTAGAGTAAAATATCAAATTAAAAATATCCATTTATAGTTTTGTATATATCTCATATTGATTTTAATATATTTTATTCCCAAACAATTTAAAAAAATTATCTTAGACCTAATGCTCTGCATAAAAAAAATAATTTTATTTATTTTAATTATTACACCAACAATCATATTTTCCCAATCAAAGAAAATATCTCGTTGGTCATTTATGCCTGAATATGGGTACAATGTTTTCGACGGCGATATAAATCAAGATTTGTTAAATGTCATCCCCACTTCGTTCAGAGATATTACTTTCGGCGCCAATATTGAATATGCATTAACACCAACTTGGGGTTTAGGTATTGATGCTTATTACTTTCCACTTCGGGCAAAAAACAATAGCCCTACAGCTATGTATATCAATACCGACCTTGTAAACTCTAATTTTTTAGCTACCATTAATTTTACTCGATTAATTTTTCCGAATACAAAATCGAAACTTTTTGTGCTCGGATCAATTGGTATGGGTTTGGCATATTACACCTACGATATTCGTTATTTTCCAAGTAATGACGTAATACCTGATGATGCCACTTATGTAGATGTAAAGTACAATGGTCAAGTTCGCCCCATTCATTTAACTAAGAGTGGCGTAATGAAATATGGTGTTTCGGTGTCAACTCCAATTACTTTTTCGCTCGAATATAATTTTAGTAAACCATTGGCTGTTGGAGCTAAAGTACATTACAGAGCTTATGCTAAGGACAATCTGGAAGGTGCTACTTACCTCAACTGGGATGGTGTAACCAATGATTATATCGGTGCCGGAACTGTATACTTGCGCTATAAATTTAATTCCATTAAACGAGACCACTTACGAAATATTACCAATAGAGAATGGGATCCAGAACCTAGCTTGGCTATGATAGAAGAGGTTAAGAAAGATATGGCTGGGTTAAAGCGTAGGGTGGATACGGTGGAGAAAAAAGTAAAAGATTTATTCCCACGTGTAAAAAAGCTCGAAGACTTGATTGCTAATGTTGGACCAGACTCCGACAATGATGGTGTTATTGACTTGCGTGATTTAGATCCGAATACTCCTCCGAACACAGTAGTTGATTTTTACGGTAAAATACTTCCTGTACAAGTTCAAAAAGAACAAAAAAGTCAGCGCAATAAAATAGAAATTCCTGACGATATTCCTGCCGTTTATTTTGATTTTGATAGAACAGAACTCGACAATGATGCCTTAATTACCATCAGCAAAGTGGCTTCGCAAATGCGCAAAGATACTTCGTTGCTCGTTGAAGTACGTGGCTATTGCGACTTTTTGGGCGATATGACGTATAATGAAAGTTTAAGTCAGCGTCGCTCCGATAGAGTGAAGCGCGAATTGGTGAAAATTTGGGGCATTGCTGATGATAGAATCATTGCCAATGGAAAAGGAAAAATAATACTACCTCAAATGAAATACCGTCCGAACCGTAGATGTGAATTCTTTTTTAGCAATGATATTGTAGATGTACTGAATCAGTAGTACATTAAGTTTGCAGTGAACAGTTTGCAGTAAAGAGTAAAAGACAATTTCATATTTAATAAATTCCACCTTTAATTTTCAATTCTTCAAATTTCTAATTTCTAATTTTAAATGCAACCAACCATAATCGACTTATTAAACCAGAGTGTTGACAAATATGCTGACAATCCTTTTTTATGGGAAAAAGGCGACAAAGGCTATCAACCTACTACCTACGCCGAAACAAAACATCAAGCTCACATATTGGCTGCCGGCTTAATAAAACTAGGTGTAAAGTCGGGCGATAAAGTGGCTTTGCTATCCGAAGGCCGAAATGCATGGATTATTGGTGAGTTAGGCATTTTACATGCCGGTGCTATCAATGTTCCATTGTCGATTAAGTTAGAAGAAAGCAACGATTTGATATTTAGATTGATGCATTCCGAAGCTAAATACATTTTGGTTTCGGGTTCGCAATTAAGAAAAATTAGAACTATTGCTTCGGCTCTTCCCGAAATTAGGAATGTGATTGTTTTCGATCCACAAGTTGATTACGAAGCAAAAGAAGTGCCGCTAACTCAATTGCAAAAATGGGGGAAGGATTTTATTAAAAAAAATCCCGATTTAGTACAGGTTGTGGCTTCGCAAATAAAGCCCGACGATTTGGCAAATATTAGTTATACCTCGGGCACTACTGCCGACCCCAAAGGCATTATGCTCACACACCGCAATTATACTGCTAATGTGGAACAGGCATTAACGCTTATGACCATTCCGCCTACTTACCGCACATTAATTATATTGCCGCTCGACCATTGCTTTGCGCATGTGGCTGGTTTTTATAGCTTTATGGCTTGTGGCGCAAGTGTGGGAACGGTACAGGCGGGCAAAACTGGTCTCGAAACATTGAAAAACATTCCTGTAAATATCAATGAACTCAAGCCCGATTTGCTGTTGAGTGTGCCAGCTCTGGCCAAAAACTTCAAGAAAAGTATTGAAACAAATATTAAAGCCAAAGGGCCTGCTGCTGAACTACTTTTCAATACAGCTCTCAAAATGGCTTATGCTTATAACAAAGAAGGTTTTAATAAAGGCAAAGGTGCAGCAGC
>Ga0247836_1006105_pt1 | contig 13620 bp, 11 predicted proteins | sample LaCruzMarch2015__4_FD_187116 | JGI IMG/M metagenome (GOLD analysis project Ga0247836, IMG submission 187116) | Freshwater microbial communities from meromictic Lake La Cruz, Castile-La Mancha, Spain - LaCruzMarch2015_14m | ecosystem: Environmental > Aquatic > Freshwater > Lake | place: Spain...
ACGGTGAGCACATGCGGGTACCACTCGACCATGATGTGCGGGTAGTACGTCAGCCAGATCGCACCGCGCTCGGGCAGTTGGCCATTGCGGTATTTCAGCAGCACCTCGTGCCATTTTTTGTAGGTGTCCGAGCCTGGCTGCCCAAAGCCGCCCGACACGCCCACAGTCTGCACCGAATAGTGCTCCTTGAACTCCCAGCTCAGGTCGTCGCAAGTGACAAACTGGCCCAGCCCCGGGTGGAAGGGGCCGACGTGGTAGTCCTCCAGATACACCTCGATGAAGGTCTTCCAGTTGTAGTTGCACTCGTGCAGCTCCACGCGGTCGAGGGCATAGCCGTCGAAACTCAGTTGAGAGCGTGGCCCCATGCCTGCCAAATCGGTGGCAATGTCGCGGCCGTTGTCCTCGAACAGCAGGCCGTTCCACTCTTGCAACTTGTAGTTGTTCAGGTTCAGGCAGGGGTCTTGGGCAAAGTGCGGCGCGCCCAGCAATTGGCCGCTGGGCGAATACGTCCATCGGTGGAGAGGGCAAACGATGTTGCCGCCCGCGCTGCCTTTTTGTTGGGTGTTCAGGTTGCCCCTGCCGCTCAGCATCACGGCTTGGCGGTGGCGGCAGACATTGGAAACCAGTTCGACCCCGCCTTGGGCGTTGCGCACCAGGGCTCGGCCTTCGGCCTCATGGGGCAGGGTGAAATAGTCGCCCGGGTGGGGCACCGCCAACTGGTGGCCCACATAGCGAGGGCCTTGCCGGAAGAGCGTGTTCAATTCGCGCTGAAACAGCGCTTCTTCGAAATAAGCAGAAACTGGTAGTTGGCTTGCGGCCTGCTGCAGTTGAAGACTTAAATCAGACATGGATGACCTGACCTAGAGACTCCCCCTATGAAGGGGCAGGAACAAAGCGCTGAATTCATGGAAAACGGCGCAAAAAAATAACAGAAATTACTGTCGCGGGTTGATCATTCTAACCCCGGGGAATGCTAGCAGGGGCTGACAAGGCCAATCCAATGGAAAGCCTGCAGTCGATGCTGAGCCAGATCAAACTGGGCAACACCCTGCTGCTGCTGGATGGGACTACCCAAGCGTCAGCCAAGTTCAGTCTTAAAGCCTAAAATCGGTTCTTTTTGTTGGAAGACCCCATGCCCAAGGCTGTTCAAGCTGACCTCGCCGATGCCGTTGCGGCGGATGTGCCTGCCTCATACGAAGCGGCTTTGTCGGAGCTGGAAACACTGGTGGGGCAGCTCGAGTCGGGGCAAATGCCTTTGGACCAGCTGCTGACGGGTTACCAGCGCGGCGCTGTGTTGCTGTGCTTTTGCCGTGACAAGCTCAAAGCCGTCGAAGACCAAATTCAGGTGCTGGATGGCGGACAACTCAAACCGTGGAGTGGCGCATGAGTCCGTTGGACCTCAAAACATGGATGCAGCCGCACCTCGATCGTGTTGAAAACACCTTGTCTGAAGGCATTGAGGCCCATTCGCCCGCCGCTTTGGGCGAGGCCATGCGCTATGCCGTGTTGGACGGCGGCAAGCGCTTGCGGCCCTTGCTGGTGCTGGCCACAGCCGAGGCGGTGGGCGGTGCTTCAAACGGCCCCTCGGCGCTTAACGCCGCTTGTGCCATCGAATTGATCCACGCTTATTCGTTGGTGCACGACGACATGCCCTGCATGGACAACGATGTTTTGCGGCGCGGCAAACCCACAGTGCATGTGCAGTTTGGCGAGGCGCAAGCCCTGCTGGCGGGCGATGCCTTGCAGACTTTGGCTTTTGAAATGCTCACCCCCCAAGATGCCAGCGTCAGCGCTGCAGAACAAGCGGCCTGCGTGGGCTTGCTGGCCCGGGCTTCGGGCTACCAAGGCATGGCCGGGGGCCAAGCGATTGACCTGGCCAGTGTGGGCCAGCGCTTGACGGAGGACCAATTGCGCCAGATGCACCGACTCAAAACCGGGGCGCTGCTTTTGTGCAGCGTGCAGATGGGCGCAGCCTGCGTGCCGGGCGTGTCGGCCCCAGTTCAAGAGGCTTTGACCCGTTTTGGCGAGGCCCTGGGCCTGGCTTTTCAGGTGGTAGACGATGTGCTGGATGTGACCGCCGATTCGGCCACCCTGGGCAAAACGGCGGGCAAGGACGAAGCCGCCGACAAACCGACCTATGTGGCCCTGATGGGGCTGGACGCGGCCAAAGCCTATGCCGACTCTTTGGCTGCTCAGGCCATGCAGGCACTGGCCGATACCGGCTTGCCCGAGGCCCGTTTGGCCGCTTTGCGTGCCCTGACCGCCATGGTGATCACCAGAAACAACTGACATGACCGATTTGCTCAAGAACATCGATTCCCCGGCCGATTTGCGCCGCCTGCAGCGCTCAGATTTGCCCCAACTGGCCGACGAGTTGCGCCACTGCGTCCTGGACAACGTCTCCAAAACCGGTGGGCACCTCAGCTCCAACCTGGGCACGGTCGAGTTGACCGTGGCATTGCACTACGTCTTCAACACCCCCGAAGACCGCATCGTCTGGGACGTGGGTCACCAGACTTACCCGCACAAAATTCTCACGGGTCGGCGCGAACGCATGCCCACGCTGCGCCAGTTCGATGGCTTGTCGGGCTTTCCGCGCCGGGATGAAAGCGAATACGACACCTTTGGCACGGCCCACTCGTCCACCAGCATTTCGGCCGCTTTGGGCATGGCCGTGGCGGCCCGCCAAAAAGGCGAGTCGCGCCACGCGATTGCGGTGATCGGCGACGGCGCGATGACGGCGGGCATGGCCTTTGAGGCCCTGAACAACGCGGGCGTGGAAGAGTGCAAGCTGCTGGTGATCCTGAATGACAACGACATGTCGATCAGCCCGCCTGTGGGCGCGCTCAACCGCTACCTCGCCCAACTGATGAGCGGGCGTTTTTACTCGGCCGCCAAGGCCGGGGCCAAGAACGTGCTGAAAAACGCCCCCCCGCTTTTTGAGCTGGCCAAGCGCTTGGAAGAAACCGCCAAGGGCATGGTGGTGCCCGCCACGCTGTTCGAGAAATTCGGCTTCAACTACATCGGCCCGATCGACGGGCACGACCTGGAGTCGCTGATCCCGACACTGGAAAACATCAAGCACTTGAGCGGCCCGCAGTTTTTGCATGTGGTGACCAAAAAAGGCCAGGGCTATGAAAAAGCCGAAGCCGATCCGGTGGCCTACCACGGCCCCGGCAAGTTCGACCCCAGCGTGGGCTTGGTGCCTGCCGCCACGCCCGCCAAAACCACCTTCACCCAGGTGTTTGGCCAGTGGCTGTGCGACATGGCCGAAAAAGACCTGCGCTTGGTGGGCATCACCCCTGCCATGCGCGAAGGCTCGGGCATGGTGGCTTTTCACCAGCGCTTTCCCAAGCGCTATTACGACGTGGGCATCGCCGAGCAGCATGCCGTGACCTTTGCCGCAGGCCTGGCCTGCGAGGGGCTCAAACCTGTTCTTGCCATTTATTCCACCTTTTTGCAGCGCGGTTACGACCAACTCATCCACGATGTGGCGCTGCAAAACTTGCCGGTGGTGTTTGCAATTGACCGTGCCGGTCTGGTGGGGGCTGACGGAGCCACCCACGCTGGGGCTTACGACATCGCTTATATCCGCTGCATCCCCAACATGAGCTTGGCTTGTCCGGCCGACGAGCGCGAGTGCCGCCAGTTGCTGAGCACCGCTTACGCGCAAAACCACCCGGTGGCGGTGCGCTACCCGCGCGGCGCAGGCGTGGGCACCGAGCCCGGCCGCGATCTGGACACTTTGCCCTTTGGCAAGGGCGAAGTGCGCCGTCAGGGGGAGAAGCTGGCCATTCTGGCCTTTGGCACCTTGCTGGCCCCGGCTTTGCAGGCTGCTGAAAAGCTCAACGCCACCGTGGTGAACATGCGTTGGGTGAAGCCGCTGGACACCGAGCTGCTGTCGCAAATTGCGCAAAGCCACGAGCACCTGGTGACGGTGGAAGAGGGCTGCACCATGGGCGGCGCGGGCAGCGCGGTGGCCGAGGCCTTGCAGCAGCTGAACCTGCAGCGCTCGGTGTTGCAGCTGGGCTTGCCCGATGTGTTCATTGAGCATGGCGACCCGGCCAAGCTGCTGGCTTTACAAGGGCTGGATGCGGTGGGCATCGAGGCGTCAATTCGACAGCGTTGGACGGACTGAGGCCTTGGAGATGGCCTTTTTTAGGGGGGCTGGCTTTTGTGCCCCTCCCAAGTGTCCAACTGAAGATTGAGATATCTTCAAAGACCTTGAAGTTTTTGCTGGTTTAAAAAGGGTAAACCCCCAGATTTAGGGGGCGATTCACTTTCTACAATAAGCCGGTGTTTGTTTTTCATGGCCCGATGTTTCGGGTGGTTTTCAAATTTTCACAAGGAGTCCATTCATGGATCGTCGTTCCCTCATCAAAAACACCGGCATGGCCGGTATTTTGGCTACCGGTGTTGCACCTGCGGTTCACGCCCAAGCAGCCCTGCGCTGGCGTCTGACTTCCAGCTTTCCCAAGGCGCTGGACACTTTGTTTGGTGTGAACGATGTGTTCGCAGCCAAGGTCAAGGAAATGACCGGCGGTAAGTTCGAGATCACCACCCACGCGGCCGGTGAATTGGTGCCCGCTTTCGGCACCATCGACGCCACCAAAGACGGCACCGTGGAAATGTCCAACACCGCGCCTTACTACTACTTTGGCAAGGACGAAGTGTTTGCCTTGGGTTGTGCCATTCCCTTTGGTTTGAACAGCCGCCAGATGACGGCTTGGATGCTGCATGGCAACGGCATGAAATTGATGCGCGAGCATTACAACAACTACAACATCGTCAACTTCGTGATGGGCAACACAGGCGCTCAAATGGGTGGCTGGTTTCGCAAGCCGATCAAGTCCTTGGCCGACTTCAAGGGCACCAAATTCCGCGTGGGCGGGTTTGCAGGCAAAGTGGTTGAGCGCATCGGTGGCGTGCCACAAAACATTCCTGGCGGCGAGATTTACCAAGCGCTTGAAAAAGGCACGATCGATGCGGCCGAGTGGGTGGGCCCTTACGATGACCTGAAACTGGGCTTCTACAAAGTGGCCAAGAACTACGCGTACCCAGGTTGGTGGGAAGGCGGTCCTCAGTTGGACCTGCACATCAACAAAAAAGCTTACGACAGTCTGTCCAGCGAGTACAAGGCAATCATCGAGGCGGCTTCCAGTTTTGCAGCAACCGACATGCAAGCCCGTTACGACGCACGCAACGCTGCATCGCTCAAGACCTTGGTCGCCGGTGGTGCCAAGTTGTTCCCTTTCCCCAAGGATTTGATGGACGCGGCTTTCAAAGAGTCCATGGCCCTTTACGAAGAAATCGGCACAAAGAACCCAGGTTGGAAAAAAATCTACGGCGACTACTCGGCTTTCCGCAAGGAAGCCAACCAGTGGTTCCGCTTCACCGAAGCGCGCTTCGACAACTACATGCAATCGGCCAAACTGTAATTCAGGCCCGCATGCATGCACCACAAAAGGCCCTTCGGGGCCTTTTGTTTTGGCCAAGCCAGCTCGGTGCTTGGCTATAGGGCAAACTTCAATCCATGCAGCACATCGATCTCTCGTACCAATGGACCCAGCCGGGCCATGAAACGGCGCGCAATCGCCAAAGCCCCTTGCGCAACCCCCTCATGGACTTGTTGCAAGCGGTGCGCCACGCCGGCTCGATTGGCGGTGCAGCCAAACATCTGGACTTGTCCTACCGCCATGTTTGGGGCGAACTCAAGCGCTGGGAGCAATCATTGGGGCAACCTCTCATCGTTTGGGAGAAGGGCCAGGCCGCCCGGCTGACCGGTTTTGCCGACAAGTTGCTTTGGGCCGAGCGACAAGCGCAAGCCCGGTTGGCGCCCCAAATCAGCGCTTTGCAGGCCGAGCTGGAAAAAACGTTTGCAGTGGCCTTTGATCCCACGCACCAGGCCTTGGCCATCTATGCCAGCCACGACGATGCATTGGTCATGCTGCGGGAAGAAGCCGCAGCCCAGTCCTTGCACCTTGACTTGCGCTTTTGCGGCAGCGTCGACGCCATCCGCGCCCTGAACGAGGGGCGCTGCCATGTGGCGGGTTTTCATGCACCTTGGCAACCCGATGCGGATTCGTTGGTGGCCCGCACCTACAAACCTTTGCTCAAGCCTGGGTTGCATAAGCTGATTGGTTTTGCTACACGTTCGCAAGGTTTGATGGTGGCGCCGGGCAACCATTTGCGTTTGCAAAGCTTGGCGGATGTGGCCCAGGCCGGCGCGCTTTATGTCAACCGCAGTCCGGGCACAGGCACACGCCTGCTGCTGGACCAGTGCCTGCAAGTTTTGGGTCTGCAGGCATCGGACCTGACAGGCTATGCGCACGAAGAAAATTCGCACAGCGCGGTGGCTGCTTGCATTGCTGCGGGTCAGGCCGACGCAGGCTTGGGCATCGCCAGTGCGGCGCAGGTGCATGGGCTCGATTTCGTGCCTTTGTACCCGGAGCGTTATTGGCTGGTGTGCCTGGCCTCGGCCCTGGACAGCGAACCCGTGCGGCAATTGCGCGCTTTGCTCAGCGAGTCGGCTTGGAAGCAACGTTTGCAAGCGATGGCCGGATACAGTACCACCGCCGATGCGGGTCAGGTGCAGTCCTTGCGCAGCATGTTGCCTTGGTGGCAATTCAGAGCGGCGCGCACTGCTGCAAGGGTTAACCCTTGATTTTGGGTGACTGTGAAATGTGCCTAAGGCACCCGTCAAAAATATCAACCCAAGCATTTGGCGTGAATGCGCTGAGGCCGGTTCACTCAGACTTACAATCGAGCCAGATTTTCTGGAGGACAACATGTCATTTTTCTTGTTGATTTCGCGGGGCATTGACCGTTTGAATCAAAGCGTGGGTCTTTTTACCACTTGGTTGATTTTGGCCACGACTTTGATCAGTGCGGGCAACGCGATTGTGCGAAAGGCTTTTGACTCGAGTTCGAACGCGCTGCTGGAGATCCAGTGGTACCTGTTCGCCGCTGTGTTTTTGTTGGGAGCAGGTTATGGCTTGCTCAAAAACTCGCATGTGCGCATTGATTTCATCTCGTCCATGCTGACTCCGCGTGCGCGTAATTGGATTGACGTGGGCGGCATCTTGCTGGCCTTGTTTCCTTTTTGCTTCATTTGCATTTACCTGTCTTGGCCGCTGTTCATGCAGGCGTACACCACGGGTGAAATGTCCTCCAACGCGGGTGGTCTGATTCGCTGGCCCGTGTATGCGCTGGTGCCTGCCGGGTTTGCCTTGCTCATGCTGCAAGGCGTGTCGGAATTGATCAAACGATTGGACTTTTTGTTGGGGCAGGGCGAAGACGTTTTGTCGTCTGAAGAGACTATGTCCGATGAGCAAAAGGAACTGCTCGCACTGGAAAAACTGGCGCAAGAACAAGTTCAGGGAGCACGTTGATGGAAGCGACTTTTCTGGCGCAAAACTTTGTGCCCATCATGTTTGGCGGCCTGTTTGTGCTGCTGCTCACGGGTTTCCCGGTGGCTTTTGCCCTTGCCGCTTGTGGTCTGGGCTTTGGCTACATCGGCATGGAAGCGGGACTGTTTCCGCCCTCCTTGTTCCAGGCCTTGCCTTTGCGCATCTTTGGCATCATGCAAAACGACACTTTGTTGGCCATTCCGTTTTTCACCTTCATGGGCATCATCTTGCAGAAATCCGGCATGGCCGAGGACCTGCTGGAAACTGTGGGCCAGGTCTTTGGCCCGGTGCGTGGCGGTGTTGCTATTGCGGTGATTTTGGTGGGGGCCTTGTTGGCTGCGACCACGGGGGTGGTGGCGGCTGCCGTCATTTCCATGGGCCTGATCTCTTTGCCCATCATGTTGCGCTACGGTTACAGCCGGGTGATCGCCACAGGGGCCATCACCGCGTCCGGTACCTTGGCGCAGGCCATTCCGCCGTCTTTGGTGTTGATCGTGCTGGCCGATCAGTTGGGCCGTTCGGTGGGCGACATGTATGCCGGTGCTTTGGTGCCCGGTTTGTTGCTGGTGTGCCTGTATGTGCTGTTCATTGTGGCCGTGGCGATTTTCAAGCCCGCCATGGTGCCTGCATTGCCACCAGAAGCCCGCATTTACCGTGAAGCCAATGGCAAATCGGGCCATGTGTCCTTGATGTTCTTGCTGATTTTGTGTGCGGTGGTGGGCTTTGCCTGGGCCTCGGCGCACAACAGCATCATGACGGCTTGGCTGGAACGTGGCCAAGATGCGCCAGGTGACGAAGTGGTCATCATGTCCATGACCGTGGCTTCCTTGGTTGCATTGGGTTTGGCCATTGTCAACCGCGTCACCGGCATGGGCTTGTTGTCCAAATTGGCCGAGCAGGTGACCTTTGTTCTGATGCCTCCGCTGATTTTGATCTTCCTGGTGTTAGGAACCATCTTTCTGGGTGTGGCCACGCCTACTGAAGGCGGTGCCATGGGGGCTTTGGGCGCCTTGATTTTGGCCATTGGCAAGCGCCGTTTGAGCATGCCTTTGATGAACCAGGCGCTGGAAAACACGGCCAAGCTGGCCTCGTTTGTGCTGTTCATCCTGATCGGCTCTACCGTGTTCAGTTTCACCTTCAATGCAGCCGATGGTCACATTTGGGTGGAGCATTTGTTTGTTGACATGCCCGGTGGTGCGATCGGCTTCTTGATCGTGGTGAACATCCTGATCTTTATCTTGGGATGCTTTATTGACTTTTTCGAGATTGCTTTCATCGTGATCCCGATCCTGGCCCCTGTGGCTGAAAAGATCTTGCCCGGGATGGTGCCAGGCATGACGGCCGACCAGGCCATGATCTGGTTCGGGGTGATCGTGGCGATGAACCTGCAGACCTCGTTCCTGACGCCGCCCTTTGGTTTTGCCCTGTTCTATTTGCGCAGCGTCGCGCCCAAGAACGATTACAAAGACCGTGTCACCGGTGAAAACATCCGCGCAGTGACGACCTCTGAAATCTACAAAGGCTCGATCGCTTTCATCATCCTTCAGTTGATCATGGTGGCGGCCATCATCATGGTGCCGTCTATGGTCACAGGTGGCCTGCAAAAAGGTGTCAAAGTGGACGCCGATGCAGCCCTCGAACAGATGCTGGAAAGCGAAAGCAAGTCTCAGGACGAGCAGGCTGATGATCTCAAGCCCGAAGGCGACGAGGCGCAAGAGGACGATCCCGCCAAAGCCTTGGAAGCCGACATGAAGGCTGACAAGAAGTAAGCTGAGAGTTCTTTCTTTCATCTACAAAAAAAGCCCGGTTCGCCGGGCTTTTTTGTAGGCGACTTAACCGTCCTGTCATTTGGATACGAGGGCTCGTGTTCAGCCTATGCAAACTTGTTCATAGTGGTCACCCCTCATGCCTTGGAGGGTGCTTGTCCCGTAGCATCCTAAGCGCTGTATGAACACTTTCACCGACAGCGTCCTGACGGCGCTGAACCTCGTCACTTCTTTCGATCCTGCCCTGTGGGTGGTCGTCACCCGGTCTTTGGCCGTCAGTGCCACGGCCTGCCTGCTGGCCTATGGCGTGGGCGTGGCGCTGGGCGCTTGGTTGGCGGTGGCGCGGTTTCGCGGCCGTGGCCTTGTTTTGGTGGGCCTGAACACCTTGCTGGCGCTGCCCTCGGTGGTGGTAGGACTGGTGGTGTATTTGCTGCTGTCGCGCACCGGGCCTTTGGGCTTTTTGGGTTGGATGTTCAGCTTTCAGGCGATGGTGCTGGCCCAGTTCATTTTGGTGGTGCCGGTGGTGACGGCGCTGACACGCCAGGTGGTCGAAGACGTGGAACGCCAGCACGGCGAACAGTGGGCCTCGCTGGGCGCAGGCCCTTGGCTTCGCAGTTTGTTGCTGGCTTGGGACGAACGCCTGGCTTTGCTAACCATTGCCGTCACCGCCTTTGGCCGTGCCATCTCGGAGGTGGGCGCGGTCATGATTGTGGGCGGCAACATCGACGGCTTCACCCGCGTGATGACCACCGCCATTGCACTGGAGACCAGCAAAGGCGATTTGCCGCTGGCGCTGGGGCTGGGCATGGTGCTCTTGGCGGTGGTGCTGTTGCTCAATACCTTGGTGGCAGGCTTGCGTCGCTGGGGTGCGGCGCGCCATGGGCGGCCAGCGGCGGCCGATGGGCTGGTGGGTGTGCAGCCATGAGCGCCGTGCAGATCACGCTGGACGCTGTGAGCGTCCAGTTGGGGGCGCAACAGGCTTTGAAGGGCGTGAGCTTGCGCATCGCGGCGGGCGAGCGCGTGGCACTGGTGGGTTCCAACGGCTCAGGCAAAAGCAGCTTGCTGCGCACCTTGCACGGTTTGGTTCCGCCCACACAAGGGCAGGTGACTCAAGCGCCGGGTGTGCGCCAAGCCATGCTGTTCCAAAGGCCGCACATGCTGCGCTTGTCGGCCTTGAACAACGTGGCGCTGGGCTTGTGGCTGGACCGCGCTCGAGGTCTGAATTGGTCGGCCGCCCAAGCGCTGGCGCTGCAGGCTTTGCAGCGTGTGGGCCTGCAGTCTGTGGCGCGGCAAAACGGCCGACAGTTGTCGGGCGGGCAGCAGCAGCGCCTAGCCTTGGCCCGTGCCTGGGCACGCCAGCCCGATGTGCTGCTGCTGGACGAACCCACGGCCAGCCTAGACCCACACGCCAAACGCGAAGTCGAAGCCTTGATGGCCGAATTTGCGTGTGCGCCAGATCGCCCGTTGACTTTGGTCTGGGCCAGCCACAACTTGGGCCAAGTCAAGCGCTTGGCCACCCGCGTCGTTTATCTGGAGTTCGGTCAAGTGATGGCCGACTTGCCCGTGGCCGATTTTTTCAACACGGCCCTGCTGGCTGAATGCAGCCCGGCAGCCCATGCTTTTGTTCAAGGAGAACTTTCATGACCTTCCGATATTCCCTGACCCGTCGCGCCCTGGTGTGCGCCGTTTTGGCCACCACCTCGGTGTGGGCACAAGCCCAGTCCATCGTGATGTCCTCGACCACATCAACCGAGCAGTCGGGCTTGTTTGCGCACTTGCTGCCCGCCTTTAAAAAGGCCAGTGGTCTGGACGTGAAAGTGGTGGCGCTGGGCACAGGCCAAGCGCTGGACATGGCGCGACGCGGTGATGCCGATGTGGTGTTTGTGCACGACCAGGCGGCCGAAGAAAAGTTTGTGGCCGATGGTTTTGGCATCAAGCGCTTGCCCGTGATGTACAACGACTTTGTGCTGATCGGCCCCAAGGCTGACCCGGCCGCCACCAAAGGCAAAGACATTGTGGCGGCCTTGGTCAAGTTGGCGGCTGGCAACGCAGCCTTTGTGTCGCGGGGTGACAAGAGCGGCACGCATGCGGCCGAATTGCGTTTTTGGAAGATGGCCAACCTGACGGACAAGAAAGGTAGCGGCTACAAGGAATGCGGCTGCGGCATGGGCCCGGCTTTGAACATCGCGGCGTCTTCAGGCGGCTATGTGCTGGCCGACCGCGCCACTTGGCTCAATTTCAAGAACCGCGCGGATTTGGCCATCCTGGTGGAGGGCGACAACCGCTTGTTCAACCAATACGGCGTCATGGTGGTCAACCCCGCAAAACATGCGCACGTCAAACAAGCCGATGCGCAAAAGTTTGTCGACTGGATCACCTCGGCCGCTGGGCAGGGCGTGATTGCCGATTACAAAATTGGCGGCGAGCAGTTGTTTTTCCCGAACGCGGTCAAGTGATTCCGGCTTTGGGCAAGCTGGTTTGGCGATAGATCGCTGGGGTGGGCAGTCAGGGGCCTGTCAGATGTGTTTCAAGCTGAGAATTTTGAGGACAAGCCTGCTAAACATAGGGTAAATACGGATCGGTTTGCAGGGGCTTGGATTAACAATACCTATGCATCCCGATTCATAAGCGCGGGCTTGAACAGCCCGTCACCTCACAGGAGTTACACATGCAGAAAGTCCTGCACATCAATCCGGACAAATGTACCGGCTGCTTGCAGTGCGAAATGGCCTGTTCTTTCGAGAACTACGGCACTTACGCCACCTCCAAATCGCGCATCAAGGTGTTTGATTTCCATCACACCGGCAAAAAAGTGCCCTACACCTGCACCCAGTGCGACGAAGCCTGGTGCCTGCATGCCTGCCCTGTGGAAGCCATCACGGTCGACAAAGTCACCGGCGCCAAAGTGGTCAACGAATCTACCTGCGTGGGCTGCAAGGTCTGCACCATCGCCTGCCCCTTCGGCACCATCAACTATGTGCAAGAGACCGGCAAGGTGCAAAAGTGCGACCTGTGCGGCGGTGACCCGGCTTGCGCCGACGCTTGCCCGACCGGCGCCATCACGTTTGTGGATGCCAACTGGACCGGCATCGACAAGATGAAGCAGTGGGCCGACAAGTTGGGCAATCAGCCCTCGGCCTCTTAAATCCCCCCACAAGGAGCATCAACATGTCTTGGGCTGGAAAAATCCTCCGCGTCAACCTCACGGCTGGCACCGTCAAGTCTGAACCGCTGAACATGGAGTGGGCCAAAGCCTACCTCGGCTCACGCGGTCTGGGCAGCAAATACCTGATCAGCGAGATCGACCCCAAAGTTGACCCGCTATCGGCTGACAACAAACTCATTTGGGCCACCGGCCCGCTGACCGGAACCATGGCCTCGACCGGTGGCCGCTACACCGTCATCACCAAGAGCCCGCTCACCGGGGCCATTGCCTGCTCCAACTCGGGTGGCTATTGGGGCGCTGAGCTCAAAATGGCCGGTTGGGACATGGTCATTTTTGAAGGCGCATCGGCCAAGCCGGTTTACTTGCACATCAGCGACGACGAAGCCGAGTTGCGCGATGCGAGCCACCTGTGGGGCCAAAGCGTCTGGAAGACCGAGGAAATCCTCAAGTCCAGCTTGCAAGACCCCTTGCTGCGTGTCTGCAGCATCGGCAAGGCCGGTGAAAACGGCGTGCTTTATGCTGCGGTGGTGAACGACCTGCACCGTGCGGCTGGCCGCTCGGGCGTGGGCACTGTCATGGGCAGCAAGAACCTCAAAGCCATTGCGGTGCGCGGCACCAAAGGCGTGGGCAACATGCAAAACCCCAAGGCGTTCATGGCGGCGGCCAAGGCGGCCAAAAAGGTGCTGGCCGACAACGCCGTCACGGGCCAGGGCCTGCCAGCGTACGGCACCCAGGTGCTGATGAACGTGATCAACGAAGTCGGTGGTTTGCCTACACGCAATCACCGCGATGTGCAGTTTGAAGGCGCCAAAGACATCTCGGCCGAAGCCATGGTCACGCCCCGCGAAACCGACGGCAAAAAGCACCTGGTGACCAACCAAGCCTGCTTTGGTTGCACCATCGCTTGCGGCCGCATCAGCAAGATCGACGAAGGCCACTTCTCCGTCAAAAACAAGCCTGAGTATTGGGGCGCCAACGGCGGCCTGGAATACGAAGCGGCTTGGGCACTGGGCGCAGCCAACGGCGTGAATGACCTCGAAGCCTTGCAATACGCCAACATGATTTGCAACGAAGAAGGCTTTGACCCGATCAGCTTTGGCACCACCATTGGCGCCGTGATGGAGCTGTATGAAATGGGTGTGCTGACCAAAGAGCAAATTGGTGTCGAAGCACCCTTTGGCTCGGCCGAAGCCTTGTGCGAGTTTGTCGACATGACCGCCAAGGGCATTGGTTTTGGCAAGGAAATTGGCATGGGCTCCAAGCGCCTGACCGCCAAATA
>Ga0247836_1006110_pt1 | contig 13612 bp, 14 predicted proteins | sample LaCruzMarch2015__4_FD_187116 | JGI IMG/M metagenome (GOLD analysis project Ga0247836, IMG submission 187116) | Freshwater microbial communities from meromictic Lake La Cruz, Castile-La Mancha, Spain - LaCruzMarch2015_14m | ecosystem: Environmental > Aquatic > Freshwater > Lake | place: Spain...
AGGCCCCGATTCTCACCGGCGTGGTGCTCCTCGGCGCGGCGCTCGGGCTTTACTTTGTTTCCGAATTTTTAACACTAACTCCAGCCTCTAAAAAGCCCTCGAAAAAACAGAAAACCGTCGCAGGCAGGCGTGGCAGAGTTTACGACGCTGCAGACTTAAAGAAGGCAGAACTTTCTGGAGTTGGACAGATTTCTTACCCAATCTTGGTTTCACACATAGTGCTTTGGTCAGTTGCGATTTTGGCATTTGCCTCCTCGGTCGCTTGGCCGCATCAGATTGATCCAAATGATGACTGGATCGCCTATTTGATGTATCCCGAGAAAATACTCCAAACGGGAACCTTAATTGACCCTTTCAGTCTACGAAGGATTGCGGCGTTGGGCGGCCAATCTTTTCTTCAAGCTATTGTAATGATCGTTGGAGAGCCAGAGAACGGGCATCTTTTGGATCGAGGGTTCGGGGCATTGCTCCTTTTGGGGCTAATGCTGCAAGCTACTCGAGATGTTCCCAAAAATCTCTGGATTATCAGGTTCATAATCATTTTTACTTCAACGGCAGTTGCGGTGCCTCGGATACATACAGGCAGCCACCTGCTTGGATTCTGCCTACTCTTAGCACTGGTCATTACATTTTCTCGGCTCCTGAACATTCAAAAATGGAGTTTGAGTGCGTGCATACCCGTTGCGATGGTTCTTGCAGGCGCCTCTACCCTAAGGCCTATGTTCGCTATGGTGGGAGGGGGTCTGATCGTCTTTTATTTTGTTTTGTCTTCCTTCCAACCAGCTGAAAGAAATCGCATGGCAGCATGGCTCAGTTTACTGGCCATTGGAGGACTTACTTTTACTCTTATTATTCCCTACATGATACTCAGCTGGAAATCGTCTGGCACGCCGATGTTTCCATTTTCTTCGGGCTATGGAAACTCTCAAATGATGTTTGGCGGTTTAAAAGAAACTGGGTGGGTGAACTGGGCTGCAGCGCTGAAGTTTATTTCATTTCCCGAAATCGCAGCAATGGCTGTGGGATTAGTTGTTGTGGGAATTCTCCAAGAAAAACAACGCCTCTTAGGGATCGCCGCTGCATTGTCTGGGTTCGGCATGGTTTTCCTAAGCGCTTTTAAAATGAGCGCAGCAGATGTATATGATGTTTATCGTTATACTTTTCCGCTTGTCGCTTTCCCATTATTCTGGATTCTGGCACGAGCCACTGCAACGATCCGCAAGAGGTGGAGTTACATTGGTCCTGCCATGGCAGGAGTCGCAGGCAGCTTGGTTTTGGCCGTCCATTTTCCATCCATCGCAAGCGAGTTTCGGGCAGAAGTATTATCGCTTCCAATTCAAATGGAGGGATTTAAATTTCAGGTAGCCCAACTGGAACCTTCCTACAGGCAATTGCAGAATCTTGTCCCAGCGGGTGAGAAGATATTTACGATCGTGGATGCCCCTTATCTTCTTGATTTCGAAAGAAACCCTATTGATAACATTGACTCAATTGGAGGAGCAAGTCTTCCCCCTGGAATGCCGTTTGAACAAGGACCAGACGCTTTGAAGCGTTACTTTCTCTCACTGGGCTATCGATACATTATATGCGTCGATTTCGATAACGCTGTCCTTCTTTACACAAGAAAACTCTGGGAAAACCACCCTCGAAAAGAATGGTATTTCAAGGAGGTATGGGGAAAGTATGCTCTTGATTTTATGGGTAATCTGGACAATATCGCAGACTGGCACACCAAAGCCAAGGCAGGAAACTGCAGGCTTATAGAAATCAATTAGATTTTCTTATAAAACTCAAGTATTGCTGACCCCTTCCCCACCAACCTAACAAATCACATTGTTTCAATGAAGATTCACTTGAAATGGCTTCGATAGCTTTTGCAAGACTCAATCGGGTGTCATCGTGTAATTGTTTGCATTCATCCCAGATTTTTTGAAGCAGGTTGACTATTGGAGTGGATTCAAATGGTTTTTCACCGGTTTCCATAGCAAACTCGAGATCGTAAATCTGCCGTGAAAGAGCGAGGAGGTTGTTATTCGAATCCATATCGGCGGCGGGTAAGGAGAAACGCCAGTCGAGGAAATTATGCACTTCGGATTTGTAGGAGGCGAGTAGCGCGGTCGAAAAACCATCATCTTCTTGGTGGATGGACTTATACCAGCGCCAATCGGAGAAGAAACGAGGGGATGTGCCGTGAGCTGAAAAGTCACTTCCGAGTGTGGCGATGGCGTCAGCCATCGAGAATGGCGGGCCATTCCATGGGTGAATGATCTGGTCAATGACCCAATCCTCCCGCTTGCGCGACATGCCTTTGAGGGAGTCGAGGTCTTTTTGAAAAAAGGCGACAAGTCGCGGAACATGACTCAAATCAAGGCTGGGTTGTCCAACATGGAGTCTTGCGAGAAATCGGCGGATGGCTTCGGAGAGGAAGGAGACGGCATCGACGGTGGTGATGACAAGAATCCCTCTGGGTTTAACGAAGGAAGCAATATGGCGAAGCATGGGCTCTGGAAATGCTTGGGTCGGGATGGCCCCTTCGCAAAAAACAGCATCATATTTGGCTGTTGATTGGAATTCCAAGAAATCGGAGTGAATGAGCTCAACACTTAGATCAGCGTAATATTGGTGGCGAATTTTTTCCAGACTCTGGATGCTGCTTTCCGTGCCATCCACGAGCGTGTAGGTGCTTGGGCGAAGCGAGGCAAGGTAGATGCTGTTTTCTCCAGACCCGGGGCCAAACTCTAGAATTCGCTTTTCCTCAAGATGATTTGGCACAAGGCCCAGCGTGCGATATAGAGCGTCCCGCCGCCGGAAGTGAGCATCGAGATCAGTAATATCTTGCCTTGTCGGAACACTCTCGTAAGTTTTGTAACAAGATAGAAATGATTTTTTAAAATCCATAATTAAACCTTTTATTGAATCCATGTGCGATGAATATCATTACCAAATCGGGAAAAAATATGATCTGAAGCATTTTTTTGAAGTGCAATAAAAATCGATGCGGGTCGCGGAGCCTCGCTGGGCAAGAATATTTTTTGATTCATATGAGTGCCCCCAACACGCGCAGGATCCTCGTCCACAAAAAAATCAGGAGGCTTGGGAAGATTACTAGCAAGCCATGTTGCTGCAATTGATGAGCCAAAAATTCCAAAACCGTCCGAACAAGCTTGAACCGCCTTTGCTTTATCTAGGAATAATCTGATCCACTCAAGGCTTTGTTTGACATCTATAACAGACAATTCCTCTTCAAGATCGACACTAACACCCAAATTACTTCTCTGTGTTGCTACGGCTGATAACTCTTTTGAGACCCATTTGCTAGAAAGTTTTGGGACCTGAAACCCTGCAAGATTTAATATTTTTACGAGCGACTTCGAGTCAAAGTGCGTGGCGTGGTCTGCCGTCATAAGCCCGAAGGGGTTTTCCATGAAATAAGGAACTTGAACAAAAACTATTCCCCCTGGTGCAAGAAGTCGCTTGATTTCTTGAAGAAAATTAAGCGGAGACTCAATATGTTCTAAAGTATGTATTAATGAAATAATGTCAAATTTTTCATTAATTAAACCAAGCGGTCCTGTGTAGAGAGTCGAAAAGTTATTGATGCATTTAAGATCTGAAGCATGCTTTGTATCAAATGCCGCTCTATATAATTGCCATTTTTTAAAAACAACGCTAAATGCACGCAAGAAATTACCATTAGCACAACCCACATCCAGAATTCGCCCTTTTTCTTTAATTTTAACTTCCGCTGAAAGTTTTGAAATAAGGCGGCTTGATCGCGTCTGACAAAAACCATTTAAATCAAATACAGCCTGCTCAAGGCCAGCACCTTGATGGTAAATCTCATATTTCTTATAAATTTGCTCTGCATCTACTCTCCATCGATCAGTTATTAATGCTTGCACTGTATTGCAAGAATTGCAGCAAGCCAAATTCTCGCCCGAACTCCAAGGCTTGCAATCAGATGTAACGTGATTAAAGCAAGCAGACTCAGGATAAAGAGTAATATCTTTAGAAGAGCATAAGTGACAGGTTAAAATATTCTCCGAGATGTCCATTTGGTATTATATTTTTACTATTAATTATAAATAGTCTAAAGAAATGGTGATGATGTTATAGTTGGTATTTTGTTAGAAGCGAGGCATCCTGATTGCGGGTTATTTGGCAAATGAGTTTTTGCTTTTTTAATTAAACTCGAATCTATTTTTAAAAATGATGCAAAAATCTGTCCTAATTCGTAGTAGGAAAAAGTTTCTTTTGAACAAACATGAAAAACTCCTCCCGGATCATTAAGTGCAATTTCTAATATTTTCTCAGAAACCTTCTGAATAGGAATTGGGCTACAGTAAAGATTTTCGTAAGCTTCAATTGTTTCTCCAACAAAAAGCTTGTTCTTCCATCCGGAAAAGATGCCATCATTTAAGGAAACGACCTTAGTGAGTCGAATGACGATATTCTTTGGCGAAAGCGCTAAAATCGCGGTTTCTGCCTCTGCTTTTTGGCGACCGTATTCATTGGCAGGCGAAACGGGTGTCGATTCGTCAGGCGGGGCGCTAAGGTTTGGGCTAAAAACTTGATTCGTCGAGAGGAAAACAACTCGACATTCTTGGTCTGCCAGTCTTCGAGCGAGTTCCACTGTAGCAGTGACATTGATGGCTCGAGATTCATCGGGATTGGCTTCGCAATCAGAAAGCTTTGTGCGGGCAGCACAAATAATTGCCCTTGTGGACTGAGGTGGTATTTGCCATGATGCCGGTGGCATGGAAAGGTCTAAAAACCAGTGCTCACCGGGCCGGCGGGATGTGCCTACCCATGGGATATCTTTTTCTTCAGCGATTTGCGAAAGGGTGCTACCAATCAAACTCTCTTTCCCAATAATTAAAAGCACAGGAAAAGATGGCTGTTTCGTGTTTCGATTTCGTTAATCATGATTGCGTTGCCCAACACCTATTGCAATCAGATAGTGCGCCATGGGAGTAAAGCCAGTGTGAACGACTTCGTCATTCATGGAAAAAAGGAAGACATTCTGGAAAAATGTCGAGACAAGTGAACGAAGCCCTGGACCGTCCTTGCAGTTCACATGACCCTCCTTGCTTGGAAGCGAGGCGTATGCTTGGGAATGAATCGACGGGCAACCTAGAATCACAACACCATTAGGAAGTAACGAAGCTGCTATGTTGCCAAGAAATTTTAGTTCATCAGCAACGGGTATGTGCTCTATGACATCAAGGGCATAAGCGGCCTCATGTTTGACAGGAAAAGGACTTGAGATCATATCATGGACGGCGAGTTCGAGCGGCCAAGCGGGATCTGCAATCACGCCGGCATTTTCAATAAACAAGGAGTCGAAGTCGGTAGCGGTAACACGAGGAACTTCCTGCCTGACCAATCGAGTGCCAAATGCATCCGCACAACCAACCTCCAGAGCAGATTGTTTACCGCATAGCATCTTGGCTACGAATTTGTAGCGGGCGAGAACGAATGCCAATCTGCGTGGATCATCACGCCAGACTTGTCCGCTCATAAGACCAAACTGAGAATGTCCATATTTCTCGCGATCCAGCATAAACTGGTATTGGCGCTCGCGAGTTTGGGCGTGGTTTTTAGGCGTGTCCATATACAATTTTAGAGAGTCGGCGGATGAGGATATTAAGAAGGGAATGTCCAACAGAGCAGAAATTTCTAAAATTGATGGCCTTGGGCTTTCCATCATTGCGCTCGTGCCCAGCAACTGGAATCTCAACGAAATTGGCTCCCCGATCCAGCAGCCGTGTTACAAGATCTGCCTGAAAGCCAAATCCATGTGAATTAGGATTCCAACGCATTACATCTCGGCGTTTGAAGATGGGGAGACCATTGTAATAGCGTAGCTGGTAGCCGCTAATGAAGTTTACAAGCTTGGTATAAAAACCGGAAAGAATTTTTCGACTCAGTGCCTTGCCTTCGACATCGTCAGGCCTGTATGAGAGAATCATATCGGCCTTTCCAATTTCACGAAATACTTTAACGAGTGTTTCGACGGGTTCCACATTATCGCCACAGACAAGACGAAAATAAGTGCCAGTTCCCAAAAAGGCAGCTTCACCAAAGTTGTCGCCTAATCCCATATTCTTTGGGTTTATATGCAGCTGAATTGGCATTTCCGGGTGGTTCTCGATATAGCGGCGGATGATCTCCGGCGAGCCGTCGCTGGAGGCGTCGTCGATGATCACGACTTCGTAGGTAATCCCGGTCTGAGCACAGGCCGCGTGTATGACATCAAGAGTGCCCTCGATGTTGCCTGCTTCGTTATAGCAGGCGACGAAAAGTGTGATGAGTGGAGGCATGGAAGAGAGATTGGAAAGCGGAAAAAAAGTGAGAGTGAAATGGCAAGAGGGTGGAGTTTGAATCAGGATTTCTGTTGGAGAAAGGATTGGCCTTGAACTGTGAGTCGATAGCGTTGCTTGTTGCTTTGAGGTTTATCAGGGATGGTCATTTCGATCAATTCCGCTTCCAATAAATGTGCGTATGACTTCATTGAGCTGGCTTGGAACATTTTTGGGCCGAGAGCTTGAGATATTTGCTGCTGCCAATTGTTGCCTTTTGGATCAAGACCATAATCCGATTTTTTAAATTCGAGTCTGGCTGAATTTCATTTCGCTTGAATGTGAGCCTCATCCCATTTCCGCTTTGTCTGCCCTCTCACTCCTCCCTCATGCTGAGCATGACGCGGGCGGCAGCACCGGAGCGGTGCATAGCGATAGCGTCGTTGACTTTGTGTAGCGGGAAGGTGTGGGTGACGAGACCGTCGAGGGTCATTTTGCCGGCTTGGATGAGGTTGATGAGGCGGGGAATCTCGAGATCGGGCGCCGCGCTGCCGCCGTGGGAGCCTTTGAGGACTTTTTTGAAATGGAGGGGGAGGGTGTAGATGGAGACTTTTTCTCCGGCGCGGGGCACTCCGACAAGGATGGTGCGTCCATCGGCATGGGTGAGCTCGTAGGCGAGTTCGATGACACGGGTGTTGCCGGTGGTATCGATCACGACATCTGCGCCGGATTTTCCTACGATTTGTCGGATTTTTTCGGCGAGGCCGGGGCCTTCGGTGGCGGAGTTGAGCGTGTGCGTGAGACCCCATTTTTTGGCCATTTCGAGCTTGGAGTCGTGGAGGTCGATGCCAACGATGGGGTGGGCGCTCACCATTTGCGCGGCTTGGGCGATATTCAGTCCCACGCCGCCGATGCCAAAAATGACAACGCTCTGGCCGATTTTCAGCTGGGCGTCGTTGTTGACGACACCTACGGCGGTGGTCACTGCGCAACCGAAGAGTGGGGCGGTCTGCATGTCGAAACCGGGCGGGATGACGGTGAGACGGTTCTCGGAAACGATGGCTTCGTCATTGAATGTGGTGACCCACCCGGCGTTAACGGTTTTGTTTCCCCAACGGTATTTGGGGGGCTGGCACTGGAGTCCACCGCTGGGTCGCCAGTGGAGGACAACATGGTCGCCCGGCTTAACACGCGTTACTCCCTCGCCGACCCGCTCTACGATGCCTGATCCCTCATGACCGAGCAGGTGGGGTAAAAATTTATCAGGGCCCTTGGCGGCTTCGATTTCATTAATTTGAGCACCACAAATGCCGCTGTAGTGAATGCGGACATGGACCTGGCCGAAGGTGAGTGAGTCGGGCATCTCGAGATCGGCGACTTCGAGCGGAGCGTTGGATTGGACGAGGATGGCGGAGAGCATAAAAAGTGAAAGTGAAAGTGAGAGTGGGAGTGGGAGTGGGAGTGGGAGTGGGAGTGGGAGTGAGAGTTATTTGGCCTTTTCTAATTCGCGGAGCTTTTTGATGGTGGCTGTGAGGATGGGGATGATCTCACGGCAGAGGGGTGTGCGCAGATCGATGGTTTCTTGTGGAATCCAGTGTTTGAATCGCTGGTAGCGGCCCATGGTTTCTTGTGCGGAGCCTCGGGCTATGACAAAAAATTGAGTGTATGCTTTGCGCGAGCCGCGCCCGTAGCCCTCTTCGATGTTTGAGGCAATCGAATCCGCACTCGCGTATTGCTGAGCAACGAGGCGGGTGAGCGTGAAATCGGTGGAGAGTTTCGATAAATCCTGCACAACGAAATCGAAAGGCTCGTTGGCTTTGATGTAAGCGCCAAAGCGCGCCAGACCCCCCCCCTCACCTTCACTCTCACTCTTTCCTTTCATGGGAAGGGCGCCAGCAGCGGGATCGTGTGCATGCGATTGCGGCGGTAAACCAGAAAATCCCTGTCGAGCGTGAACACCACGGATTCCTTGGTCGTTTCGCTCATCCGAACCAAGCATGCATCGGCGAGAGATGTGGGTAGGCTCTTGTATTTTTGAAGCAATTTGCGAACCGCTTGAAACTCGTCACTTAACCGGAAAGATGGCCTTAAGATATCGCGTTCGATCATTTCAAACAGAGGATCGGGTGCTATTCTTGCCCTTTTGAGAAGAAAGAGAACTTCTGAAATCACAGGTTCGCAGGTCTCAAGCGGTGAGGTCAGGCTTTTGAATTGTTCCACAACCCAGGCGTGTTCCGAACTACTGCGGTCGAAAAATGCAACGAGCGGCCCGGTATCGGCGAGGACTGTTGTCATGCGCCGTAGCCTTTCATGTGATTCGCGTTTGTTGCGAGATCAGGGACGCCGCTTTTTCCTTTGCCGCAAAGATCGCGTGTTCGCTCAAAAAGCGAGAGTCCGCCGGGGCTGGACGGCAGGCTGGAAGAAATGGCGTCCCTCACAACCGAGGAAACCGAGCGACCGCTGATCCGCGCAGTGGATTCGACTTTTTGTCTAAGGGATTCGGGCAATTTGATCGTGAGCGATGTCATTTCGCCAAGGTAAGACGAATCGAAAAGAAGGCAAGACGATGACCGCGATTACTCGAAATAGATAAACTCGTAGTCGCCGGTGTAGCCGAAGTGTTTGTAGAGCCAGATCCATTCTTGCTCGTCGAAGAAGGATTCGCAGGTGAGGGCCCAGCATTGGACATTGAAGAGTTCCTGCTCGTTGCGGTAGCTCTCGAGCATGATGTAGCCTTGCTTGCCGACGCGTTGGATTTCGCTGAGGGCGGTTTGAAGTTCGAAGATTCGGAGGTTGTGAAGAGTGGCGAGGGAGATGACGAGGTCGAAGGATTGGTCCTCGAAGGGATAGGGATCCTGGGCGCGGTGGAGGAAAAGGTTGGCCTTGAGCTCGGGATGCACGCTGGCGAGGCCGTGTTTTGAAATGTCGAATCCGACGATCTCAAGTCCGGGCTCGAGGAGTTGCATTTCGTAAAGGAGAAAGCCTTTTCCGCATCCGACATCGAGCACACGAGAACCGGCTTTGAGCCCGTAGGTGTCGATGAGAGCTTGGGCAACGGGTTTCCAACGGCCAGCGAGATATTTGTATCCGCCGTAGCCGAACCGGCGGTCGCCGTCCCAGTAGTCGAACTCATATTCCTTGGCCTTGAGCATGCAGGCGACTTTGTCATCGACCATACGGGCAAGGACATCGCGGGAGGTGGCTTTGTGAAGGGGAGTAACAAAATTACGGAGTTGGGACATAAGAGGAAATTGGAAATTTGAGACCTGAGACTGGAAAAATCAATGAGGCGTTTTAGCGATTTCGGCGCTGACTCGCGAGGTCATTATTTTCGAGCGGGAGAGTTGAAAAGCTAAAGGGCGAGTGGGATCGAGCGGGCGGTGGGGGAAGAAGGCGTTGAGACAGATGCAGGCCCATTTGATTTGGTAGAGGGGCGTGAGAAGGGCGAGGCGTTGCTGGAGGGCGACTGGATTGGGAAAGAGGGGGATCGTTTTTTCGAGGAAAAGCGAGGCGAGGTTTTCCGCGAGGAGGCGGTCGGGTTGGTTGGTGAAGTCGATGAGGGTTTTTGCGGGGTCGTCCCAGCCGGCGTATTCGAAATCGACATAGCGGAGTGTGCCATCCGATTGCCGAAGGGCATTGTGGAAGCCGAAGTCGGAGGGTGAGAGGCAGCGCTCTGCGATCGGGAGCATTTCGCGGCGGGCGGAATCCGGAATGTCTTCGATTGTTTTGCGGAGATCGTGCCAGAGCGGAAGAAGAGTGTCGCGAATGAAGAGCACAGCTTGGTCATGTTCCTCGCTGGTGGATTGGATTTGCCAAAGGCGGTCGATGCGCGTGGCGGTGGTCTCGAGGTGTGCTTGGATCGAGAAGCAAGCTTCGGAGACGGGCGGGAGGTTTTTGGCGTAGGCCAGCTGGGCGTTCATTTCCGCAAAGAAATGCGCGGCGTCGAGGATGTCGGACTCGTCGATATCCTGCGGCGGATTGCCTGGAATGAATTCAAGCAGGGCAAAGCGTGTGGAGGGATCTTGGGCGAGTGGGGCAGGGGCTTTGCGGGAGCCGATGGATTGAAGGAAATCGAGAAAGGCCCACTCCTGACCAAGGCGGTCGCGAGGGTCGGATTCACTCCAGAAATAGTTTTTGAGAAGAAAAGATTCGGAGCCGCAATCGACACGCCAGACGCGGTTGTTGCGGCCACCGGCCAAGGGAAGAAGACTCGACGGCGCGGTTTTTCCCATTTGCGCGAGGAGCCAGTGTGCCGAGCGGGAGGGATCGGGCAAGGTCATCGCGGAAGGAGAGACTGGCGTGCCTCGTGCCAAGAGCGAAGGCGGGGAGAGGCTGTCCAGAGGGGGTGGGTGTTTTCTGGATCGAAGAGGAGAAAGGTCGTAGCGGCGGGGAACTCGGGAGTTTGGAAAACCTCGGGCAGGTCATCGATGAGTGCGCGGGGGAGCAGCTCGGCGACTTTTGCGACTTTCGACTCGCGGGTGTGGAAGAAATGGATGGGCAGCCTGGCGAGTGGAGTTGATCGGATCCAGTTGGCGGCGGCTTCGCGCAGGTCCGTTTTGTCACCAAGAACAGGGAATTGCGTTTTGTGGCTTACGATGACGAGCTCCTCCTGTGTTGAATCGACAAATTCGGCGCAGCCGGGAAAAAGCGTCGCTTTCCCGATTTGCTCGCCGTAGGCAAGGCCTTGAAGGCGCGTCCAGAGATCGTTGCCGCCACAGGTGAGGGCGGAGGCTTTGATCGTTGATTTATTGATGGCGAGGCCTGGTTCAGGGAGGCAATCGAGCTGGGATGCGGCAGCGCGGAAGGCTTCGTCGTAGCAGATGATCGTATTGTCGAGATCAAAAGCGATCATGCGATCTCGGCGGCAATCCGGCTGGAGAGGCTGGCGGCATCGAGTCCGCAGTGAAGTCGCGCTTCCTCTTGCTCGCCGCAGTCGTGCAGAAACTCATCCGGGATTCCGAGGCGTATCAGGCGAGGTGGACTGTTTCTGGCTGATAAAAACTCGGACACAGCAGAACCGAATCCCCCGAGGACGGAGTGCTCTTCGATGGTAAAAACGGGTGCCGGATTCAGGTTGGAGAGTGTGTCGAAATCGAGCGGCTTCACGCTGGCGCAGTTCCACACGGCAACTTGGATATTTTCTTTTGCGAGCAGGTCGGCAGCGGCAAGAACCTCCCCAAGAATCGTTCCACAGGCGAGCAGCGTGGCGTGAGAGCCTGTGCGAAGGCGCTGCCAGCGGCCTGCCGTAAAGTTGGTATCTTCTGTGAGAACAGGCTCGCCTTTTTTGCCAATGCGCAAGTAGGCGGGTTGCTTTTGAGCGAATGCCCAGCGCATCGCGGCGCGCAATTCGGGTGCATCTGCGGGGGCGAGAACATTCATGCTTGGAAGACTGCGCATGATGGCAAGGTCCTCGAATGAATGGTGCGTGGATCCGAGCGCGGCATAGGATAGCCCGCTGCCCGTGCCGACAATCGTGACCGGCATGTTGTGGTAGCACACATCGAGTTTGATCTGCTCGAGGCAACGCGTCGTGACGAATGGAGTGATCGTGTAGCAAACAGGGCGCAAACCGCTAGAGGCAAGGCCGGCAGCGAGAGAGATCATATTGGCCTCGGCAACGCCGCAATTGTAGAAGCGGGTTGGCATGGCCGCTTTGAACTTGTCAAAAAGGCGATTCCCGATGTCTCCGCTCAGGACAACAATGCGCTCGTCGGCAAGAGCGAGCTTGAGGATTTCATCGGCGAAGGCGTTGCGCATGGGAAGGGAAGAAGGAAAAGGGGAAAGTGTTATTAAGCGATGCCGAGTTCTTGAGCGGCTTTTTCGACTTCCTCGGCCGATGGGGAACGGTAGTGCCAGTTGTTGTCGTCCTCGATGAATGAAGCTCCTTTGCCTTTGGTGGTATGGGCGATAATGGCGCGCGGGCGGTGGTCGCGGGGCTTTTCGAGGGCCGAGAGAATTTCCTGCATGGAATGGCCATTGATTTCACAGGCATCCCAGCCGAAGGAGGTCCATTTTTCGGCGAGAGGTTCCATTTGCATGATGTCGCGGGAACGGCCCGTGGCCTGCCATCCGTTGAAATCCACCAGCACTGTGAGCGGGGCGGTTTTAAGCTTTGGAGCAAGCATAGCAGCTTCCCACACGCTGCCTTCCTGGCACTCCCCGTCACTCATGAGCACAAATGTGGCGTGGGGGTTTTGTTGAATGGATGAGGCCAGAGCCATGCCGAGGCCGACGCCAAGACCGTGGCCAAGAGAGCCAGTGGCCCATTCGACGCCAGGAGTCATTTGGGGACAAGGCTGCTCCGGCAAAGAGGCCCCATGCTGGTTGTAACGAGCGAGATTTTCTTCCGGGAAAAAACCGAGTTTCGCAAGCGTTACATACAGGGCGCTGACGGCGTGGCCTTTGCTAAAAATGAGGCGATCTCGATGCGGGGCGGCGGGATGGGAGGGGTCGATTTTTAGGATGCGCCAATACAGAGCGACGAGCAGGTCCACACAGGAAAGCGCACCGGCAAGGTGGGCGCTTTGCGCCTCGTGCGACATGCAAATGAGGCGAAAGCGGATTTCGCGCGCGCGGGATTCAAGGTCGGAGGTCACTTCAACTGTAATTCCTGCATGCGTTTAATGTTGAAATAAAGAGGATTGGTGAGCGGATCGAAGACTTTTCCAGCTTGGAAGGCGTCTTTGAGCTCGCGGATGGCGTCTTCGATGGTGAATCGGGGGGCGTAGCCGAGTTCGCGAAGGATTTTATCGGACGAAATGTGGTAGGAGCGGTTGTCGTCGGTGGGGGTATGGGCGATTTCGACTTGGCTGCCGACGACTTCGCGGACTTTCTCGGCGATGGCGTCGAGGGAGAGATTTTGGTAGCCGGCATTGAAGACCTTGCCGTCGATCTGGGCAGCTGGCAGGGCAAGGCATTTTACATAAAGTTCGGCGCAGTCGCGGACATGGAAATTTGGCCGAAGCTGACTGCCGCCGAAGACGGTGATTTTGCCTTTGTTGACGGCGTGGTTGGTGAGGATGTTGACCGAGAGGTCGAGGCGCAGACGCGGCGACCATCCGCAAACGGTGGCTGGGCGGAGGGTGAGCGTGGTGAAACCGGGAGCGCGGCGTTTTTCGAGTTCGTCCTCGCACATGGCTTTGAAGCGGGAGTAGTCGGTAAGCGGCTCTCGGGGTAAATCCTCGGTAACATTCAGCTCTTCCTTGACCCCATACACGCTGGAGGAGGAGGCATATATAAAACGCTGCACGCCACTCTCCTTGGCGATATCCACAAGCGGCATGAAGGCGTCGTAGTTGCTCGAGCGCCCG
>Ga0247836_1006119_pt1 | contig 13597 bp, 9 predicted proteins | sample LaCruzMarch2015__4_FD_187116 | JGI IMG/M metagenome (GOLD analysis project Ga0247836, IMG submission 187116) | Freshwater microbial communities from meromictic Lake La Cruz, Castile-La Mancha, Spain - LaCruzMarch2015_14m | ecosystem: Environmental > Aquatic > Freshwater > Lake | place: Spain...
ACCCTTTTGGCCCATTGGAAACAGTTTATTATCTCAGATAATTATAACTCAAACTGAACCTCTATCTAGGGCTGCATCAATTTTTCGAGGTGCCCATAATGAATTCCACATCCTTCCTCTGCCCAGAAAGTTGTCACCCTTGTTAATTAAATTCTTGGGTCTTAATGGAGCAATTTAATGACCGACTACAGCTTGGCTGTTCATGTTGGAGTGATTTCAAGCTAATGTACGCCAAAGGATGAGTCCGCCCAGCAGGGAAACAGTTACTGAAATTTCAAGGGCTACAGGTATTAGCCGTCAAACGCTTTATAGCTGGAGGCACCTATGGAAACGAGAAGGGGAATTAGTGGCTTTTCTCCGTAATAGAAGCTTCTGGCCTTAACGGTGCTAATTTATGTGCCTATTGTAGGTAAAGAGGCCATTACCACGGGCAACCTGCCTGCTGGAGCCAAGCAGTAGAGTATGTAAATGGATTAGACGCACCTAACATGGCGGATCAATAGGAATTGTAGCGTAAAAACCAGGAGCTGATACGCCAAAAAGGCGCCTAGAGCGGGAACTACAGAAAAAGGAAAAGGCAATCCAATTTTTAGCAGAAGGCGTTAATTTAGGCGTGCCAATGCAAGCTATAAGCAGAACTCCTGGATGTTTGCCAGCGCACGTTAAGGCGTTGGCGGATACATATAAGCGGCAAATAATTTAAAGTTGATCAATGCAAAGGTGCGCAGAGAAATGTGGCACATAAATTAAGCATACAAGAGCGGCAAAATATAATAAATATGATCAACCAAATGCGATTTGCTCATTTACAACCAGCGCAGATAGTTGCAATTTTGGCAGAGGAGGGTAATTATATAGATTCAGAGATGACAATATATCGGATAATGCGAGACGAGGGGTTGCTGAATCATCGAGGTAGAGCGCGACAAATGAGAAAAAACGAGAGGTGCCAATGTTAGAAGCAAGGGGAATAAAACAAGTGCTGGTATGGGATATAAAGCTGCTGCCAAGCCCCATTATCGGCCAATATTATTACCTTTATATGGTTATGAATGTGTGGAGTAGACGTATTTTAGGAGTTGAAGTACATGGAGAGCAAAGCGGCAAATTGGCAGAAAGATTCTTTGATCGTATCTACTGTGATCAGAAAATAAATAAGGAATCAGCCACGGTGCTTCATTCGGATAATGGAGCCCACGGCGCTCATTTACATTGGCCGCAAAAATCGAAGAACTAGGAATATCACTTTCATTCTCAAGGCCAAGGGTAGGCAATGATAATGCCTTTGCTGAATCAATATTTAGAAGTATTTTTTCTGTTAGGGAATGGGTGGATCAATTCATTGCTTAGTACAATAGCAAAAATTGCCATAGTGGGATTAAATACGTAACACCAAATCAACGTCATTTTGGTTTAGCAGTAGACGCAGTTCAGCGAAGCTGTTGATATTTGCGAGATAAGGGAAAGCACCTGTGAAGCAGCAAGAAGAAAGAAAGCACCTCAGGTGCTGGAGTAGACATATAAAAAGCTGGCAGCAACCAGAGATTGCAAAAATAAATCATCCAAAGCCGATAAAATTAATCGAGGGCTAATAAATTACCAAGCTAACTTGCATGAGCCGGAAAAAACAGCTAGGCAGTAATCGTCTATTCATGAGGATGTCGCTGTGCAAGGAGCAAGCAGGCGGTTTATATTAAAAATGTTTCCTTGCATAGCATTATAGGCGGAAAACTTTGCTGATAGATACCGCCAGCGGTGTGTGCATGACCCATTGCAAGCTCCGATTTCCAGTGGGATTGTTGTATTCGTCAGTATCGGTTGGATAGCAGGGTTCATCAACCTACGCCGCAGGCTGCACACCGGCAAAGTCAAGGGTCTGATGCATGGGCAGCTTCAGTGCTGCACTTAAAAGCCCGCCTGAGCACTGAGCCATTGCTTGTAGTGACCGGTGGCTATCCAACAAGCGCAATGGTGACATAACAATCAGTAACCAAGATGAAAGAAACACGGCAAGATGAAATTTAGCTCACCTGGCTAAGTTTCTTTGCGGCCGTTTGAAACCTCTTCACGAGACCAAACTTAGCTAAATATAGCCAAATGATAAGAGGGCATAGCTTCCCGCCTATAAATCAAAATGTTTCTAGATTACGGGCTTGAATACTATAAGAATTCCGTTAACGCGGCGCCTGGGTTTTCTTTGGGCACACATGTGACCTCGCTGTACAAAGACCAGCTTGCATTTGTTTTGGTATGCGACTTGGTCCAACGGCGCCTTGAAATTTCTGGGTCAGTTGCAGAGATAGGTATTTTTCTGGGTGATTATTTTTGCATGCTTGCTTCATGTGCAAATCCCCAAGCTGGTGAGATTGCTGTTGCAATTGACCTCTTCCTTGATCAACATTTAAATGTAGACGGCTCCGGAGCTCGTGATAAGTGCATCGAATGGCACCGTCAACGTTATCTTCACAGGGTCAAGTCGGGAGCAGAAGCCTTTTGGGTTAATGCAGTCTCGCTAGTACTTAATCCAGTTGAACTCAGAGAACTCGGAGTTAAAGAATACCGCATGGTTTCAATCGATGGTGGCCATGAGCATTATCACGTAACATCAGACATTGCTTTGACTGCAAGAATCCTGTCTCATGGTGGCATTGTAATAATTGATGATTACACCAATCAGGGTTGGCCGGCAGTCGCGGAGGGGGTTGCAAGATATTTCCTTTTGTCCTCATTTCAGCCGCTCTCTCCATTTATGATCGGTAGCAATAAGCTTTTTCTAACGACTACATCATTTTACGATGCCATATACGAGACGGCAAGATCTATTTTGCAATATGGCGGAGTTAGCTTTAAGTCAAAAAAACTTTTTGGATCTGACATAATTGTTTTAGAGTCTTATATTCATTCCTTGGTGGAAGAGGCCCTGTCTGCAGGACACCTCGAAATAAAGGACCAAACCTTGCCATAAGATATGAACGGGTTTTAATTTGATTTGTTAATTGGGACTCCTGAAAAAGAGAACCGCACGCTCGATCCGATTGCAGCCAGACAGCAGGGCGTAGGCAGCTCAAACGTACGTTTTCCAGTGGCTAGTGAATTGTTGTGTTTCAAGCAGCCAAATGTTCCTGAGCCCCATATAGAGATAGCCTGGCCATCTCCAGGTGCATAACCAGGCGAAAATAGTGATAAAAAAAGAGCTGAGCTTGTTGATTTCTGATTAAAGGAAAACCTTTCTTGCGCTGTGGCAGTTCACCGGATTTCCATTGCCAGCCGAACCCCCTTTCCTCCACGCCTACAACGACGAAACAATGCGTGGGGCGACGCTGGAATCACGGCTCAAGGAGATAGGCATGCGCAGATCATTTTGCAGGCCAAGAGTCTCTAAAGTTAACCCGGACTCCGAATCCCTGTTCCTTACTGTTAAATAACGACCGAATTATCCCAGCCGGCCATTCCTCTGCAAACATGAGGCCTGCGGGTGGGTGGCGGCATTTATGGCTTCGTAAAACCACCACCACAGGGAATCCGCAAAGATAATTTGCCAGCAACGCGCTGATACCTATGAGGCCAACTTGCCAATCCAATACGCTGGCGCGAACCGCCAGGAGTGTGGATCATCAAGCCACAAGAGGAGCCCACCGACCTTGGCGCTACATTTAGCTTTGGTTGTATGAGAATCAGCCTAGGAAGTACTTCTCTGAAGGCACCTGGGGCTCAAGAACCCGACTCACAACTTTTTGTTATCTACCCTAAGAGCTGATCCAACGTTAGCGCTCGCTGACGATTAATTGAACTTAGGCGGACTGATCACATTTTTTCCTATAGATGTTCAACTTTTAATTGCTTTGGTGCCGTAGGAATTTTTTGTAGGTCTGCTGGAAGTGTGGAAATCTTCCTTCTTCGAGTTTACCAATTTAAAGTCGTTATTCCCCGAGAAGCGATTGGATTTGAGAGGATAAAGCTCTTACAGCTTCCATTTCCTCATACAAGTTAGCCACTACATTTCCGGTATAGTAGCGCCCACCTTTGGTCAGAACTTGCGATTCTCTGGCCTCCTCCTCTTCCTTCCAATTAGACAGCTGGCTCTGACTAAATAGAACGTTCTTATTTGGCTTTCCATAAAAGAATGCAAACAGGGAAGAATCAGGTTGTTGCTTTAATAGGGATACATCCTCATCTATTATGAACTTCAGCCAAGGAGCAGTTACCTCCCCCGGCGCCTCCATTATTGCCGTGTTATGAGTAAGGAGAGGATAGGCAATGCTTCCTCCAAGGGGAATGAATTTATCAAAACGGAAGTACCTCAAAAACGTATTTATTATAAGTTCCGAGTGAACTGCTTCTGTTGGGTCTATCACCAACATGGTGGGATAATGTGGATACCTAAGACGCGGATGCCTCAATTCTCGAGGGAGCAATTTATTGGTCGCCCAAATTTGTTGCCAAGTATTAATATCGTACTGATTTCTGTGCGGGCCGACATAATCATACGACAGGAATATCCCGTCTTCCGGGAGGGATGCACATATCTTCCTGAAGACTTTATCGATCAGAGTTATATGATGAGCCGCTGCGTGATTCACAACGAGATCGAAGCCTGCTTCTACGAAATCTGCGTCATTGATGTCAACTTTATAGTATCTGATAGGTAGCTTTTCCTCGCTTGCAAGTGATCGAGCCTGTTCCAGAAGCTCTTCGGAACAGTCAAGGCCAACGGCTTCATCAAATAAGTCGTATTTGCAGAAATCTCTTTCAACCCAGCCATTTCCGCAATTCAGAAATAGTACTTTTTTAAATCTTTTTCCAGCGACCTGCTTGAAATGCTGAATCCATCCAGTTCCCGGGTCCCCCGATATGAGCGAACTAAGATGATCTGCAACTATTTTATGATCATTCCAATAAATGCCTGAATAATAAATCCCGTTACCCATGACTTTGCATAAGATTTGATGGCGACAGCTTATCATGAATCCTAACGATTTAAGCGAGTAACTTGTTCTATGAAGTACTGAGAAATCTGGAAACTTGCTCCAGTGCAACTTTCGTGGCTGCAGGTTTGAAATTTATGCCAACCGCTACCTCAGCGCCTTTAATTACCGCTTCAACCCTGCAGCCATGACAGAGCGCGGGTCGCTCATGCCATATACGGCAAGTGCACCTTCTGAGGAGTCCGAAGTTCTACCTACTAGTCCAAGCGAGCAACACAGGTTCGCTTGGATTAGTAGGTAAAATTTTGATTAAAATTTGTCAATGCATTGGCTTGCTATTTACACTATCTTAGAATATGCTGACTTTGAGTAAGCAACCCAACTTGTTAGGAATTCTTGAATGGAAAACACTTTAACAAAAGCCAATGATTTTATAGGAGAGACAAGTCTGTATGAGATCTTTAACTTTATAGACAATAATGGAAGCGGCGAACACCCCTTCAATCATCTAGACCAGTATTCCGAAGCCAATTTTAGGTCACTTGCTCTGTTTCTGCGGCGGTACGCTTGCCACATCCCTTCCAATGTACTTTCAAGACAATTCCCTCTATTCCTTGGCGACGGAAACAATCAGCTTGAGGACTCAATGGCCTTTTCTCCACCTCAAAACAAAAATAATTTGCCAATAGTCGACCCCATAATGATACGAAGTGAGTTTTATGTCCAAGGATTGCAAGAAATTAATTCAAATACTTTCTCTCATAAGGAACGAATAAATAAAGCCTACTGGAGAGGTGCTTTAACTGGCACGCCATCAGGTAATCCTCAAGAAAATCAAATGGACTTTGAGAGATATTTTTCATTTATTGGAGGTGAAAAGACGCAGCTTCAACGTGTTAGATTGTGTCGCTTAGCTAGGTCTTTTCCTGAGTTCCTTGACTGCAAGATAACAAGCACATCTCAGTGGTTATACAGTGAAACAATCCATGCCAGGCTGAATGATGAATTATTAATATCAGATCAGGAGCCGTTTGAAAGAAATATGTTTCATAAGTATGTTATAGATATTGACGGAAATTCAAACAGTTGGCCAGGTTTTTTTATGAAGCTTGGCTCAGGGTCTTGCGTGTTAAAGGTTATGAGCCCGTTCTTGTTTTGTCAGTGGTATTATAAATATCTATCGCCGTGGAAGCACTATGTTCCGGTTATGGAAGACATGAGTGATTTAATAGAAAAGATTCGCTACCTTGAACTGCACGATGAAATTGCTGAGGAAATAAGTCATAGGGCGTCCAATTTTATTTTATCAAAAACTTCTGAAGAATGGGCAAAGATTTGTGTAGATGACCTTGTGATCGGAATGAAAATGTTATTTTAATCACGAACTCACTACGTGATGAACCAAACAGTAAAGATAAGAATAACGAGGGGCGAAGTATATCTGTCTTACAGGAATAGATTTCAACATATTCAATTAAAACTGGTTGGGCGTATTTTTTGAAGTGCAACCCAAAAAATATAGCTTTCGGTTCGACAAGAAGTTCTTGACAAATGCATTTAGGCATATGGTTTTCATATAAAATCCCGTAATAGTTGAAATAAGGCTTTAAATGATGTATGGTTACAACTAAGGTATGACCAGTGAATTACTTAAATGATGCAAGTAGTGCAATAAATTATTTATAAACTTTTTACGCTCGACCCATCTTATCCCTTTTAAGATCAATTTAGATTGTAAATTTTCCTTCCATTGATGTGGCAAATAAACCAAATACATTTTTTACTTGAGATCGAATTTGAGACCTAATGGAATTGTGCTCTTTTGCATACTTTCTTATGGATCCTTTTTTTCAATCTACTTAAACTTTGTAAACCCTTAAAACGCTCCTCAGAGTAAGTGGAATCTGTCCATATGTAATTATGATAGCTGTTTCCAGTGGTAACTACAAGGAGTCTAATAAAGCCATACTCCCTATCAATATAAATACCTTTTATAACTATACTGATTGTTGCTATGTTTATAACCGAACTTGCATCTAGTTCTTTTTACTGCAATAGCTTTGGATATTATCCCACCCATACGCAGGTGATCTCATTAGACCTCTTCGGTAAATCTCAATCATTGAAATGGGGTCGTCTATTACATTCGCCCTCTGGGCACGCTCTCAAACAAGCCCACATTAGTTGTGACTGGAAATCATTTATTACATTTTAACTCACAAAGTCTTCAAGTAAAAAAGTTGTTGGAGAACCAGCATTTTAAATAATACATGGGCATCAATTCTTTTGCCAATAGTATTCTCCCTACCAGGGAATTAATTCTAAAAGAAAAGATGGAATAGACATTTTATTTTTGAGGTTTAATATTCTTTGGCGTTCGTAAGATAAACTATTTTATCCAATTAGAAGCAGTCAATTATAACTTAATTTCAACCTTTATCTAGAGCTACATTGGTTTTTGAGGCCCCTATGTGTATGCTGCTTTATCTTTAGATGTGTTAACTATCACGGCAATAGCAACCTTATTCTGTGGCATTTAAAACAGCTGTCTCCATTGGTGCAGTTTGATTGTTAGCAGGGATCCATTCAGTTTCTAAATTTAATGTTAATAACATGATACTGATTGGTTTCGGAAATAATGTCTTTTGAACGGGATAGATTGGTTGAAACATTTCTATAAGAATGTTGCCTTCCTTTTTCCGATTTTTGATTTTCCAGTTTTTTATCAAATATCAGCACAAGAAATGGGCTGATCGAATCTAAACTTTTCTCTGCCAACAAAGTCATGAATATTAAATTACGGATGGGCAGCGTACTTTTTAGATTTTGTCTTACTACTCTGAATACTCTTATAACGTGATTGCACTTAACAAGTTTACTGCTTCCTTTGTAGCGCGCTGAATCATATCGTTTGTGGCAATTGTAAATGAATCATCCGTGCTATGTACATCGCCTTTACTTACTAAATTAGCATTTCTCGTGGCTTCTACAATTGCTTCCTTTAGGCTTTCATACGTTGTGAATTGTAGGGCACCAGCTATACTCGTCACTTGGCTAGATGGCCCACCATTCTCGTGCACAATCGGCACACAATTATTCATTAGGGATTCAAAAACTGATATTCCAAAATGCTCAAATCTCTCTGGATTTTTTTCTGGATCTGCCTGCATCCCGGCGGCATGAATATAAATTAATGATTTTCTATAAAAATCCATAAGATCTTTTCTTTCCATATTGGGAATGACAATTGCGTTGCAGCCTGCCAATATCTCCTTGACGTCATTAAAATGCATTGTTGATGATTGTTTTAGCTCATCAACCGAACCGGCTATAATAAGCTTCCATGAGCTTGAGATCTGCTGATTTGAGCTAAGTTCATTGAATGCTCTAGCAATTATATGTTGATTTTTGCAATGACCGTCGTAATCAAACCTGCCTACAGTGAAGAGTAGCTTTTCTTTTGAATTGTTGTTTAGGTTTAGCCTAGTATTATGAGTAACAGTAGTTCTCAATTTGAATCCTAGTACCGGATTTAAGACCACCATTAGGTGATCTCCCCAAAACTTTTGGGCCCATCTTTTTGTATATTCAGAGTTGTGGAGAAAGATATAACTGCTGAGGAAGTCCTTGCTTACATCTTGATGCGGGAAAGAGACAACATAGTATGATTTTTTGGCCCTCGAGATGATCGACGAATGATATGTTGAATTTACAAAGATATCGAATCTCTGGGTTAAGCTTTCGGATACACTTGAGGTAATGATTTTTTTCATGCCATCAAGATTAAGTTCATAATAATTTGATAGTTTGTCAATGGAGAAATTCTTTTCGCATATTAAATAGACCTCATGGCCTAGTTTTTTTGCTAAACATGCAATATCAAGAGCATGTTTTTCTCCGCCACCTAAAGAGTTCCAGTATGAATTGTATATACCAACGATATATTTTGTTTTGATTGCAATCAATTCAGAAGGGAGACTGCCCTCAAGGGATTTGTTGTATGTTTGAAGCTTACTTATTAAAAATTTGTCAGTATTTTCATGCTCAGGCATGAGTATTTTGTTCATGCCTATCTCTGTTGGACATTCTATTTGTTTGGTTATCTCTTGATAAATTGATGAGCTTCTCTCCACGAGCAATTTCCAAGTATTACTTCCTTCTGCGGTGCTTTCTGCATGCTTATGGTAAATTATTGATGATGGAATACATAATATATTCATTTTATTTGATCTAATCCATAAACTTAATTCTGAATCCTCAAAGTATGCAAAGAACTGGCTAATAAAAATTTTTCTATTAATGAAAAGATCTCTTCTGAGCAGAACACAACATCCACAAAAAGCCTCTCGATATATTCGTGTTCCGTATTGGCCGTAGTCTTCCTCGCCAAATCCAACATCATAAACTTGTTTGCTCCCATGCCTAATATTAGAACCGAAATTATTTATCAAATATCTAGATGCCGAATGTATTCGCTTTGAAAGATCTAGCTTTTTCAAATCATGTGTGGGTTTTGCTTTAAGTTGTTTTAGACCTTCACCACTTCCATTGAAATCTAGTTTTACATCAACCTCATCCTGGTGATCCATCGATGACCAAAGTAGGAACGCAAACACAGAAGCTTCTGCTTGAAAAGCTAAATCGAGTATTATTAAACCCTTTTCATTTGATGTTATTATTGATTCTGACGACGCAATTCCCTCTCTTACGAAAACCTTTTTGTAATTTGTATTTTCCAAAAAAGGCCCAATATCTATATTAAATTGTTCTTTTGGCTTTGAGCTAAAGGTAATTTTATTAAATGGCGCCCAAAAATAAATTTTAGGACAGACAGCGGCGGCAGTATTATCAATGGAAAGTCCATGAACAAGTTGTTTCAGAGTTTCTTCCTCAAGTTTTGTATCAGGATTTAAAAGTAAAATAAGCTCTCCGCTTGCTTTGTCTAAGGCGAAATTATTTGCTTCGGCAAAACCTGGATTATCTAACTGATGATATTGTACATCTTCAATAATAGATTGGGTTAGGTTGTAAGTGTTCTCTTTCCCATTTTCTATCAGAATGAGCTCCCAGTTTGTGTAGCTTTGACTATTTAGTGTTGGAAGCAACTTTGTGAGATCTGCACCTGAGTTATAAGATACTATTATAATGCTTACAAGTGGTTGCCCCTCAAGTATTCCAAGGTTCCTGATCTTTTCGTGCCAGGGGTAAATATAAGGATGAGGTTTTCTGTAGGATGCATTCATGGATACAAATTCTTTTAGTATGCTTTTTGGATAACCTTCGTTCTTGAGCTTTTGGACCAGTATCGAAAGCTCCCCTAGTTGACCCGTAGATTTCAAGAGCCTTAATTTTTGGAGTGATTTTTGTATTTTATACATTATATTACCTTACTAAATTGCAATAATAGTTCATTACCGTTGCTGCGTAGGTAAAGTGGTTTTTGCGATTCCAATTATACTAGCTAGATCCTTATTGTCAAGTTATTTCATCATACCAGCAACATGCCGATGCTAATTGCCCTATGTATTCGACGCAGCTTTATCAGTCACACGGAGTTTTTAAGCTTCTGCTAGCGCTAGTAGATTGGAACTATGTCAAATATTGCTTATCCTTGATTTTGACGACAGTGTTCAATTGGCTTCAGTAATTAATTTATTTGTTGAATAGGAGCTACGTGGGCTCTAGAAATTGTTTTTTGAAAAACTCTCTGTTACCGCAGACAGGTCATCAAATCATGAGTATAAATAATACCCGTTTAACACTCGTTTCTTAGCTTTTCTCAATGGTGGCGTACTTGCTACAGTGCTAAAAAGTGGCCTCCTATTGCTGCCATTAGCACCTTAGGCAAAATGTGAATCTTGGCTTTGGAATAACTTATACTCGGTTTACACTGATGTGTGCATCCTTCACAGATTGAACGTATGGCCAGAGAAGAACCGGATTTAAGACAGTTGCAGCAGCAGCTGCAACCAATTGAAGCTACTGAAAACTGGCCTCTTTTGGTTGAATTAGCTACCAAGGCGCTTGCGGAATGTGGTGAGAATGGTGCCGTTGAAGAGGCTTACCTTTGCTATCTAGCAGGTAAAGGTTTATGTGAGCTTAAGAATTGGATTCAAGCAGAACCCCTACTGCAGCGATCTGTGCAATTACATCCCGATTTTGCTTTCAGTTTTCATTTATTGGGTTTATGTAAAGCAGAAGCTAAGGAATGGCAGGCCGCTTACAGCGCTGCTAGCCGCAGTACGGAATTGGCTCCTGACTTTTCCCACGGATGGCACGCTAAAGGCTATGCCGCTCTTGAATTAAGCAATTGCAAAGAGGCCAAAAACTGTTTCAAACGGGCGATTGAATTAAACAACACAATTTCTTGGTTCTATTATCATTCTGCTTTAGCGGAGTTGAGGTCGGCATTCGGAGAAGGGGATGCAGCTGCCGCAGAAGATCATCTGCTTACCGTTTTGATGCTTAATCCGGACCATGTTGAGTGCCGTCAATTGCTGATGCAGGTTTTGGAAGCTCAACGCGCGGGTGGTGATAGCGTTTTACTAGGAACTGAGATTCGTGAACGTGAACTACGTCTTGAAGTGCACGAACGGCTCTTAGCCCATTTTGAGCATCAAAATCTCCAGGCTAACGGGCAAGCTTTTTAAGGCTTCATTTTACGGGAACCTCAAATTTTTTTTTGCTCGCCGCACACGTTCATAAAGAATATTTTTAGGCATATGGTAATTATAAAACACTTGCCCAATAGATAATATAAATTCTAGTTTAAATAATATTATTAAATAGTTGAAAGCTGGCCAATTCATTGCTTGACTGATGAAGGTTGCGCAAGGAATTAAATGTATTATTCTAGGCTCTAGCAAGTATGAATACTTTTAAGCCCAATTTTTTTTATATTTGCCTCCTATTGTCGTAGCAAAATAACCAAATATATGCTCAACGCGGGCTCGTATTTGAGCTTAACGCGCATCCAGGTGCCTGTGCTGAAAAGGGCTTGGGCTATTGTTATTATAGAAAAATCTTTTTTTTAACTCTATTCCATACCAAGCATTTGCTTGGTATCACATTAATATTCAAGATACTTGCAAGTATATAATAAATAGTTCTTTGATAAGCCATTTCCGAACTCCTTGGGGAGGTGAGTTACACTTTACTCAATTTTGAATAATACCACTCTGCTCAAGGCTTTCTATAACTGATTTAATTGCAGGTTGGCAATTAATTTGATAGGGGCGCCGTGGGCTTTGGTTATCAATTGCAATTTGATTCTTAGCATCTTGATGTTCTGCAATCGCTTCTTTTTGTATCCATATCGGTGCCCTTCCTCCCATGCCGCCCCATTCGTGTATTCCAGAACGCCAACGTGTTAAATTTGAATGCACTATTCCTGGTATATTCCAAAAGGTCCAGCCGATTTTGTGTTGCACTGTTCCTTGGTGGCATATATAGAAATCCGCAAAGCCTGCCAAGTTTATATTGCTTAATAGTGGTATGCCAATTGCTTCTATTATTTCAGTTGCGCAACCTTTTTCTTGCAGTAACTCTTTTATCTGTGCAGCTAAGATCTTTTCCTCGGCGATTAATTCTTGAATTGTTAAGCCGTAATATCTAGCATTACTACTTTCTCCATGTTGTACGGAAAAGCCATCTAGGATAAGCATTGGGGTGCATTCCTTTGATTCAAATTCCTTTATTAGCTCTACTATGAATTCTTTTAGGCCATGGGCTACCGCCCCTCGAGTTTTAAGAGATACCCATAGCACCCAACCGCCATCTTGTTTCCAATGTCTTATTCGTTCATTGGTTTCAGTGTGATTTTCTATGTTATTTGCAACTGGGTTGCTATCAGCAAATGTCTGAATGCGTTTTCGTAAGCTTTCGCTAATTATATTAGGGCGGCAACTTATCGGTAATTCAAATACCTGATTTAGTCCGTTATCTGCTTTCGCTGGATTAAGCCATTGGTATTCGGGAAATAAATCTTCAAGCGGTGCGATTGGTTCAACGCCAATTATTTTAATGCTTGATTGGATCTCATGCTTATTTTCTTCTAGGCATGTGTATGTGTTAAGCAAGCAATGGGCAAAGTTGGGATGCCCTTCAATGCTTAGCTGCATAGCAGCCGCTGTTGCGGCAGGGTTCACTTGCGGCTGATTTAATAATTCGGGCAGTAAAACGTTTGTTACTTGTAAAAACCAATTGCTACCTGCTAATGAATAAGGAAGATGCAGTAGTATTTGCTCCCGAATTAAATATATTGCTTCCAGTTGATGGCCTGCACCTAGATATCCAGGCATTAATAATGCCCGTTGCTTCTGCTCTTTCAATACATAGCCAAATACCAGTCCGTTTCTTATGCTGTGACGGGTTTCAAGTATGCGATTGCCCCAGGGGGATGGAAATCTTAGTTGATCTTCTTTATATGCTTTACCTTGCCAACTCTCTGGCCAGTGGTGCTGATTAAATTTCGAACGCCAATCTTGCCAGCGCTCAGCAAAATCTTGCCAAGCACTAGGGCTTGGCTCTGTTTTAATTGTTTCAAGATTAATGATCTGAACCATCTAGCCCCCTTTGTTTGGAATCGGTTTTTGCTTCACTTACAAGCAACTTTGCGGCATACACCTCTACTACTTGAAACACCGTGTAGCAGTCTTGCAGCACCGATAACG
>Ga0247836_1006120_pt1 | contig 13595 bp, 8 predicted proteins | sample LaCruzMarch2015__4_FD_187116 | JGI IMG/M metagenome (GOLD analysis project Ga0247836, IMG submission 187116) | Freshwater microbial communities from meromictic Lake La Cruz, Castile-La Mancha, Spain - LaCruzMarch2015_14m | ecosystem: Environmental > Aquatic > Freshwater > Lake | place: Spain...
ACTTCCATGTTTGCCTCGCCACCCATTACCAGCAACTCGCCACAGCGGCTCCGCCACAATCCTCCTTCCTGCAAATCCTGTTAATTCTGCAAATCCTGTCTAGAATGCTTTCCGAGCCCGAAATCCACCCCATCGCCCCGCACGAGGAAGGTGCCAGATGCGCTCAAATCGCCAAGAATTGTCTTGACAAAGGCCTCGCCAAATGTCACGAAATCGCCGTGCTTTACCCCTCCAGTCGCAACCCACCAGCTTGGATCGGAAAAATCCACGGCATCTCCTTCGTGGACACCTCGGCTCGGTCATCCGCTGCCAATCCAAAATCCAACATTCAAAATTCACCATCAGGCAACTCCGTCGCCTGCTTTTCCATCAGCCGTGCGAAAGGCCTTGAACTCCGAGCCATCATCCTTACCGGTCTGCCAGCCTGGGAAGAGTGCGCGAATAACGACTACCAAGCCCGCACTTTCGTTCTCGGAGCTACCCGCGCTCGGCAGTTGCTGGCTATCGTCTGAATTAATCTCTCATTACCCAAATAAACCAAAAATCTAACCATGACTAAATTCGATCCAGACCAATTCGGCAGGACTATCAAATACATTAAAGATCAATATAAGAATCAAAAGGGCGATTGGACAAAAATTACGGCAATGTTTGATGCAGCACAAGCTGCGCTAGTCTTAGACCCGAAGACCACGCGCAGTATTTGGAACCAAGCGATTGAGCACGCAAAAAAAGAGTTTGCAGATCAAGAAGATTCCCAACGAGCGGCAGCGGCCGCCCAAGATGACGCTACCTTGTCTGATTATGAAGTGGCGGATGTCAAGTTGAGCACCGATGAGGACTCGTGCTGGCAATCCTACAAAGCAAAGCTGCTTGAAAGATACCTGCCAACCGATGTGGCAAACCTTGAAAATTCTGCCTTATCGGTCTTGCAAAGATTGATTTTGAATAAAAAAGAAGATGCGCGAAAAGAAGAAAAACGGCGCAAAGATGCCGTGAAAGGCATGGTAATCGGCCATGTCCAATCAGGAAAAACTGGGCATCTTGCTGGTCTTATGTCGATGGCTGCAGATCGTGGCTTCAATTTTTTTATTGTCATCAGCGGAGTAATTGAAAATTTGCGCCTGCAAACCGAGCAGAGGTTAAGAGAGGACTTATGTGGCGAATCAAGAAAATGGGTGCCGCTTACTAAAACAGATGTTGCCCCAAAGGTAGGAAAAAAACCTGATGAGGCGTTAAGAGAAGCTACCCGATCGAATGTAAGACGACCAGAGCGATATTACCATGTTTGTCTTAAAAACGGGACTCGCTTGAAGCACATTTTTCATTGGCTTAAAAAGGATAAAAATGTTCTAAAGCATTTGAAAATATTAATCATTGACGATGAGGCTGACCAGGCAAGCGTAAACACTAGAAGGATGGGTGCAAATTACGATCCCAATGCCGATCAAACAGCCAGGACTGCTGTAAACAAGAAAATATTGCAGCTTACTGAGCTAGAAGCCGGAGCCGTAAATTATGTCGGATACACGGCAACGCCATCCGCAAATCTTCTTAGCGAGCCGCCCGGAGAGAATACGCTATTTCCAAGGGACTTTATTAGGAGCCTTCCAGAATCTGTTTCATACTTGGGGCCGAAACAAATACATGGAGCAGATGCATGCATCGGAAAGAATATTTCTAATGGCAATGGTTTGGATGGGCTTGCCATAACTCGAGAAATCCCTGATAAGGATAAGCATATAGTTGATGAAATAGAGGGTGGAAAAATCCATCAACTACCGAAAACCCTTCAAGACTCCATCACATGGTTTTTATGCGCATCTGCTTTTCGGAGGGCTTCTCGCCATAAATCGCCAACTACGATGTTAGTCCATACGAGTCAACGGCAAGGGGCGCACGAAAATATGGCGAAAGCTATTGCTAATTGGCTAGCGACCCAAAAAAAACAAATTATCAAAAATTGCGAATCTCTTTGGAAGCTAGAAACGGCCAAGTTCACCAAACAAGATTTTATCGCCGCCTGCCCAAGCTATGATCGTCCTGGAGGGGTTCAGAAAATACCCGATTATCTTCCTTTTTCAGAGCTTAAAATTTACATCGAAGCCATGTTGCTCGAAGTTGGTTCGATAAATATTGAAAAAGCAGAAGACGAACCTGCTCCAGTATTTAGAAAGGATAAAGTTCATCTGTGTATTGATAACTGCAAGTTCACCGGTATAGATGAGGACAATAACCATGTGCGTCTGCTTTATCCTGAAAAAAAGGAATTCCCGACATCCTTTATCGTTGTAGGAGGAGCGACGCTATCCAGGGGATTAACGCTTAGCGGATTGGTGTCGACATACTTTTTAAGACGCACGAGCTTCGGTGATACTCTTATGCAAATGGGGCGTTGGTTTGGTTACCGCGTCGACTATGAGTTGATGCCAAGGATTTGGATGACAACAGATGAAATGAGAAACTTTAGGCGTATGGCATATGAAGAGATAGATTTAAGACAATCAATCGAACGCCTTGTAGCCACGGGAGGAAATACCGAAGACTATCAAGTAAGCTTATTGACAAATCCATGGTTCAAGCCCACTGCTCCCAATAAAATGCAGGCAAGGCAAGCGGCATCTTTGGATTTTTCCGGATCGAACATCCAAACTGTGAACTTCACCAACAAGAAGGCAACCCTTGCCAAGAACATCCAAATTACGGAACAATTCCTAGGAAGATTGGGGGTTCCCTCCCTCTCTAAGCGAGGTCTCAAGAGTGTTTGGAATGGTGTTGACGCCGATGAAATTATTCGCTTCATTAATGATTTGGACATTAGTGGCCGAAATCGTGCCTTCAACGACAAAAAATTATTTTGCGCGTGGATTCAAAAAGCTTCTCATGACCCGAGTATCGCCAAGTGGAATGTGATCGCGGCTGGAATCAACCGCTCCGACTCGAATCCTTGGAAAGTAGGTGCGGGTATTAATAGAATCTTTCGTTCGCGAATAAAGCGTGTGAGTGATGGTGATAACTTTTCGATTGGAACATTGCTGGGGCCAGCCGATCGATTCTTGGATTTTCCCGAAGACTACAAGCCTTCCAAGGATAACCTCAAGGAAGCCGATGTAACTGCCGAGCGCGCCCGTGTGTTGGGGGCAGATGTGCCGCAACTAATAATATATCGCATTGACAAGGATAGTCCTGCGCCTCAGCGCACGCCCAAGAGCGGAATCGAGGAAGTGCGTGCGAAGCTCGATGCAGTGGAAGACTTGGTTGGAATTTGTCTCTTAATTCCAGGTGAAAGGCGTCGGAACAGCCCAGTTGATCGCCTAACAGTCCGCAGAGCGAATTCTGTTCCAAGCGTTATATGAGTCTCGATCGCTTGGATTTAAAGAACAAGGCATTTGTCCATTATGGCCACGCTGCTCTTGAGGAGTTGAACGACAACCGGAACTCGGGCATTGACCTTCTAGTTAGAGAGGCAATTCAAAATAGTGCGGACGCTGCTTCGCAAACTTCGCATTTGGCTCGTATTGATTTTCAGTTCAATGATTTTAGGGTCGATTCTCTGCAAAATATTCTTGACCCCGTTACACTTAGAAGATGGCGCGAACTTGGTAAACCCTCACAAGGAGTTTCACTAGCTATTCGAGACTATGGCAATGGTTTGTCGGGGTTTGCAAGTTTAGCAGAGGTTCCAAAAGATAAGCACGGTAGGCCTGTTGAAAGCCTTGGAAATTTTATCAAACTTACCAAAACGATCGGTCAAGCGCAGGACCGTCAAAAAGCTGGTGGAGCTTTTGGCGTAGGCAAGACGATTTTTTACCGGATTAGTGAACTGCCTGTTATGTTTTACTCCCGATTCAAGGGACAAGATCAAAAGTATCACGAGAGGTTGCTTCTCTGCATGATTGAGGATGAAGAAAACCGAGATAAAAAAAGCAGTCGAGACGCAGTAGACCGCACTCTTCTCCAAAATGCCACCGGCTTTGCTTGGTGGGGAAAGCGCAAAGGCGAAGAAATTCTTCCGATTGAAGACGATGATGCAAGAATTGCTGAAATTCTCGAAAAAGTTGGTGTAAAGCGTTATACAGGAAAAAATACAGGCACAACAATCTTTATGCCTTTTGTTAGAAGTGGCCAACTACCGGCTAACCCAGGTGCCGACGATGGGGGACCACCTTCAAATCCTCCTTGGCTATCGGGAACTTCTGATGAAAAAGAAGCGCTGTGCAAATTTACCCGTTTTGCCATCCAGCGCTGGTATGCTCCAAGACTTGGGGAAACAGACTATCCACACGGTCCTGGTCTCGACATTTTCGTCAACCAAAAGAAGGTGTTAGTTGACAAGCCGCTTTTCCAACTAGTTAAGGATTTGTATTGGTCTTTACTCGGACGCCAGTGTGACGATCGCACCAAGAAAATTGACATTTCGACGAGGAGCATTCTCGGAGACTCTAGCGAAGCGGGTATTTTGGCAATCATCAAGATTCCCAATGGTGATCCCTTGCTGCGAATGCGAGATGATGGTGGAAATTATCCTGCGCCCGAAGTTCAAGCCGCTGACTATCCGCGAGGAATGCAACGTCCGGTCATTGCGCTAGTCCGGTCTCCGGGTATGATTGTCTCTTTCCAGTGCGATGGCGATCCATGGGTTAACGGTATAGAGGAGGATACCGACAGCAAAATCGTAGGGGTTTTTGTTCTTAACAGCACTGCAGTCCTTAGAGATGAATTCGCTCCGAGCGAGAGCACGAGCGGTAAACTGCTACTTGAGGACTATGTGCGATTTAACGAAGGACATGCACACAATCGTTGGGAAGAGGAAAGAGGTCTCAAAAACGCAGAGTGCCCTGATTTATTCCGCAAGTTAATCTCAACCGTATCTAGAAAAATCAACAACGAATTCTACAGCAAAGATGTAGATGAAGGCAACCGAGGCGGTGCCGAGTTGGTTTCTGCTGAACTAGCCAAGCTTCTCCTTCCCGAAGGCTTCGGGACCGGAACCGGTGGTCTCAAGACCGGAGCGGAAGGAGGTGGGGGAAAAGGAAAAAAGAAGCTAGGAGGATCACCTTTATTGGATGTTAATTCAACAGACTTCGAAAAAGGTAACGCTCTTGTGGTTGGTTTTACGGCGAATACGGGTTCCACAAAATCTTTTTGTGTTTCATTGTCCGCAGCTTCCGAATCAGGGGCTATTAGTTTGGATGCGTGGCAAAATAACATTAGCGATACACCTTTTCCTTTTTGTATTGACGCCCTTGAAACCACAACCATTAAAATAGTTGGAAAATCTGGAAAATCAGCAAAATTTGAAAATAAAATAAATAACGCTAAAAGAGTTTTTAACAATGATTCGATTGGGCTAGAGTTGATAAATCAAGCTACAATCAAAATCTCATCGCGCACATTGCATAAAATGGAGCCTATCTGCATTGAAGGAATTATTCGAATTACTGTTTCCGACCGCGCTTTCTTGCCTGTAATTCATATCAGCTCGATTGAGGGTCTCGAAATTGAAAAGAAATCCGCAGATTCTGAGGCCGCATGAAAAGCTTCAACATTCAACCTTATAAGACACTTGATTGGGTTAGAAGCCGTAGTCAAAATAGCAATAACAATGCTGACCCAGTAGAGCGAGATTACGGAATTGAACTTGCTTTTGAATTTAGCGCAATTTCCACAACACAAAATGGTATTGAGAGCGTGCCTTTGAAGCATCAGATTGAAGGCAGCTCGATTATGCTTAATGACTTTTCAATCCGTGAAAAGGGTCTCAAGATCAAAGTTCAAGTCCATGTTAAAAAGATGGATGCGCTGTTTTCAGGAGAAAATGCGGTTGCGGCCCGCAGTGATGTCCTTGCTGCAACATTTTTTTGGGATTCGAAAGATTCATTGCAGAGGGGGGCAAGTCGGCCTTCTCACCTTGAATATGGAAAGCCTACAACCTTTGAGCTTGAGCATGTTTTCGATGCACGACAACTCCGCAACTCAATGACTTTTAGAGTGGCATTGGTTCTTCAAAATCCTTGTTCCTCTAGGCGCCCTTCCGAGTTGGCAAACTTGAAGGGAGCTTACTTAGGAACTTTTATAGGACCATGGTCTGTAGCTCTTGAGGGATCCGCATCACTTTTTCCGATTATCATCGATGACACTTTGGATGCTCAAAGTGCTCCTTGGAGCTTGAAGTTTGATTATGGTGACCCCCTTGAAGACAGCTTTAGTCCTGAGCATTTTGCGATCGTAATTAACAAGAAAAACTCTGAGTCAAAATTCATTCTCCCACCTGATGAAAATCCTAGAGCGATTCAGCCAGCTCTCAAAGAGATAGTAGCAGCATCATTAGCATTGCTTATTCAAGATGTAAGAAAGAATTCTAGCGCGTGGGCATCGCTTCTCTTGGATGAAGCTGCTCCTGGGAGCATAGGAGCGGCAGTGAATTACATTCATTATACATTGGGTGCAGACAGCCCTGAGCAACACAAGCTCATCAGCCAAATCCGCAGCAAACTTTAGTTAAAACAAAAGGTTATGGAATTGAATCGCTTGAGTAGGCAATCGGCTAAGCAGATATGGGGAAAATGGATGGAAGGGGGACCTGTCAAGGAGAGTGGTGATTTGGGCAGAGACGAGCGCGATTTTCGTGGAAAGTTTATAGCGCATGTCGAAAATTCGGGGGGCTGCAGCACACCTTCTATAGATCTTCCGGTCGCTCTCGAACTATATTATCGGCTCCTTCCTTTACAGGCCGACCGTTTTACTTTGAGCATGGCCTCCGATGATAACATATGGAGGTCATTAACTATGAAAGTGGTTCCTGACTATGTTGCCAAGCGCTGGGGAATCAAGGAGACTAGCTCGAGGGGTGAGATTACCGAACAAAGCCCGCATTTTTGGAGCCAACCACAACGCAATTGGCTGAAAGCTCTATGGTGGTATTGTCACTTCGCAGATCGTGGAGATTCGAACGAGAATTATGCTTCGATGCTACTCAAATCTATAAAAAGCCATACGGATCCGATTCAAGGGTTAGTCGAGCGCCCCGGTCGGCAGGGTTTTGATGTCGCTCTCAACCGTGAATTGCTTTCTAGGCTCGCAGATAAGACCATGTCTGTTAGTAAATTTAAAAAGTTGCTCAAACTAAATACGGCTGCTTGCAAACTTACACTTCCGATGCTTTGCGATCGCGGTATCGCGGGCTATGTGGACTCGCTTATTCAAAAGCTTGATTCATGACATCCGGTCGCTGATATGAAGAACCTTTCGGACCCCGTAGTTGATGGCTACGACATTCTTTTGGGGCAGCAATCCGCTCACGGAACCGATTCCTTGCTAAATAATCTCCCCGAGGTTCTTGATTTGTTTAGCGGTTGCGGCGGTCTCTCTCAAGGCTTTTTTGCGGCTGGTTTTGGTCATTTCGCTAGTATTGATATCGATCCATGTGCAATTAGTGTTTGCGAAGCGAACCATCCCAGCTTTGTGGGCATGCATAAATGCGCGGATATAGCTACTTTCGGAACAAACATAAATCTCAGCTGTTTGTCATCTTTGTTTTCTGGAAAGCCCCCTCCTAAGGATTTAGTTGTCATTGGTGGGCCGCCCTGCCAAGCCTACTCATCTGTCGGTCGAGGTAAGCTCAACTCGCTTGGAGTAGATAGGCACCATCTTGTGGACCATCGAGGCGAATTGTTCCGGTCTTTTCTTTCTGTTGCGCTGGAATTGAATGCAGGATGCATTATAATGGAAAATGTTCCAGGATCAATCTCATACGGAGGGAAAAATATTCCTGATCTAATTTGCAGCGATTTGCAGCAGGCTGGATATCTCTCGGAGTGGACAATACTGAATGCTGCTGACTACGGTGTGCCGCAAACTCGCGAAAGGGTGTTTGTCATGGCCGTGAGATCAGACTTGGGATTCAACCCGAAATGGCCGCTTCCAACGCACCGGCCGCCGGAAGCCCGAGATTCTGATTTTGGCAGCGCACGCAAACTTTATGAATCGCGCGCCGGCAAGTCGCGTTTCTATGTTCCGCCACCACTTCACAACAAAGCCTCGAACTTTTGGGTTACTGTTTCCGAGGCATTGTCCGACCTTCCTATTCTCCGCCCTACATCAGCCGATTGTTATCGCACTAGACCTCTCAACTTACAAATCCCCTACACCTCCGCGCCCTCTTCTGATTTCCAAATACTTATGAGGAATTTAGGTAACCGCACCGGCACAACAGCGCATGTTTACAGGAACACACCTCGGGACTTTCGGACCTTCGAACTTATGCGCCCCGGTGACAACTATCCTGACGCTGTTCGTTTAGCTGAGCAATTACTTAAGGATAAATGTCGATCAATGAGAATTTCAAAAATCGAAAATCCTCGCGAGTATGAGGCCACAAGACGCAAAATCGTGCCTCCTTATGATGCAACCAAGTTTGTTGACAAGTGGTGTCGATTGAATCCCGACAAGCCTTCTCGAACTATTGTTGCACATTTAAGTGTAGATACATATAGTCATATTCACCCGTGGGAACCAAGGGGGATTAGCGTGCGTGAGGCGGCGCGTTTGCAGTCATTTCCTGATGACTTCCAATTTTGGGGCTCTATACAAGATGCATTCAAACAGATTGGCAATGCAGTGCCGCCACTCTTGGCCACAAAAATAGCCCAGACTTTGGCTCAACAATTTAAACAGAATAGTCCCCTTAAATTATGACTTTAGCTGAAGAGGTAAAAAGCCGCGTTGCCTACATACGACCAGGAAAAAAAGTCCAATTCAATGCACTGCCAAAAGGCTATGAGGCGTGGCTAGAACTTGATCAGTCAGGTCGCAGGATTACTGCATGGTTTGCAGTTCCTGCCGATGCCAAAATATTTAGAGACGATTTCAGTAGCATCCACCTCAGAATGGACAAAGATTTGTTTAATGGTGCTATGATAAAAACCCTTCGATTGGAGGGTTGGGATTATGAAGGAGGCAAGAATGTTTTTGCATCGATTTGTGAGAATTTTCTCCTTCCCGAAAACCGCGAGACCTTGCGCACGGATCCGGGTAATTGGTCTGATGAGTGGAAAAAGCAATTGGGTAATGCTGTCAAAAGGCGAAGTCCGAGCGATGTCATTGCCGAGTTGCTTGTGTTGTTGGAACTCAAGAAGCTGGGTTTTGATCCCGAGTGGGCCGGTCCCCGCAAGGGTAGCCACGATATTGTTTGCTCTAAATTCGAGGTCGAAGTGAAGTCTTCTACGGTAAGGGGGACAAAATTGATCCGAATTTCAAGCCAAAATCAAGCTCAACAAGGTTCTGGTCTCCCTCTTTACATCGCCTATGTAGGTTTCGAGAAAAGTCCGCGTGGAAGGCACACCATTACCTCAGTCCTAGAGGATTTAACGAAAGCGGGTTTTACGGCTTCCTCAATTGAAAATGGACTAGATATGTGTGGCTATCCTACGGGCAAGCCAGAGCGAATTCGGGAAAAATTCAATCGTCTAGAGCAGGTCACGCAATTCTACGCAGTTGATAAAAATTTCCCTAAAATCACTCCAGAGTCTTTCACGCAAAAAGCTATCCCTATTGGAATCACAAAGATTGAGTATACTGTCGATCTTGCGTCAAATGTCCTTACTCGTTTGGACGGTGCCCAGTTGATCAAATTGCACTCCAAGCGATCCAAAAGAAATCGCTAAATTTTCTCTTGGCATGTTATGTGACCTATGTAACGTGATCCAGCATGGCTCAAGGATCATCAGGCCGGATCGTTGTGGATCTCGATCCGGAATTCAAAAAAGAAGTCTACTCGGCTCTCGCCCTGCGCGGGAGCACACTCAAGGAGTGGTTCACGCAGGCCGCCAAAGGCCTTTGCGAGGATGTTCACCAACCTCAACTCTGGAATCCGGCAGAAGCACCAACGCCCTGCAGATCGAAAAACAATGACTCAAACTGAAACTTCCAGGAAGGCCGCCGAGCCGCTTGCCTCCTGCACGGAAGCCCCGCGCCTCGCCTTGCGAGTAAATGGAGTGGCTCGATTTCAAGCTCCTCTGGCGGGATCGCTTGTCATCAATCACCGCGAGGCTCTCCGCTTGATCCTTGCGGCAGAGGGGTGGTCTGATTTTAAAGGCGTCGTGAAGGATGAATTGCCAGCTATTGTTTCGCATTGGCTTCAGTCTCCCAAAGACGTTCCGATCCTGCTGGACGACTCATTTCGAGACCGGTGGCTCGATCTTCTGCGCAGGCACTGCCTGCTGGCTTCTCGCAATGCGGCATCAGGGCTGCCAGAGGAAACCTCCCACCCACGCCCAGTTCATATCGATTTTTCCGACCTATCATTACCGCCGGAGGCCAAGCCAAAATTCACTTTCATCGATCTTTTTGCTGGAATCGGTGGTTTTCGCATCGCCATGCAGGAGGTGGGCGGCAGGTGTGTTTTCACCTCGGAATGGGACTCTAAAGCTAAAGAAACCTACTCGAAAAATTACGGCGAAGTGCCGTTTGGAGACATCACGCAGTTTACAAAGTCAAAGGAAGGTGGCGATTTGCTGGTAAATGGAATTCCGCAGCATGATGTTCTCTGTGGTGGGTTTCCTTGCCAGCCGTTTTCTCAAGCCGGTCTCAAGAGAGGATTTGAGGATGCTAGGGGAACCCTCTTTTTTGATATCCTTAAAATTGCAAAAGAACGCCGTCCCAAGGTTCTTTTCTTGGAGAATGTCAAAAGATTAAGGACACATGATTCGGGTAAAACCTTTTCTGTCATTTGCAATTCGCTCAAGGAAATCGGTTATAAAGTATATGCAAAAGTTTTAAGAGCTTACGATTTTGGTGTTCCTCAAAACCGAGAGAGAATATTCATCGTTGCTTTTTCCGAGGCAATTCACTTTGAATTTCCACAAGCTCCAAAGCTGAACGAGCGGCAAAAGCTAGGTGGGTATCTCGAAGAAAACCCAGACGAAAAATTCACAATTTCTGATGCAATGTGGAGCGGTCATCAGCGCCGCCTTAAAGAACACCGAGAGAAAGGCAATGGGTTTGGGTATTCGTTGTTCGACGAGCAAAGCGACTATGTCAGCACGATTTCAGCAAGGTATTGGAAGGATGGCAGCGAAGTTTTGATCGCGCAAAAAGGCAAAAACCCGAGAATTCTCACTCCGAGAGAATGTGCACGCATTCAAGGATTTCCTGATCAATTTGAATTTCATGAGTCCAAGCGCTATGCCTACCAGCAATTTGGTAACTCCGTGGCCGTTCCCGTAATCAAGGCAATCGGTGAAAAAATCTTGAAGGCACTACGAGATAAGAAACCAGTCATGGGATTGCTTGAGCAACTCGAACCCGAAATATTTTGATGTCAAACTTGCCAGATCTTTCAGAGTTGCGGCTTGAATTGGGAAGAAAAGCCAAAGTCATCCAAGCTAACCCTCCTCGGCTTTCCAGCGCCACGATTTGTAAACTTCAAGCAATCTTCCCAGAGTTACGTTTTACCTCCGATTGCATTGATGGAACTCCCGACAGTAGGTATGTGACATTTCCATATAGTTTTATAGTATTTGCCTCCGCTTCGGTTGAGTTGTTTAATGCTTTAAAATCATACAAAGCGGTAGTTGTTGATGCTTCTGAAAAGCTTGAAATTAGCCAATCTAAATTTACGCAAGTTATTGAAAAAGCAAGGTCATCTGGTGTTATCGATAGTAATTTAGACCGGCAAATATCAATCGAGTTAAAAGGCGACAAGGATGATGTTGCAAAGGTCGCTAAATTTCTAACGGACTACGAAAGCTGGGGAGGAGGAAAATCTATTGCACGAGGGCAGGATGATTTTCATCTTTCCTCGATACTGAACGCATTGGGCCTTTTGGCGGCATCATCCGGTTTTGTTGTTAAACTCTACGAAACTTTGTCCTCTCATCCCGCTTTAGTTGATGAAATTAACAAACAAGTTACGGACGCCTCCAAAAATAGTTTTTCTGTAACAACTAGTGCATTAACAGCCTCGCTCTTCGCGAAACCCTTCGCCATCCTAACGGGTAACTCGGGAACGGGAAAGACACGGTCGGCGGAGGATTTGGCGGCGATGTTTCGGGATGAGGAAGACTCGAAAAACGCCAAAAATGTAGCCCTCGTTGCCGTGGGCGCGGATTGGACCGACAACCGGAGCGTGGTGGGGTATGTAAACCATTTGCGTGATGCGAAGATGGCGGGGGCGACGGATTTGCTGCCCGTCTACCAAAGCACGCCGGTGCTGGATTTGTTGCTGGAGGCCTCCAAGCCTGGGAGGGAGTCGCTTCCGCATTTTCTCATTCTCGACGAGATGAACCTCTCGCATGTGGAGCGGTATTTTGCCGATTTCCTCTCGGCGATGGAGGCCCGGAGCGGGGCGATTCGGTTTCACGAGGAGGGCGATTTTCGTTTGCCAAGGTTCGAGGGAGATACGGTGGGGGTGCCCCGGAGTCTGCCGTATCCACAGAATCTTTTTGTGATCGGCACGGTGAATGTGGACGAGACGACCTACATGTTCTCTCCCAAGGTGCTCGACCGTGCGCATGTCATCGAGTTCGAGGTGGACCCAGATGATGTGAAGGCGTTTTTGGACGATCCGAAGCCCTTGCAACCCGTGCCGCGCGCAGCTGCGGGCCAGGCAGAGGCGTTTCTCGCGCTCAGCCTGCGGGCGAGAGGACTTCAAGAGCCGCCCCTGCCGGAGTTGCCGCCGGCTGTGAAAACTGCGGTGAACAAACATCTGCTTGAGGTGCTGGAAATCCTGCAAAATGGGCGATTTGAATTCGCCTTCCGCACAGCGAAGGAGGTTGTGGCCTATCTCAAGGTGTCTTACGAACTGGCTGCGGATAAAGCCGCATGGGAAGCCGGCAAGTGGAAATCGGACCTCGACGATGAGATTCTCCAAAAAATCCTGCCCAAGCTGAGCGGCTCCAAGAGGCGTATTGAAGCGCTGCTGGTGCGGTTGGCGCGTTACTGCGAAACCGGCGTTGTGCACAAAATCGAGGAATCGACTCCGGCGGCTTATCAGTCGAGTCCTGTGAAGCGGGCGGATGCCGCAAAATGCAAGTTCGCCCGCAGCCATGGCAAACTCTGCGACATGATCGATGCCGTGCGGCGGGATCAGTTTGTAAGCTTCATCCATTAGCCGCAGCAGGAATGAGTGCGCTGCATCTCGATTCCCTCGAAATAGAAATCGCCGAGGGGTTGAGCATTCTTTTGTGGGGTGAAAGGGTGCTGGAGCCGGATGGGATGGACATCGCAACGAGCCCGGGGCCGCCACTCGTCTTCACCGCGAGGTCGCACCCCGCAGGAGCGGGTCACGCGGCGCCGATCCACTACTGCAGCGAAAACATGGCCCTGGGCCAACAGGCGTTGGTTCTTTTTGAAAATACCTCCTACCATTGGAAGCTGCTGGGGGATTCCGCCGACTCGGTCGGTGCGGAGGAAATCGAGAGCACCCTCAAAGCGCCCGCCGGCCGCAGGAAGGCGGAGTGGCACCAGACGAAGCTGAAGGCGGAGTCGCTTCGCGGAAACTTCAAAGTCGCGAACTATCTTGGCTCGGCGGAAATCCGCATCCGGGAGTTGCCGCCGCTGAGATTTGAAATCCAAACGCGGAAATTCGATTTCCA
>Ga0247836_1006125_pt1 | contig 13593 bp, 12 predicted proteins | sample LaCruzMarch2015__4_FD_187116 | JGI IMG/M metagenome (GOLD analysis project Ga0247836, IMG submission 187116) | Freshwater microbial communities from meromictic Lake La Cruz, Castile-La Mancha, Spain - LaCruzMarch2015_14m | ecosystem: Environmental > Aquatic > Freshwater > Lake | place: Spain...
GAAGGACAAAGCGCGCGTTGCCGAGGCCGCCAGGAAGATTGCGCCAGTCCCCTTCGTTTCCCGCAACGTCAAAATCGAAACTGAGGAGAAGAAGGCCGCCGAACAGGCACCCATCGTCACCGAGGACGACGAGAAGGAAGTCGAGAACCTCCTCGAGGAGCTGCGCGCCCTCTCCATCGACTCGAGCAAGGCGCCTCAGTGCGTCGAGTTCGAGAAGGACGATCCCAGCAACTTCCACATCGAGTTCATGGCCGGAGTCAGCAACCTCAGAGTACCTTTGATCTCACGCAGGCCCGCAACTACCAAATCGAGGAAGTCGACAACTTCAAGGTGAAGCTCATCGCCGGGAAGATCATCCCCGCCATCGCCACCACCACCGCCATGGTCGTCGGGGCAGTCGGCATCGAGGTCATCAAGTTCCTGCTCGGCAAGAAGGCGGAGGTCTTCAAGAACGTGACCATCAACCTTGCACTCCCCCTGTGGATCTTCAACGACCCCCTCGAGGCCATCATCAACACCGACAAAGAGTTCGATCCAATCATGTGCGGCCCCATAAAGGTCATCCCAGGCAGTAACTGTTTCTTAACTCAGAGTTCACCAAGTGGGACAAAATCAACATCAAAGGACCCCTCACACTACAAGAACTCAAAGAGCACTTCTAAAAAACATATAAGATATAAGTCTCAATGATTACATATGGATCCGCAACAGTTTTCACATCTTTTGATAAGGGTGCAAAAGATAGATTACCTAGAAAAGTTCCCGAGGCTATTTAAGTCTTAACTAAAAAAGAAATCCCACACTTTAAGCGATTTTTGGCCATTGGAGTGAGCGGAAGTGACGAAAACGGAGTTGATTGCTTGTTACCGGACGTCAGATACTAAATTTGATCCATTTGGCTATAGATTTAATAAATTTAATAAGATATTTTATCTATATTTAATTAATGATTCCCCCAGAAAGCAATTTCAAACTATTTATATAAGAATTTTTGTATACGATGATTTGATAAGATTAAATAGATCAAATGTTTCATTCAATAGACCCCAACATCAAAAAATTTTATGTCGAAATGGGTTATTCATAATCATAGGTGGTCAGAGCACATGAATATTCTATCAAAAAGGGAATTGATATTCTCGATGCCCTTTCACTAGCATCTAAATCTGGATCTAATGTAGCGAATTAAAGGCAATAAAAGAATACCGATAAGCACGCCAATGTTTCTCAACCTAGACGATTACAATATTCATCTTTTTTGATCCCAATGAATCAAATAAAAGGTGCCGACTATGAGACACTATACTCTAAAAGTAGTAAATTTAATCCTTTAAACTCAAGGGCGGAGCTAAGAGAGGCTAGTAATCCTGTTGGATTGCTGAATATTTCTAATTGTTGCTATCTAAACTCATTAACTCAATGTTATTTTTTGATGGGTAAATTCAAGGAAATCATACTATCAGCCTAACCTCTTGATAATATTGCTCAAATTTTATCATAAAATAAGACGAAACTTAAAAGAGTAAAAAATTAATACTAACTACTTCGAAAACTCAAAATATTTTTTACAAAAATGTCTCTGAGTTCCAAAAAATATTTGGATCCTTCTTAAATTTTGCAAAATTTAGTCGATTCTGTTGGATAAAAGCTAAGTTATGGGTAATAAAAAGATTTATCTGAGATAAACATCATGATTACCGAAAGACTTAGTGAAGGACTAACATTTTGTAAAAATTTTTACCAATAAGAAAGCGACCCATTTTTCACCAGTCAAGCATCTTTTATTGATGAAGGCTAAGGTAAAAATAGATATAATTCAATTTTCAATCCTCAAAAAGGTCCTATAAAGAAGCTCTTCTACGGTACTAAAGTTGAATATTATGAGTAGAAATTACATCCTAATTAGGAGCCACCCATTGTGAGTGACTTCACTGGAATATTTCTAAACCCTCGATTTGGCACTCTTTAAAATGCTCTTGATGAGGAGTTTAACTTTTCTGTTGAAATTAATGGAGAATCATTAAAAAAGAGAATGTTTATCAGATAGTAGCCATAATACTTGTTTATGTATATCAATAGAGCCTAATATGATCGATAAGAACAGCAGGCGATGAAAAATGTCTAAAATTTCACATTTGATTTTGTATTCTATCTCGATAGATACCTAGAAAAATATAAAAAAGAAAGAGATTAAAAAGATGAAGAGGTTCGTAAATTAATAGATTCAAGAAATAAAATTAAAGATCAGCTTAGCAACCTCCATATCCTCTATGAAAAAATGGCAGATTGCTATGCATATGCAGATAAGCTTGATGGATGGTAAGATAAACTTCCAAGTCATGAGTAATTTGAATAATAAGAAGCGGTTTTAACTGAAAAATTAATCGCAGTTGAAAAAGATTTGAAACAGATTGAAAGTAGAAATGACTAGTATCATTTGGCTTATATCTTTGTCCATAGAGGAGATGCTGTTAGTGGGCATTATTGGGGTTACGGTCGAAATGGTAATAGATGGTATAGATTCGATATAAACTGCCGTTTGATTGATCAAGATCAAATAATGATAGATCTTTAGAAATCATCTGGAACTCCTTATGCCCTACTTTATGTTAAAAAAGATAATATTCCTGAGATGACATATAACTATCATTTAAGCCTAAAGTCAAGCCATAATAATACTCTCTATCGACTATTTGATGGAAATGTAAAGGATGAAATAATTCGATAAAATATACTCCTTCATCAAGAATACAAAACAAAGCAAAATGAAGCCATAAAAAAGAAAAGCTATAACGATTATATAAATCGCTTTACGACAACTAAAAAAATTTTCAAAAAATTCGAACAGGGTAAATAAGCTAACAATCATCTCGATAATCTCCCTTATTCTAATAACTATAGTCTATTCTTATTGTCTAAGCGAGAGGATGAACTTTTTAAATTTAGTATTTTTGAGCAAAGTTTGCTTTCAGCATCCAACAATAGAGTAAATACCATTAATTTGATGAGTGATAATGATCTTCTCACAAGAATACAGAAGAAATTCAAGTTAAAATGTAAAGGCGAGCTCAATTTGAAAAATTATGCCTTGATAGGCAAGGAAATATAAAAAAATGCTAAACTTTTCTAATAGTATCAGCTTAGCAATTTTTAACATATATGGGGAATACTAATAATCAAATAAATCTCTCGATTAAAGCTTTAACTTGAAAAACATCATCAGAAAGCTGGTGAATTTACAAGATACGAATTATAAGGTACTGTTGCATCTTCTTTACAACTCATCAATAAATATATAAAGCTTAGACTAGCATTCTTTAAAAGCGAATAATATAAGATTATCAATCAATTTGTTTAATAGCCTCTTTATGTTTCTCAAGTAAATAGTGAAATTTCTAAGCTAGTGATACTACAAATTTTAGCATTTGGCTTTAAGTATGAAAGTTTACAGCAATATATTGATATATCAGATAGCTGTGGTGCTCAAGCTGCTTTCTTGAATGCTGGAAATACATTAGATCTTACTTCATTAAAGATATAGCCCTTTTCTTCTATCCAAAATTAAATGCAGTAATTAGTAAAAAAATATCATTTAGCGAATCGTCGATCAAGTACAAAAGAATCATCGAATTTAAAACCAGACAAAAGAACATCAGTCAAACAGACTCAATATTTTGAATCTACATCATCGAATTCTCCTGTAAAATCGAGCTTGCTTTCAAAGTCAGCTTCCAAATAGAAAAAGCAATCAGATCAAGCATAATCAGGCTCAAATGGGTTGATTGTGTTTGATATACGTGAAAATTGGAAGATCGATTAATTGAACCAATCAAAACCTAACTTCGATTATTCATCAAAGGTGATGCAATTTTTGAAAATGTTTGAAGGAATAGTACGAGTCTACAAGCAAATAAGTAAGTTAAATCGACCTCTGACTATTGTTTAACTATCGGGTCTGGGAATATGGCTCAATAGACCAAAATTTGAGTAATCATTGATTTGATGACATTCTATATATTTCTTCTTATGGATAAGTTCTAACACAAATTGAAGACTACTCTTCATACACGCTCAGTGGAAAACATCATGCTAAGGACTCATGCTTTCTTTAACAAGGGGAGAGAGCATAAAACATCACAACCCAAGATAGATAACATCACCACCTACCTCAGAAAAGTATAATATATCCCATGCAGTTTGAAATCGATCGTGAAAATCTGAACCTGGCAAAGAGAATTATGCAATGCGAGAGCGAGCATAACAGAGATAACTATGTAAAAGAGTGGAAAAAAACCAAGAAATTTTTGAAAGTGCGTTCCAATTTTAAGCCACAGCTTACTGCATAAGAGCCAAAGATATTCAAATTAGAAGAAATATCAGGCCACGGTCGTCTCCTTGTAAGGGTATAGTTTGAATGCATTGAATCTAACATGAAGCTAATAAATAGTAATTGTCTTTATCTTCTAAAATTTAGTATAGGAGGCTCTCAATTAATACCAAACAAAGAGTTTTTAACTTTACAAAATTCTGGAGGATATAAATGCGTTTTTTATGCACCTCACTTTGTTAAAGATAAGTTAATTACTGTCAGGCTTATTAAAGTGATCGAAAATAATCTTTATGAAGCTGGGAAATTCGGAGTAGATTTAGCCATGGAATAGGAACAAACTAGCAATATTTTCGGGAAATCAGGAAAAAATTATGGATTTGCAATATTTCATGTAAAAGTAGAGTCAACATAAAGAAAAAAATAAATTGACTCTTCTTATTTAGAAGAAATCAAGTAGAATAACAATATTTGATAATTTTTTTATTTATTATTCGAGATTATGAATTGAATCACCATCCAAATTTAGGGATTTGGGGAATTTGGAAAGGCAAGTTAATGCCAAGTCCACCTAAAAGTCCTCCTGGGCCTTGGTTAGTATTGCTTTTTGGTTGTTGACTGATGTATTTAGGGGTCTGTTAGGTGAATGGAGAGATAATCCAGATTTGATTGAAGCCAGTATGGTCTCCATATTGAACAATTTTGGTCCCATTATTTTGATTTCCTTCAAAAACATCTAGAGATTTATTTGAGTGAGTTCTCAGTTTATAAGCCTTTCCGCTCCATTATCCTGCTGAAACACGTACAATCTCAAACCAGCTACTGTTATGTTGTCCTGGATCTGATATCAAAACTGCACCATTTTATCCGCTATCTTGACTGAAGCAAAGACCTTGATTTGACGAGTCACACACCAAAGCAAATTTGTTACCATTAGGATAGATCTTGAAGCTTTGGCTAGCATCTCCAGTAAAATCACTGATTTTAGCTTGGCCTGGCTGACCAGCAGTTAAGGTGATTGCTTTTCCAGTATTCATAGCTGAAAGAATTTTGTATGAAGTATTTCCTGGAGTGAAGTTAGGAGGGACTTGAGGGAACGTATTTTGATTATTATTAGTATTAGGAGCATTAAATCCTTGGTTTTGATTTGTGTTTTGCATTTGACCATCTGATGGAACAATGAACCAAACTTGATTGCTGTTACCATGGATCGCCCATTGGATTATTGGTGTTCCTGGAGTTGTGCGACCTTCAAAAATATCTAAACCTTTTCCACTGAATGTTTTTATGTAAAATGCTTTTCCTGCATACTGACCTTTATTGATCTTGAAAATTTCAAAAAAGCTGCTTTGATGTTGATTGCTATCAACAGCAAGAGGAGCACCGTCTTTATTTGCATCATTTGATACATGTATGGCTGCGTTTGTTTCAGTATTGACAAAAGCATATTTACCATTGTTACCATATATTGCGAATTTTTGGTTATTTCCACCCTTGAAGCTATCAAGAACGAGAGGCTTTCCTACTCCTTGAACTGTCAAACATTTTGACTGGTCAAGAGCAGTTAAAATTCTATAGGTTCCATCTGATGAAGGACTGAATGGAGGTGTACTCTACATAAAATATCTTATATTATTAGTGTCAGTAATTCAAAAGTATAAATCTGTTTGTGCATGATCGTTTAATCAAAATAAATCAATAGTCAGTCGAATAATTCATCCAAAATTTATCAAATCGATAAAACTATGTATATATATGGGAGAATCGTAAAAATATACTTGCTTTCAATATAATTGAATCATACATAAATAAACTATCAACCGTAGGTTTCTTGAGTCGTCACTTTAAGATGCAGCCATCCATCTTTTTCAGTATCTTTAAAGGAATATTTGAGAAAATCTTTAACTATTGACCCTTGGTCTAACATTTTTTTATTGTGCCAAAAAAATATTGAATCCTTTGAAGTAATTATTCCTTTCGAATGCTTTATTATGTATCCTCTCATCATTTACTGTTATTGTGTCATTGGTCGATTCATATGGATCAAAACTCTATATTAAAAGGAGTATACTTGCACATTTTCAGCTCGACTATTACTCCAGCATGCTAAACTTGAAGGATGACTGGGCAAAATTCAGGATTTTGATTAAGGAAAAAGCTTGAATGTTCTTTACGAGTTTAAGGTGGAAGAGCCATAAAATCCTTGTAAGAAATGGCTTTCCTATAGGTAGTCATTATATGATTCTTTTGAAAGTGAAAATTATAAAAACTAATAAGCTATATTTTTAGATTTGACTCAGAAAATAGACCTTTGTAATTACTCGGTTCCTCAAAACATAATAAAATATAAAAGCAGAGATATTTATATGGTAGATCCTCATTAATAAAAAGACATTTTAAAAGTTAATAAGTTATGTTCAATGATCAGCTATTCTCCTCATATCTTCTTTGGTAGAAATTATTGTATTTCCTGACTCCTGAACCTCCAGCTGTGCTTGTACTAAATTGAGTTCCATCACCTTTATATTTGACATATTTTGTTGACTAAACTTGCTCTGGATGGCTTACAACATGTTGTGAAGATGTAATTCCTTGACCTGACCTGTAAGTAGCTGAGCTGTTAGCTAAATTTCTTTGCTATATTCCTGAATAAGAACCGTGATCATTATAACCATAGCCAAGTAATCCTCCATTGTTCACATCTCCATTAATATATTCTTGGTAGTTTTCACCATACTCCTCTCCCTCAGAAGCTCTTTATACATGTGAAATAACAATAGAACGTCTTCCCTATTCTCTTGGGCTAATGGAGCCAGAAGTACCAATTGTTCTTTTTGGACTTTGAACATCTCTTTCCATCTTAAGTGAGGCTAACTCTTTTTCAACGCTTCTCAATTTTTGAATTAAAATTTCAATTTCCCTCTTTAAGCTTTTGTTTTAAGATTCAAGTCCTCTTTGCAAGTTTGTACATTAGTTATGACTATTTCCTTGTTGAATAGTCAATTTTAATCTTGAAATTTAACTTTACAGTGATCGTACATCACTAGATTTATTCAGGGTTCCATCTTTTAATTGCTTATTAAGACGGTCAATCTCCATTTCAAGAGATCTGATTTTGTTTCCGCCAACTCTTGAGTTAGTAAGTTATTGATTTAGTCTATTGCTATCTGCTTGAAGACTTTGAATTATAGCATTACACTGCTCATGATCACTGTCTCTCAGCCTAGTGCTTCGCAATTTTTATTTCAACAACTCAATTTATTTCTAACGATCTCTCAATGTAGTATCAATTAGATCTCTGATAAAGCGGGTACCCAGGTATCGAGTAGGCTCGAAATCATCTTCTTGATATCGGTTATATTTTTCAATGACTTCATCGAATCTTTTACAAAGCAAAGAATAGCCAAGAGCCAATGAAGCATCTTTTTCTTTACCCAAAGCCCCAACAACAGAGTTCATCATATTTTTATTTTCTAGGAGTGCTTCAACCATCATCTGAATCATCACATTCAAACGAGAATTTTCAGCAACTATAGATTCATTTTATTTCTTAGAGACTTTAATCTATTAGTTAGCACTTTTTACTATGTTTGCAAGGACGAATCTCTACTCTAGGAATGACTTAAGCATTGTTTGATGATCTCTTGACCATCCTCCCATTTTGGAAAATTTCTTTTATAAAGAATTTTAGAATTATTTTAGCTGACTACTTAGACGGTTATTCACGTCTTTTACCTTTCCATCGAAGTTTAGTCTAAAGATAAAGTTGATGTCTTCATCAAGATTGAGGTTAATTTAAGGGTGACTTCTTTTGATTCTTGATATTTAGGCAACAAGCTTTTCAATTAGCATAACCTTTGCTAATTCTTCTTTAAGCTCTGCTGGACCTTTCTGTATTGGGACCTTCACAACTTTCTATTTTTATACAACTTTTTCTTTGATTATTTCATGTATTTTTGGATATTTGATGAATCTTCTGAATTTTGCTAAATATTGCTCTATTAATGTAATTCTAGATGCTGCACTTGGCTGTAAGGATTTTATCTTATTAAGTTATGCTAAAAATTCAGCAAAGCCTTTCTACAAATCTTACCCTATCTTTTTATATTATTGAGCTTCAACACTGACATCAATATTAATATTTATTCCATCATCTTCAATGAGCTCATGAACATATTTTAAGATTTCAACAACTTGAGGCATGATAACAATTTTTTCTACTATCTTTTCCATAACTTGAGGTATTTCTATGATTCGATCTCTTGTAATGATGACTGGATCTCTATCTCTTTCCATTATTTCTGTGACTGTTCTTAAAGTTTCCTCAATGAAATTGACTTTAGTCTCGATTATTTTCTCTTTTTCTCTAATCAGTTCTTTTTCTATTTACAAGTTTACTGTCTTTAAATTAGTACTTGTCTTTTCAGGTCCTGGAATATTTTTTTCATGCATTTATTTAATAACTTGAACTTAGCGAAGAAAATGAGGGACTTAAACTAATTTTTCAACGATTCTCTAGATATATTGATTGACATTAATAATCTTAGGAACTATTCTATCCACAATTTAAATCGTTGGGGGAGTAAATATTACTTTTGGTTCTTTTTCATACTCATAGATTTTAGGAATTTACTGTATAACAGGAATAAGTTTTTATATGTAGTAAGGAATCTCTTTTATTTGATCGATTGTTGTATTAATTTGAACAATTTTTTCTTCAAATCTTTATACTTCTTGAATTTGTTTTTAGATGTAATTCTTTGGAATCTATTTGAATTCAATCTTATTCTGAACCTTTACTCTTTCCTCTATCTGAGGAATAATTTGTGGAATATTTCTTTCGATTGTCTTTTCAACAATTCTTTAGACTATTTGAGTGACAGGTTAAATTTTTACACTCTCAGTATTGATATAAACTGGAACTGTTCTCTAGATATTTACTGGAACAGGAACTTCAATTGGCTTGAAGATAACTCTATCAACAAACTAAACTTCTCTTTTCTATACTGGAATAGTGACTATTTTATCAACATGCATAGTGACAGGAACTTATTGCTTTTCAATTACAACTCTTTCTTTAATAACTTCGTGAATTTCAACATTAGTCCTTGTTTCAAGATCTTTAACCAAAATCTGGTCTCCAGGAAGCTAAACAGCGCGATCAACTGTCAGATATACAATTTTTTCTACTTATATTTCTCTTGGGATCTATTGCTTTAAGTATTGCGGAATATAGTGAATTACTGGAGGCATTTATATGGGGATTTGAATTATTTTTTCGACGATCTTCTCAATAATTTGAGGAACCTCAACAATTTTTTATATGATTCGAGGTACAATAACAATTTTTTCGACAATTTTTTCTATTTCAACACATCTAGGAACTTCGACTATTTTTTCAATAATTTTTTCTCTCATAGTTGGAACTTCTTTTATCCTTTCATAGTATAGCTCTTGAGTTACTACCTTTTATTCTTTAACTAAAACAGGAACCTCCTCTTTCATAATATATGGAACATTTCTAATGACTTCAACAGGTCTTTATTAAATCAAGGCAACATTTTTTATAACTTACACTGGTATATGCTTCTCCATTTGAATCGTCTAGATAAATGGTACTTGGTGAATCTCAGTTTAAATCTTTGTTTGAGGTACAATAATGGGAACTTCGATGTATTTTTCAATTTCTCTGATCTAAATTTGAGTTTCATAGATTATTTTTGGTACTTAGACTTCTAATATTTCATATTATTTGACTATCCTGAGAACCTATCTAATCACTTAAATTTCTTTTGGTGGCAATTCAATTATTTTTTAAACAGTGACAATCTTTTCGACTATTTGAGGTTGAATAATAAATACTTGTTAAGTATGTATAACAGGCACAATCTTTTCAACAATTTATTTCACTATCTCAATTCTTGTTTAAATATGAGGGACAATCTAAGGTATTTGCTCATATCGTACAACCTCTACTATCTTTTCCACAATTTGAGGAACAACAACTATCTTTTATCTCTCTACAATCTTTTAGACGATTTTCTAAACAATAACTTCAATAGGCTTGATTACCTATTTTTCAGTTTAAATATATCGAATTACTTCTTTGATGATCTATACAGGCTATAATTATCTCTGAATGACAATCTTATCCTTTTCAACAATAACTGGCTTCTATCTTTCAACTATTTTTTCCTTTATCACCTATTCAGGCTTTAAATTAGTCTTTTATCTAACCTAGACAGCAACTCTTTCATTAACCTCAGGATGGGAAACGACTTTCTATGTATGAGACATCATTTAAACTGCTTTTTCTCTAAAGAATGGTACTGGTTGTTGAGATTGAACGATGAGGGCTTTTTAATCTGTCGCGAATTATGGCTTTTGTAATGAGATAAATTCAGTTTTTAATTGGTTAGTAGTATATTTTTCAGGGATTCTAACAATATTATCGACAACTTTTTCGATAATCTTTGGCACCTCTACGATTTTAGGAACAGGTCGATAAACCTTCAAGATATCATCCACATCAACAACATCCATAATTTAAGAACGAATCATTCCAATAACTCCCTCATCAATTTCAAACATTATACCTTTATCTCTTTTTACTTTTTACATTTCCTCTAATAGAGCTTTAATCAATACTCGCAAGTGAAATTCCACCTTTCTATTTTGCTGTGAACTGTAAGTATAAACATTTTCAACCTTCACCATCTGTGGTACATAACGAACGATATCAATGATTCTATCTAAGCTATCATTTTCAATAATTTCGGTCATTTACATACTCATATATTCTTGAAGTTTGATATCCATTTATGCCTTCAGTTTTGGATATTTTTAATGTAGTTTTTTAATATGAATAGCAAGAGCATTGATAAGATATTTTGTTCTTGCATCTTGAACTGGTATTTATTGAGTAATTTTTACCTATTTTTACACCTCAACAATACCATTGATTAGACCAACTCTACTACTAGAAGTTTTAAGGACTTGAAGGATATCTGTTGTGAAATTTATTCTTATGTTAGGATTATCGCGTTGTAGCTGTTCAATTTGATGGCGATAAATATCTGCCGCTATATTGAACTTATCTTCCATTGCACGATATCTTTCATCCTCTTTTAACCTCAATTAACCGCTTTATAGCTTGGTCCTCAAAAAGCTTTGGTTTGGAAGGCCTAAAATCCAGCTTTAAATTGCTAGTTCCATCTCTTGGAATGAGTATTCTTTGGATTTTAGCCGATTTAAATCTCTTTAAAGTTGAGTAGTATAATTCTTAATAGAGTTATTAATGCTCTGTCCTTCCTCCTCCATTTTTACCATCTTGAAAATTTATCTTATCTCTTGAGAGTTAGAAAACGCAGGTTGACCTTTAATTTTGTCAATGGCGTTTGACTTGATTTCATATAGACGCCTGAGCTACTGGATTTCGCTATTTTTTTGGCCAATGATATTTTATTTATTTCTGATATCCAACTCAAGCGCAACAATCTTTTCCTCCGCGGTTTTCAATCTCTCCTCATAATTTAAGATTTTTCTATCTTTGTCAATGAGAGCATTCTATTTTTCGTTAAGCAGCTTGGTGTAATCCAAAGATCTCTTGCTTCCTGTTGGGTCAGCGTGACTTACATTCAGTACTCTTCTCATTGTTCCATCAAGCTCATGCTCAAGAAGCATAAGCCGCTGGTTGAAATTATCTTTGTATTATCCTTCGAAAACAACCTTGCTCTTCCCATCTAGCTCTCTAATGAGCTCAAGAAGGATATCCTTGGTATGTTTGAGACTTGAAAAATCAGTTTATCCACTAATTATTAGCTTTTGGTCTTACTGCCAATCTAGGTCTCCTCTATTGCTTGACTGAAAGTTACTAAATAAAATTCAATCTACACGACTCTTTGTGAAGCATTATTACGAGATTCTCCGTTGCTCGAGAAGTGCTGATCGACAACATATTTAGAAGAAGTTATTTTTACGTTAGGACCACTTCCTGAATATGTGACAGTTCCCTAGCTGAATAGATGATTATGTACCGTCTTTCATTACTATTGTTTAACGCATCTTGGGAAGAGTACTGGCCTACTATTCTTCGCGAGGAATAGTTACCGGACAGTAAATTACTTTGATGATCTGACATTTATAGTTATGATAGCCAGTAGAAGATTATTTGAATTACTACAGAACTTCATCAGAACATCATCAAAATAGATGAGAAACAATTAGAATTAAATAAATTTGCATATGATGATCATAAAATGCGGATGCGCTCTAGTAGATCCTGCTCCTTCGAATAGTGCTGCTTGACTAAACTCTATAGTTAATGCTTTATAATGCCCCGGAGTTCCGTGTTATCCTTGCATGAGTATAAAATTTTGTCTAGGTTCTCCTTTACCATGTGAGGAGAGTTTTGACTAAGGGTTTAAATGATTATTCTTACCCTAATAATAGTTTACTGGTTAAATGCATATTTTTATCCGATACTAATTAAAGTGTCTAAGTAAATTTGGTCAATAAAAATGTTACTCTCAAGAATTGATCCTAAGAAGATTGCCATACTTCTTAGATATTAATTGTCTTTTTCCATCAAAATAATTTGAATATTTTTGGAGATCAGTGAGTAAGCATTATTGCTGATTTATTCTTCAGTAAATCCTTAGCTATCAAGGAAGAACTCAAAGGGGAAGATTCTCTTTAGATCATCAGTTGGAATATCACCTTGATAAATTTTACAAAGTCTTCCAATGTCGAGTTTTTTTCTATCCCCAATTTTTAAGGAATCAAGAATATTTACAATTTAGTGGAAATTTCTTTTATTATCTTCATATATTGTCCTTGAAGCATTTATTACTTCTTGCTTATTAATAGACCCTAATGCCTAAAAATCTTAGTTTAGAATTTTATCGATTGTTTCTTTTTGGGCACCTTATCTTTGATGATTTCCTATTAAATTTGGAAGGAATAAATTATTAGTAATTCCAGTTTATCTTCTTTGTTTTGATTTGGCTTGCTGGTTTTATTCATTTACTTTTCTGTAAATTGCCTCAAGGACTTCATTCTCTGAAATGTAGTCGACTGAAAGATTAGATAGCTGAGTGTATTCGTACTTCATTTCTCTCATAGTCTTGAGATTCATCGTTGCATTGTTTACAAATATCTATGGCTGGGGTTCAGGCTATGGCTCCTTTGGCTTTGATTAGGCTTAAAGCATCTTGCTTTTCTCATAACGTAGCTCTTTCTCATTTCTCTTAGTTGCTCTAGTTGAA
>Ga0247836_1006129_pt1 | contig 13577 bp, 19 predicted proteins | sample LaCruzMarch2015__4_FD_187116 | JGI IMG/M metagenome (GOLD analysis project Ga0247836, IMG submission 187116) | Freshwater microbial communities from meromictic Lake La Cruz, Castile-La Mancha, Spain - LaCruzMarch2015_14m | ecosystem: Environmental > Aquatic > Freshwater > Lake | place: Spain...
GGATCGGGGTTGAGCTGGTGATCCTTTTTTGTGACACCAGCGCCCTGATGAAGTTGCTGGTTGACGAAGCCCAATCAGATCAGATGCGGCAGATCAGCACCACTGTTGATGCCATCGGGGTCTGCCGGATCAGTTGGGCCGAAACAATGGCTGCCCTTGCTCGCCTCCAACGGGAAGACCCGGTTTGCAATGAAGATCTCGAACAGGCTCGGCAGCACCTGATCCAATCCTGGAAGACCTTTGCCATTGTTGAAGTGAGTCAGCCATTGGTGGAAACGGCTGGGCGCTTTGCCGAAGTCTTTGCCCTTCGCGGATACGACAGCGTGCAGCTCGCCGCAGCCCATGAGCTCCATGTCAACGCTGAACAGAGCGTTCTTTTTGCTTGCTACGACCGTCGCCTCAACCAAGCGGCCCAGCTCCTTCAGTTGGAGGTGTTGCTATGACAATCAGGGCTGATACACAGAGGGGGTGATATCACCCGATGCATGTATTCAGCGACACCTTCAGTGCAGCAATGAAGCTTTTTTATCTATTGATACTTATAAACTTGAGACAAAAAGATGCAGATCCTGCGCAACACAATCGGCTTAACCGTTGACGGTAGTTTGATGCGCCTGCATGTGGCCAGGCCGAGGCTGGAGGGTCGTTGGCCTGGAATCCTCTTCTACTCCGACATTTATCAGTTAGGGGATCCGATCAAGCGATTAGCTGATCGCCTTGCTGGCTACGGCTACGTGGTGGCTGCACCGGAAATCTTTCATCGCCTTGAACCGATCGGATCGGTCATCGAGCCGGATGACATAGGGCGCTTGCGGGGCAACAACAATGCCAGCAGAACCCTTGTATCTGATTACGACTCAGATTCCGCAGCCGTTCTCTCTTGGCTTGCTGCAGATCCCGGGGTTGATCAAGGGTGCCTGGGTGCCATCGGCTTCTGCATCGGCGGCCATCTCGCTTTCCGCGCTGCGCTAAGGCCGGAGGTTAAGTGCACTGCATGTGTGTACCCAACCGGTTTACAAGACGGCAAAGTTGGCCAGGGAATCGCTGATTCACTGCAGCGAGCCAGTTACATCCGAGGTGCCTTGCTCACGATCTTCGGCAGCCTTGATCCGCATGTTCCCTCCGAGGCACGTGAAACAATTTTGGCAACCCTGGCAGCTTTGCCGGATCTTCGCCATCGCACGCTTCTCTATGAAGCCAATCACACCTTTATGCGCGATGACGGTGAGCGCTGGGATCCCGAGTGTGCTGATCAAGCCTGGGCCCAACTGATCCAGTTTCTCCGTCAAGAGATAGGCTGAAACGTGCTGGTGATCGTTAAATTGCATTCATTAAGGCGAGTACCGTCCATACTGTTAGAGAGTTTATCTTGAACAAGACTATGTATAACGTTCTGTTTCTGTGCACAGGTAATTATTTCCGCAGTCGTTTCGCTGAGTACTGGTTTAATCGATGTATCAACTTGAGTTCTTTGCAAGGTAAGTGCATTTCAGCTTCTGCAGGACTAAACGTGTTTGCTGGTAATAGCAATGTTGGACCGATGGCTGCAGAAGCGATTGCTGCCCTTCGTGATCGCGGTCTTGACCTTGATTTTGCCGCACTACCACTGCCTCGTCAGGCGACAGAGGAGATCTTCCGGAGCGCAGATCTGATTGTGGCCGTTGATGCCCATGCCCACCAACCAATGGTTCGCGACAAATTTCCTGAGTGGGAGTTAAAAATTCAATTCTGGGAGATCAAGGATCTGGGAGAGGGTGGCTTGGCTCACGACCCTATTTCTTTGCTTGAAACTGCCGTTGAGGATCTGGTTGAGCAACTTGTTGCGCGTTTATCTACAGCGAATACATGAGATAGATCTGTGCAGTTGCAAAAACATCATTCGGCAACTGCTGGCGCAGGGCCTAACCCAGTTGGCCAGCAGCACCTTCACCCCATCACCTTCCTTGCTATTGAGTAATCAAGTATTTTTATTCCTCAGATCGCCGCGAGCTGGTAATGAACAACGAACATAACAGTCAAGTATCCAGAGGTGGGTGCCATCCATTTGTTAATTCCTTACGGACACACCAATATTCATAACGTTTTTAAGATGTTCTACCTGAGGAATCAAGTGCTGCCCAAGCAAATACTCGAGCACTCAGGTGGGCACCACGAGGCTTGGGAAGTGCTCAAGGATCTTGGTCTGTGTGTTTCAAGTGCCATCGGATCTCAATTTTAATTAGCTTATTCATAAACTAAGGCCATCAGAAACCTTCGCAGTCGGTACCGAAGGATCCTGGTTGTGATGTAAATACTCGGGCAAAACGGTTGGGTAACTGAGCTTGCTAAGCCCTCTGCATTTCGTATCTCTAACGGCGTTCGGCGATCCATTCATCGGGTTCTTGGCGGGGCTGTTCCCTGTTCCTATGGGAATAAATCCAAATTCATTCCACCCAAAACCTAGCAAGAGTATAAACAATTAATACAGCTTAATGCAATCAATAATAGCCTCATTAAGGTAATAATTAATTGATCAAAAAAAGTGAAAAGAGCAAAATATTTTATTCTTGCTTCTACATTTTTAGGTTTTACCATTGCTGGCAACATATCACATGCTCAAGATGCAGCTTTAACCAAGTGCATGAAAACTTATCTTGACCTTAAAGTATCACCAGATATGGCATTGAGTGAATGCCGTAAAATGAGCATGATGGATTGCGTTAAATCTCTAGCAGGCACTCCATACGTTGCATTTTCAATCAAGGAAGAAGATGGAAAGTTTCTAGTTGATGTTGGCAATGAAACAAGTAGATGGATGGAAGGAAAAACTTGGGACCAGATTGGGTGCTCAGCCTTTCAAAAAGGTCCTTACAGAAGACAAAGCGATAAATATGCAGGTATGTTTGGATCAGGAGAGCGATCCTATGAGTGGTTTAGGCAAGCATGGTGTGCTAAATCTCAGGTGCAACTGGAACAGCCATATAGTTTAGAAGAAGCTAAATTAAGATGTGAACTCGGTGTAGAGATTGCACCAAAAATGGTTGCACCAAAGCCTAATTAGAAAGTTTATTGGATAGCTAAGTATCCAGAGCTGGATGCCTTAAAACCGCAGGTGCTTGCAGTAGCAACACGCCATGGCGCATCCAACCTGAGGATCTATGGATCGATCGCCACGGGACGGGAGCACCCTGCCAGCGACCTCGATTTGCTGGTTGACCTGGCTGCAGAGCAGTCACTGCTGGGGTTGATTGGTTTGCGCCAAGACCTCGAGGACTTACTGGGCTGTTCGGTGGATGTCACCGAAGTGGAAACACTGCATTCGCTCATTCGCAAGCAGATCCTGGATCAGGCATTGAAACTTTGAATAAAGATCTTCTATACCTCGAAAGCATTCGCGACTGCTTGGAACGCATGCTTTTAACGCAATAATCACTGGAGCTATACCAGCCAAGTGGACATGAATTACCTGCATCCTCTAGTTAAATACAAATAAATATGGCATCTAATTGATCTCAAAAAGCAATACATCTGCCCCTTGCTCGCCAGCCTCTGCCTGTGGAAGATCTTCAGGATAGCTAAAACCTATACCATCCCCTTTGTTTAATAACCAAGGAATCTGCAGAGTGCCATCAATCATCTGCATCCAAATCTTTTTCTCGCCATCGATGCGTGTTGGCCAATCAATTTTTTGCTGAGAAACAAGCTTGTTTCGCCACAGCCTAACATTTTGATTTATAGCCATTGTGTCATGATTTTTATTGGGATCTAAAATACATGTCCATCCGCCGGAATAATCAAATAGTTTTTGCTCATAACTTGGTGGTGTTCCTTTTGTCTCTGGCACTATCCAAATCTGCAACAATCTACAAGAGGTATCAGATGCATTCTGCTCGCTATGGACCAAACCTCTTCCTGCACTCATTCTCTGCACTTCACCTGGGCGCAGCTGCTCGGTATTGCCCATGGAATCACTGTGCTGTAGCTCACCCTCAACCATGATGGTTATTATCTCCATATCTCGATGAGGATGCATGCCAAAGCCTCTTCTAGGGGAGACCGTATCGTCATTAATCACTAGTAGGGGACCGAAACCAACCCACTTTGGATCAAAGTGATTCCCAAATGAAAACGAATGCCAACTATCAAGCCAATCAATTTGAGTGTGAAATCTTTCTGAGGCTGGACGAATGACTGGCATTATGTTAGCCAAGAAATGAGGTAACGATAAGCGGATGTTTATGTGTCATCCGCCCTAATTGAAAATTATAGTGTAATAGATTCAGTAACAAATAGAAGCCGAGAAGCCAGAGTTGGGAGATGCGCGGAAGTCGCGTGCGTGGCTACAATGTGAGTACGTTTGAAGGCCGTGGCCATGGTTCGAGCGAAGCTGGTCAAAATCGGCAACTCGAGAGGGGTCCGTCTCGCCAAGCCGATGCTTGAGGTTGCGGGGCTGGCTGACGAAGTCGAGATCGAGGTAGCTCCAGGGGTTTTAACCATTAGGCCGTTGGCTCAACCGAGGGCTGGCTGGGCAGAGGCGGCGGCAGCGTTCCAGTCGGAGGGACTTATCGATGAGATGACCGCTACTCGGTTTGATGATGAAGAGTGGTCCTGGTGACTGAAGAACACGTCTCAAGAGGCGATATCTTCCTTGTCACGTTGAATCCAACTCGCGGATCTGAAATCAGAAAGACGAGGCCTTGTGTCATCGTTGCGCCGCTCACAACTGGCGGTCATCCATATCCTTTTCGAGTGCGTTGCACGTTTGATGGTAAAGACGGTCATGTTGTTGCTGATCAGCTGAGAGCTGTTGATAGGGAACCTCTCGTCAAGCATTTGGGGAGACTGTCGGACACTGCGCTCAATGAGCTGCTGGGTGTTCTTCAGGCGATGTTCGCTGTATAGAGGCTTGCTAAGAAACGTTCGCATTCACACGACGTGACCTGCTCAAACTAGGGGGCGAGGCCAAGGTTGTCCTCCGCCTGCTGCAGCGCCGCTGCGGTCCGATCAACCCCAGCCAGGAGGCCATGATTCGGGCTCTGCCCTTAGAGCAGCAGGAAGCACTAGCGAGCGCTAACCAACTGGCAGGGATAAACCCAGTGACAGAAGGCTTTTGGGCTGAGAATGCAGGACCTGATTGAAACGCCCCCTGAGTGATTCGAACACTCGACCGGCTGCTTAGAAGGCAGCTGCTCTATCCAGCTGAGCTAAGGGAGCAAATGCTGCTGAGAATCACAATTTCCCATCTTGCCAGCAACCCCCCTAGATTGGTGAGCTGCGGTGGATTCAGCTATGGCGGCATCACGGCTGAACAACAGCCAGAAGCAGGAGCTGGTGCAGCGCTACCAAGCTGGCGAAGCTTCTGCTGCCTTGGCTGAGGCCTTTGAATGCAGCACCAACACCGTTAGCCGCACTGTTAAAGCGGCGCTTGGCATTGAAGCCTATGCAGCCCTCAAGGAGCAACGGGCCAAGGGAACCGTGGCGATAAATCCAGAACCCATAAATCCCGAGCCAGAAAATCAAACCACTCAGAAAGTAGAAGAGGCCCCAGCGGTTTTAGCCCTGGATGATGCCGATGATTTTGCAACTAACCACAAGGAAGATTCTGAGAGCATTGATCTAGAGATTGAGCAAAATAACGACTTCTTTACCCTGCCGCTTCTTGCCGTAGAAGCTAATCTCAGCGACAGCAACCCTTGCGTTAGCAAGCCTTTGGTAACGAGTGAACTGCCAGTTAGTTTGTATTTATTAGTTGATCGTGAGGTGGAATTAAAAGGCACCCCGGTGAAGGAATTCAGTGAATTGGGCCGGGTGGCACCCCAGGAGGAAGATCTGCAGGCGATTGCCCTTTTTGTTAATCCACGCCAAGCCAAACGCCAATGCGGACGCAGCCAACGGGTAATCAAAGTGCCTGATTCAAGCCTTTTGGATCTCACCGCCCCCTATATCCTCGCCCAAGGCATCAGCCGCATTGTTCTAGAGGGTGCCCTTTATGCCATACCTGGCAGTGCTGGCTAACAACGGGCTTTATTCATCCTGATGGGGTGCCAATAATGCAGCACTGGTGCCACCGCTAAATACACCGCAAAGAATCGCTAACCCCACCACAAAACCCTGCGGTAAAGGCACTGTTTTGCCAATACCAAGGTTCACCACACTGCGCTCAGATAGGTTTTGGCTGCCAAGGCACAACATCAGTAGCAACACAAATGTGCCCACAATGCTGCTCAAAAACAAACGCATCCGCAGCAGCATCAATCTCTCCTTTTAGAACTCAGTTTGCCCTGTGTAGCAACCCATATAGGGCGCGTCGCTGTAAACCACTGCTTTGAGCTAGTTCCTTAGCTGCCTCTGATGCCGTTAGGCCACTGGCAACTAAGGCCGTTAATTCTTGGCGCAGCTGCGTTTCATCCCAGGGCACCACGGTTGCTTCTGCTGCTGCACCACCAAGCACCAAGGTGCATTCCCCCTGGGGTGCGCTAGCAAGGAAATGGGCAAGGGCACCAGCTAAATCAGGACCCACCTGCTCTTCATGGCGTTTAGTTAATTCCCGGGCCACCTGCACCGGCCGTTCAGGGCCGCAATATTCCACTAATTCCTGCAGCAGGCGCACCAAGCGATGGGGCGCTTCATAAAGCACTGTGGTGCGGCTTTCTTGGCTAATTGCCTCCAAGCGACTTTTGCGTTCACGGCCCTTTAGGGGCAAGAAACCTTCAAAACAAAAACGTCCACTTGGTAAGCCACTGCTCACTAATGCCGTAGTAGCGGCGCAGGGGCCCGGGATACACACCACCCGATGGCCAGCAGCCCTTGCAGCAGCCACCAATGCTTCACCTGGATCGCTGATGCCAGGCAAGCCAGCATCGCTCACTAATGCCAATGCTTCCCCTGCCCCTAATGCATCAAGCAAGGCGGGAATCCTTTGCTTTTGGTTGTGTTCATGGAAACTGAGCAGCGGCTTACTGATGCCAAAAAAATGCAGCAGTTGGCCGCTATGGCGTGTGTCTTCACAGGCGATCCGATCTACCCCCGCCAGCACCATTTGGGCCCTTGGCGATAGGTCGCCGCGGTGGCCGATGGGGGTGCCCACCAGATAGAGCACTCCCCCTTGGGGTTCGGGGCTCTCGGTCACAATGCCGTTGTGTTGTAACCCCATGATGCCCTTACCCGCGGGTGTGGAACTAGAGCCGCTGCTAGCGGCCTTAAAAAACTTGAGCTGGCAGGCGGCCGATATCTTGCTCGCCTATGCCCGTAAGCCGATGGAATTAAGCGTAGATAAGGGCGGTGAGGGGCCAGTAACAGCAGCAGATCTAGCCGTAAATAAGCTATTGCTTGATGGCCTAAATAGTGCCTTCCCCGCTGCCCCATGGGCCCTGTTAAGCGAGGAAACAGCAGCTGAGCAAGGCAGTCAAATTATTGAATCCAATGAATGGCTTTGGATCCTTGATCCCCTTGATGGCACAAAGGATTTTATTCAAGGAACAGGTGAATATGCCGTTCATTTAGCCCTAGTGCATCAGCAGCGCCCAGTGCTCGGTGTGGTGTTGTTGCCTGAAAAGCAAGAACTGTGGTTTGGCCTATTGCTAGATGAAAATTGCTCGGCCTGGTGCGAAAACCGCGCCGGCATAAAACAACAAGTTCAATTCAGTAAGCGCAAAGAATTGGCTGAATTGGTTTTAGTGGCAAGCCGTAACCATCGCGATCAACGCTTAGAGCAACTGCTGCTGCAATTAGAAATTGGCCGCAGCCTCACGGTGGGCAGTGTTGGCTGCAAGGTGGCTGCAATCCTGCGCGGTGATGCTGATATTTACGTGTCGTTATCGGCTAAAAGTGCACCAAAACATTGGGATATGGCAGCACCGGAGGCGGTATTGCTGGCAGCCGGTGGTGGTTTTAGCCATGCCGATGGCAAGCCGCTCACCTACACCAGCAGCAGTTTCCTGCAAGCTGGATGTTTAATTGCTAGCCATGGCATTAGTCACCCGCTCCTGTGTGAACGGGCAACAAAGGCAATGGCCAGCATCGACCCCGGTTTTCAGGTTTAGACGCAGCTAAACCTAAACCTCACCGATCGGCAGGATCACCGTTGGCTCGGGATCTGAACCATCTTGGGGTACACCACGCAGGCTCAAGTTGATGCGGCCGCGGTTATCAATTTCCCGCACTCGTACGGTTACCTGATCACCCACGTTCACCACATCTTCCACCTTCTCAACCCGTGATTCAGATAGTTGGGAGATGTGGATCATGCCTTCCTTGCCAGGCAGAATCTCAACAAAGGCACCGATTGGTATCACCCGGGTTACATGACCCTGGAATACCTCGCCTTCGCTGATGCGCCGGGTGAGCCCTTCGATGATCTTTTGGGCTTCCTCCGCCGCTGCACCATCGTGGCTGGCAACGGTAACGATGCCGGTGTCTTCAATGTCGATCTTGGTGTTGGTGCGCTCAGTGATCCCTTTAATCGTGCGACCACCAGGACCAATCACCGTGCCAATCAATTCGGGATCGATGCGGAAACTGAGCAACCGTGGTGCATGGGGCGACATAACATCGCGTGGTTTCTCGATCGCTTCAAGCATTTTGGCAAGGATATGAAGCCTGGCCGGCCGCGCTTGATTGATCGCCTTGGCGATGGTTGGCACATCAAGACCGGTGATCTTCATGTCCATCTGCAGGGCGGTGATCCCTTTTTCGGTTCCAGCAACTTTGAAATCCATATCACCAAGGAAATCTTCAATTCCTTGGATATCGGTGAGGATGCGAACCTCTTCCCCCTCCTTGATTAAGCCCATGGCAGCTCCACTAACTGGGGCCACTAGGGGCACACCAGCATCCATCAAAGCCAGGGTGCTGCCGCACACCGAACCCATGGAAGTGGAACCATTGGAGCTGAGGCATTCAGAAACCACCCGCAACACATAGGGGAAGGATTCTTTGCTTGGTAGCACTGGAATCAGTGCCCTTTCCGCCAGGGCGCCGTGGCCCACTTCCCTGCGGCCAGGGGAGCGCATCGGCTTGGTTTCACCGGTGGAATAAGGGGGGAAGTTGTAGTGGTGGAGATAGTGCTTTTCGTTAATTGGATTTAGATCATCCATCTCTTGGGCGTCGGAAGGGGTGCCCAAGGTGGCGGTGGAAAGCACCTGGGTGAGGCCCCGCTGGAATAGGCCAGAACCATGCACCCGTTTTGGTAAAACACTCACCGCGGCACTGATTTCCCGCACCTGGTCGAGCTCACGGCCATCTACCCGTTTGCCCTGTTCCAGGATTTGGGCCCGCATCATTGTTTTGGTGAGCGCCTTGAAGCTGTTAGCCATCAACTTGCTGCTGCTGCCAATGGCAGCCTTCACAGGATCGCTATCACCAAGGGCCGCAACCGCTTCAGCTGCTTTCGCTTTGATGGCATCTAGTTGGGCATCCCTTTCGCCTTTGCTCAGGCTGAATTGGGCAAGCACCTTGCCAATTTCCTTGGAGCATTGCTTGCTCAAGTAATTGGGAACGGTTTTATCTTCCTTCGGCTCTTCGCCCTTCACCTGCTCAATGCCCATGGCGGCGAGGATATCGCTTTGGTGGCGAATCAATTCACCAACTGCTTCGTAGCCGAAATCAATCGCCTCGATCATGTCTTGCTCAGGCAGTTGCCTGGCCCCTGCTTCCACCATCACCACCCCATCAGGGGTGCCAGCTACCACTAAATCAAGCTCAGAACGCTCAATTTCACGGAAGCTTGGATTAAGGATGAAATCATCACCGAGCAAACCCACCCTCACGGCCGCCATCGGGCCATGGAATGGAATCTTGGCGATCAAGGTGGCGAGGGAAGCGCCGGTTACGGCCAACACATCGGGTGGTACCCGTTCATCCAACGACAAACAGGTGGCAACGATCTGAAGGTCGTCCCGCAACCAATTTGGGAACAGGGGCCTGATTGGACGATCGATCAATCTGCAGGTGAGGATTGCCCGCTCAGGTGGGCGCGCCTCCCTGCGAAAGAAACTGCCCGGGATGCGACCAGCGGCATAGAGCCGCTCTTCGTAGTCGCAGGTGAGGGGTAGGAAATCGATGCCTTCGCGGGCATTGGCTCTGGTGGCTGTAACCAGCACCGAGGTGTCACCGCATTCAATGAGCACGCTGCCACCGGCTTGAGGGGCATAACGGCCCGTGGTCAGCCTGATCTCCCGTCCATCGAAGGAGATCGACCGAATTTCACCTTGCACTTGTTCTTATGTCCTGCTTGTCAGCTCTTATCTTTACATCTAGCCGGTAAGGCTGGGGCAAAAAAAAGTCGAGGTAGCTGTTGGCCACCTCGACAAAATTAGTTATGGCAGTGCTTTTAAAGCAAATTACCAGCTGGATTTAACCACCCCAGGCAGCAATCCCTTGTGGGCCCTTTCCCTTAGTTGGTTGCGGCAAAGGCCAAAATCGCGATAGAAACCACGGGGTTTGCCGGTGGCCCAACAACGGTTGCGTACCCGGTTAGGTGCGCTGTTACGGGGTAATTGTTGGATTTTGCGGTGGATATCCAGGCGCTCCATGGGGCCAGCGGCCTCCTGAAATTCCTGAAGCAAAGCAGCGCGCTTAGCAGCGAAGCGTTCCACAATTTTTTTGCGCTTCACATCCCGCGCAATCATCGACTTTTTCGCCATGCGGCTGCCTTTAAGGGGAAGGTTATTTAATCTAATAATTTAGCTGATCACTGGCCCTTGCTTAACGCAGCAGCAATTGCCTCACAAAGGCCAGCTGGCTGGTGTCTTTAACGATAAGAACGGCGCTTAAGCCGAGCAGCAGCAGCAGCCCTGATTGGGTAAAGGCCAACTGCAGCCGTTCTGGCAACGGTTTGCCCCGCAAGCCTTCAAGTAGTAACAGTAGAAATTGGCCACCATCCAGCATCGGTAGCGGTAAGGAATTAAGCACCGCCAGGTTCACCGAAATCAGTGCAGTGAACAGAAACAAGCTGCCGCCGCCCTGATGGGCGAGCTTTGCGCCCATCTCCACGATTTTTACCGGGCCCGAAATTTGAGGGGCGGTTTCACCAAAATTGGTGGCTAGGGCAACAAAGCCTGAAATGGTGCGGCGCAGGATTTGAACGAATTCAGTTTTGGCCTGCTGCAGGATTTCCAAGGGGTTGCTGGCCCGCCGGAACAGTTCGTTGCCATCAGGCTGCAATTGGGCGCCAATGCGGCCGCTGCCGCCCATATTTGCTGGCACCAATTCAAGCTTTTTGCTTTTGCCGTTGCGTTCTATGCCAAGCAATAAAGCTTGATTCGGTGAGGTTTTTACGGCATCAACCAATTGCTGCACCGCCTTGGTGCCAGCCCCAAGGGTTTTACCGCCCATCGCCACAACTAAATCACCTGCCTCAAGGCCAGCTTTAGCTGCCGCCCCATCCGGTTGCAGGGCTACCACCAAAACGCCGCTACCAGCGTTAAAACCAGCTGGTATGCCCACAACTATTCCCTGGGCGCATAGCACTGCCCAAGCCAAGAGCAGATTTGCCAGCACCCCTGCTGAAATCACAATTGCCCGTTGAAAAACGGAACGGTTTTTGAGTAGATCCGGATCTTTGGGATCAAAACCGCTATCGGGATCGTCGTCTGGGAAGGCCACATAACCACCCAAGGGAATTGCCCTCAAGGCAAATTGAATCCCGCGGCTGCGGCGCTCCAACAACACGGGGCCAAAACCAACATTGAAACTAGTTACGCGAATCCCTTGCCAAACGGCTGCAAAAAAATGCCCCGCTTCATGCACAACGATTAAAAGGGCAAGGATTGCCAGAGCAGAGAGAACACCCACTTATTTTTTGCCTAGGTGTATTTGATGATTCTGGCCGCTAGCAATCACATCTGTGCCCATGTAAGGAGCAAGTGCTACGGGCAATTTGATGCTGCCATCGCTTTGTTGGCCTGTTTCTAAAAGGGCTGCCATCGTGCGGCCCACGGCCAAACCACTGCCATTCAAAGTGTGCAAGAGGGCTGTGTTTTTTGCTTCTTTAAATCGGATGGCAGAACGCCTTGCCTGGAAATCTCCACAGTTGCTGCAGCTAGAAATTTCCCGATAGGCACCAGCACCCGGCAGCCACACCTCAAGGTCGTAGGTGCGGTTGGCGGAAAAGCCAATATCGCCGCTGCATAGTTCCATCACCCGATAGGGCAACTCAAGCGCCTGCAGCACCGCCTCTGCATCAGCCGTGAGCTGTTGATGGGCGTCGCTTGATTTTTCGGGATGGCAAAACCAATACAACTCAACTTTGTTGAATTGATGCAAACGGATCAGCCCGCGGGTATCACGGCCGTAGCTGCCGGCCTCCCGCCTAAAACAAGGGGTATATGCCACATATTTGATGGGCAGCTGTTCAGCCGGAATCACCTCATCGCGATGGAGCGAAGTGATTGGCACCTCCGAAGTGGGTGTTAGCCAGAGGTCGTCGTGGGCGCAGCGGAAACTTTCCTCGGCAAATTTGGGTAACTGGCCGGAACCGGTGAGGCTGGCGCTATTAACCAAAATGGGCGGTAACACCTCGCTGTAACCCTTGCGGCCGTGGAGGTCGAGCATGAAATTGATCAGCGCTCGCTCCAGCCGCGCCCCCATGCCTAGAAGGGTTACAAAGCGGCTTTGGGCAATCCGCACCGACCGTTCGGTTTCAAACAAACCAAGCCGTTCACCAATTTGCCAATGCTCCTCAAGGCCCGCTTCCTGGCGTGGATTTCCCCAGCGCTTGATCTCAATATTGCTGGCTTCATTTTTGCCATCTGGTGTTTGCGCTGATGGCAGGTTGGGCAGGGTTAGCAATTCATCCCTCACAGCCGCCTCGAGGAGCTTTTCCTCTTCCTCCAGGTGCGCCACCTGTTGTTTCAGCTTGTTGCCCTGATCCCGCATGGCTTGCAGCTCAGGGCTGCTGGGGGCAATGCCAGCTTTGATCTGCAAGCCCATCTCCTTGCCGATGCGATTGCCTTCGGCTTGGAGATTGCTGCGTTGCTCCTCAAGATCCCGCAGTTGCTTCGCCTTGGCTTGCAACTCGCTCAGATCAAGGCTTTTACCCCTGCGTTGCAGCTCACTTGCAATCAACTCCGGGTTGTCACGCAGCAGGCGCTGATCCAGCACGGGCCTATGGCAATTGCTTTGAGCCTACGGGCTGGGCTTAAGCCCTTATCAATCAGAGCACCTGCACCACTTCGCTCACTTCAGGAATCGCTTCCCGCAGCTTGCGTTCAATACCCATCTTGAGGGTCATGGTGCTGCTGGGGCAGGAACCACAAGCCCCCTGCAAACGCACCTTCACAATTGGTCCGTCGATTTCCACCACCTCCACATTGCCGCCGTCGGCCATCAAATAAGGACGCAGCTCATCAAGGGTGCGCTCCACATTCTCGAGGGTTAGGGCTTGAAGATCACTACTCATGGCTAAAGAAGGCATACATACACGAATCCTAGGTTCCTAAAGCAAACGGCGGCCCCATTTGGATGGGCCATCGAAAAACAGATGCGGTTTGCTTACTAGGATCTTGATATGACAGACGCCCCTGTTTCACGGATCCGCAATTTCTGCATCATTGCCCATATCGACCATGGCAAATCAACCCTGGCCGATCGGTTGCTGC
>Ga0247836_1006143_pt1 | contig 13545 bp, 7 predicted proteins | sample LaCruzMarch2015__4_FD_187116 | JGI IMG/M metagenome (GOLD analysis project Ga0247836, IMG submission 187116) | Freshwater microbial communities from meromictic Lake La Cruz, Castile-La Mancha, Spain - LaCruzMarch2015_14m | ecosystem: Environmental > Aquatic > Freshwater > Lake | place: Spain...
GACCTCTGGGGGGCGAAATTCCAACGCTCGTCGAGCTTCCGCCGATCCCGGCTCGCCGTTTGCCATCGTGGCCTTCACTGTGCCAGGCCGCTCGTGAGCCTCGCCCTCTTCGTGGCGGCAAGTTTTCAACTTGTCCGGGAGTTGACGAAGCCCCTTCCCACCGCCATCCATTCTCCCCACCGTTTTCGTGAAGCGACGCCGGGCCGGCAGAAGTCTCCTTCGCGGGGACTTTCGCCGTGGGGTGTATTGGTAGTGCCGACCTCTGGGGGGCGAAATTCCAACGCTCGTCGAGCTTCCGCCGATCCCGGCTCGCCGCCCCGCCCTCTTCGTGGCGGCAAGTTTTTAACTTGTCCGGGAGTTGACGAAGCCCCTTTCCACCGCCATCCATTCTCCCCACCGTTTTCGTGAAGCGCCGCCGGGCCGGCAGAAGTCTCCTTCGCGGGGACTTTCGCCGTGGGGTGTATTGGTAGTGCCGACCTCTGGGGGGCGAAATTCCAACGCTCGTCGAGCTTCCGCCGATCCCGGCTCGCCGCCCTTCCCTCTTCGTGGCGGCAAGTTTTCAACTTGTCCGGGCGTTGACGAAGCCGGTGCTGACGGGCTGCCGATCCTGTGGAGCTCGCCGTCAGGCAAAGAGCGGCCTGACCGGCTTGGCCGGCTCGACACCAGTGAGTTTCGAATCGAGTCCCTGGTACTCGACCGTAAACTTTCCGTGGTCGATGCCCAAAAGGTGAAGCATCGTGGCGTGCAGGTCGCGAACATGCACAACGTCCTCGACGGCGTTGTAACCGAAGTCGTCCGTGGCACCGTGGGTGATGCCTCCTTTGATGCCGCCGCCGGCGAGCACCATGCTGAAGCCCTTGATGTGATGATCGCGGCCGATGCCCTTGTCCTTGCCCTGTCCCATCGGCGTGCGGCCAAATTCACCGCCGATCAGGACGAGCGTCTCGTCAAGCATTCCCCGGCGTTCGAGGTCGATGAGCAGCGCTGCCGCCGCACGGTCGGTGGGCGGGCAGATCTCGTTCATGTAGGGCTCGATGCCGCCGTGGTGATCCCAGTCGCTGTGGTAGAGGTGCACGAAACGCACCCCGCGCTCGACGAGCCGGCGGGCCATCAGGCAATTGGTGCCGACGGTCGCCTTGCCCGGCTCCGCGCCGTACAGGGCGAGCGTCTCGGCGGACTCACCCGAGAGATCGGCGAGCTTCGGCACGCTCGTCTGCATGCGGAAGGCGAGTTCATATTGCTTCACGCGGGTCGCGATCTCGGGATCGGCGAGCGACACGAGCCGATGATTCTCCAAAGCCGCCACCGTGTCGATCAGGTCGCGTTGGTGGGCCGACGACACACCGGGCGGATTCTGCACGTAGTGCACCGGAGCCCCGGATGTCGCGAACTCGACGCCCTGAAACTGCCCCGGCAGAAAGCCCGAATGCCATTGCCTCGCCGCAATCGGCTGCGGATTGCGGCCCATCTTGCTCGTCATCACGATGAACCCGGGTAGGTCGTCGGCCTCGCTGCCGAGACCGTAGGTGACCCATGCCCCCATGCTGGGCCGGCCCGACAGGGCCGTGCCGCAGTTGATGAAGGTATGAGCCGGATCATGGTTGATCTGCTCGGTCACCATCGACCGCACGACCGCAAACCTGTCGGCGCGGCTGCCCAGCAGCGGAAAATAATCGCTCACCTCCGTCCCCGAACTGCCGTATCGTGAGAACGGCTTGCGGGGGCCGAGGCAGATGAGCTTCTGACCCTGCAGCTGTGCGATCGGCTGGCCGGCCGTGACGCTTTCGGGCATCGGCTGGCCGTCGAGCTTGGCGAGCATCGGTTTCGAGTCGAAGGTTTCCAGATGGCTCGGGCCGCCGGCAAGGCAGAGGAAGATCACCGCCTTGGCCCGCGGCGGATGATGGAGCGGATAGACCGCGCCCCGGTACTGTTCCGCCAGACCGGCGGCAGCGGGGGCGTTCGAGACCGCCGCGCCAAGCCCGTCTCGAGCCAGCAGACCAGAGAGCGCTGCTCCGCCGAGCGACAGGCCCGAGCGGGCGAGGAACGTGCGGCGCTGGATCGTGTCGAAGTCACTCATCGGTCGATCCTGGCTTTCCAGAGGCTGTTTTCAGGGCTGCGTTGCAGGAATGTTTTGCGGGATCGGGGGCGTCAGTAGCTCAAGCTCAGTATCTGGCTCTCAGTATCTGGCTATCGCCTCGTGGAGATTGAGCACGGCGCGGGCGGCCGAAGTCCAGGCGGCCAGTTCGGCTTCGTCCAACGACATGTCGCGGGGCGAGATACCAACGGAGAGCAGTTGGCCCGCCGCCTGCGGGTCGGCCTTGAACTCTTCGCGCCGCCGTGCGAGGAGGCCCTTCACGAGCGCGAGCTCGTTGGCGTCGGGTGCACGCGAGAGCGTCTGCCGCCAGAGGAACACGACCCGGTCGTCGTCTGTGGTGCCGCCCGTGGTGATCGCGAGTTCTGCAAGCTTTCTCGCCGCCTCAAGAAAGGTTGGATCGTTGAGCAGCACGAGCGCCGCTTTCGGTGTGTTCGACTTCATCCGCGCGGCGGTGCATTCCTCGCGGGTGGGGGCATCGAACGCCAGCAGTTGGGGATGAAGAAACATTCGCTGCCAGTGCACATACAGACCGCGACGCCACTGGCGGCCGTCCGCATCGACCTTGTATTCCCGCTGCGGGAAATTCAGGTGCCGGTAGTAGCCCGCGGGCTGGTAGGGATGGACGCTGGCGCCCCCGAGTTGTTCCACAAGCAGCCCACTGGCGAAGAGCGCCGTATCGCGGACGCCCTCAGCCGGCAGCCGCCAGCGGCCCTGCCGGGCGAGCAGGCGGTTGTCGGGATCGCGGGCCAGCAGCGCGTCGGTTGCGATCGACGACATCCGGTAGGCACGGCTCGTGACGATCGTGCGGATGAGCTTCCTCAGATCCCAGTCGGCGGCAAACTCTACCGCCAGCCGGTCGAGCAGTTCGGGATGATCCGGCAGTTCCCCTTGGCCACCGAAATCACCGGTGCTGCGGCAGAGGCCGGCACCGAAGAAGATCGCCCAGATGCGGTTGGCCATCACGCGCGCGGTGAACTCTCCCGCGCCGCCGGCCGCGACGGGTGTGACCAGCCAATGGGCGAGGTCGGCCCGCGTGCCACGGGACTTCGTGTCGAGCGAGCCGAGAAATGCTGGAATCGCCGGCTCAACGAGCGGGCCGGTCTCGTCCATCCAGTTGCCGCGTGGCAGGACGCGGACCTCGCGTGCCGCTTTCAGGGCCCGCGTGATCATCAGGGTGCGATCGAGCTTGTTTCGTTCAGACTTGAGTCTGTCGAGTTCGATCCGGCTGGCGACCATCTCGGCGGGCTCGGGTTCGAGGGGCTGGGCCCGCGGTGGCAGGATGAGCTGCGGGAGCTGGGTATCGAGCGAGTGGATTCGGGCGTCCAGGTCGGCCGCCTCCGCGCGGTCGAACGGTCCGACGACCGTGACCTCCGGATCACGCCGGGTCGGCAGGCCGTTCGTGCCGTTTTTGAAATGGCTCTCGTCGTCGACGTCGGCGAAGAAGGCCCCCAGTGTGTGAAAGTCCTTCGCGGTGTACGGATCGTATTTGTGGTCGTGGCACTGGGCGCAGCCCACGGTCGCCCCCATCCACACGCCCGACACGTTGCGGATCCTGTCGGCCTGGTAGATCGCGCGATACTCCTTCGCCTGAAGGCCACCCTCGTGGGTCGTCTGCAGCAGCCGGTTGTACGCACTCGCCAGCATCGGATCGTCGGCATGCTCGCCGCTCGCCGGACCGACGAGATCACCCGCCAGTTGCAGCATGGTGAACCGGTCGAAAGGCACATTGTCGAGCAAGGCCCTGATCACCCAGTCGCGGAAGGGGGAAACGTTGTGGTCCTGGTCGCCGTGGTAGCCGACGGTATCGGCGTAGCGGACGAGATCCAGCCACCAGGCGGCCAACCGCTCCGCATGCCGGGGCGATGCGAGGAGCCGGTCGAGCAAGTGCTCGTAACGGTCGGACCGGGAGTCGGCACGGTAGGCCTCGACCTCGGCTGACGACGGCGGGAGGCCCGTAAGATCGAACGTCAACCGTCGCACGAGCGTCACCGGATCGGCGTCGGCCGCTGGTTCGAGCCCTTCCGATTCGATCCGTCCGAGGATGAATGCGTCGATCCAGTTGGCCGGCCATGCGGTCTGCCTGATCGGCGGAGGGGCGTGGTTTCTTGGCGGGACGTAGGCCCAGTGTGGCGAATAGGGTGCCCCGGCCGCGATCCACCGGGCGAGTGTCTCCTTTTGGACACCCGAGAGCACGTGGTTGCTCTCCGGCGGCGGCATGATCGTGTCGGGATCGGTCTCATGCAGGCGGGCAATCAGTTCGCTTTCGTCTGGCCGCCCCGGCACGATGGCCCGTGCGCCCGAGTCGACTTCGGCGGTTGCCGCATCGCGGTCGTCGAGCCGGAGGCCGCCGCGGCGGTCGTGCTCGTCGGGGCCATGACAGGCAAAGCAGTTGTGGGACAGGATCGGCCGGATGTCCCGGGTGAAGTCGGGCGTTGTCTCCGCCCCGGAGACAGCAAGCGTCTCCCCCCAGAAGGAGAGGCAGCACCATGCCATCCCGGCCACCAAAGAAACCGGTATCCGACCCGCCACGCAAGCGGGCCTGAGGGCGGTCCTGACGGCAAACAATGCGGGAACGCCGTGGTGTGAAGGGGGCCTGCAGAGGTGTGGCATGGCTGCGGCATTCCAGAGGCACTGAGGCATGCAGGAGCAAATCAAACTGTCTTCCAGCCGACAAAGCTGAATTGTAGTCCGCATCCGGGCGGGGGGGCGCCGCAACTTTGCTCGTTGACGGTGCCAGCCTGGGCAACTAGATTCTGGCGAGTTTGCCGGGTAAATCCGGCGGCGTTTTGCCCCATGGCACCCAGACCCCGGTTTTTGCTCCGGTTTCGGGATGCCAACTCCCATTGCTCGACACGATAGCCCGCTTCCTCGCTACGCCCGCTTCCTCGCTACGAAAGGTTTCGACCAGCCAATGGCCACCACTCTCGGAAAGAAGTCCTCCAAGCCCGCGATCACCAAAAGCGGGAAGCAGAGCGGCAAGCCTGGCAAGATGATCTATTACTTCGGCGCGAAAAAATGCGACGGCGACGGCACGATGAAGGCTCTCCTCGGTGGCAAGGGGGCGAACCTCGCCCAGATGACCAAGATCGGCCTGCCGGTGCCCGCGGGCTTCACGATCACGACGCAGGTCTGCATCGATTACTACCACTCCGGCAAGAAGTTTCCCAAGGGACTCGAAGAGGAGATCGCTTCGTTCGTGAAACTCCTGGAAAAGGAGACCGGCAAGAAGTTCGGCGATGGGTCGAACGCGTTGCTGCTGAGCGTCCGGTCGGGTGCCCGGGACAGCATGCCGGGCATGATGGACACGATTCTGAACCTCGGCCTCAATGACGAGACTGTGAAGGGGCTGGCTGCGGCCACCGGCAACCCGCGTTTCGCCTACGACTCGTATCGGCGGTTCATCCAGATGTATGGGGACGTCGTGATGGGCGTGCAGAAACGGCACGAAAACGAGCACGACCCGTTCGAAGAAGTGATGGAGAAGCTGAAGCACGAGCTTCATGTTCACGACGATACCGACCTCACCGATGACCATCTCCGCGAGCTGATCAAGCGGTATCTGACACTGATCAAGCAGCGGACCGGCAAGGGTTTCCCGCAGGATCCGTTCACCCAGCTTCTGGGGGCCGTGGGCTCCGTGTTCGGCAGCTGGATGAACGAGCGGGCGATTCTCTACCGCCGCAAGTACAAGATCCCCGACGAGTGGGGCACGGCCGTCAACGTCCAGAGCATGGTGTTTGGCAACATGGGTGACGACTGCGCCACCGGCGTCGCGTTCACCCGCGATCCGGCCACCGGCGAAGACGTTTTCTACGGCGAATACCTCGTGAATGCCCAGGGCGAGGATGTGGTCGCCGGCGTGCGAACGCCCAAGCCCGTGGCCGAAATGGCACACGACACGATGTTCTCGGGAACCTACAAGCAGCTTGAGAAGGTCCGCGAGCGGCTGGAGAAAAAATTCGGTGACGTGCAGGACTTCGAGTTCACCGTCGAAAAGAAAAAGCTCTACATGCTGCAGACGCGGCACGGCAAGCGGACGGCACTCGCCTACGTGAAGATCGCGCACGACATGGTGAAGCAAAAGCTGATGACGCCCGAGCATGCCATCCAATCGGCCGATCCCGACGCCCTGTCGCAGCTCCTGGCCCCGATCTTCGACCGGGCGGACTATGCCGCCGCCAAGAAGTCCGGCCGGCTGCTCACAACCGGCCTTCCTGCCGGCCCGGGCGCGGCCACCGGCCAGCTCGTCTTCACCGCCGCCAAGGCGGAGCAGCTGGCCCATGCGGGCAAGAAGGTGGTGCTGGCACGGGTCGAGACGAGCCCCGAGGATCTCCGCGGCATGATCGCGGCTGAGGGCATTCTCACCAGCCGCGGTGGCGTCTCGAGCCATGCGGCGCTGGTGGCCCGCCAGATGGGCAAAGTATGCGTCGCGGGTGCCGGAGAGATTCAGATCGACTACGCCAAGGGCACGCTCACCTGTGCTGGTGAGAAGCTCAAGGAGGGGGATGCGATCTCGATCAACGGCAGCACAGGCGAGGTGTTTTCCGGTGCCATCAAGACCGCCGACAGCGAACTGTTGCAGGTGCTCATCGCCAACACGATGAAGCCCGAAAACTCGGACGTCTATCAGTATTATGCGTTCATCATGAAGCTGGCCGACAAGTACCGGAAACTCGGCCTGCGGACGAATGCCGACACGCCGGAGCAGGTCAGACACGCGATTGCGTTTGGTGCCGAAGGCATTGGCCTCACGCGGACCGAGCATATGTTTTTCGAGGGCGATCGCATCGATGCGATGCGGGAGATGATTCTGGCGGAGACCGAGGAGGCTCGCCGGGCTGCCCTGGGCAAACTCCTGCCCTACCAGCGTGATGACTTCGAGGGCATTTTCAGGGCGTTGGACGGCCGTCCCGCCACGATCCGGCTGCTCGATCCCCCGCTCCATGAGTTCGTGCCCCACGACGCCAAGGCGCAGGCCGACCTCGCCAAGAAGCTCAAGCTGTCGCCGGAGAAGGTTGCGACCCGGGTCGCTTCCCTCCACGAGTTCAACCCGATGCTCGGCCATCGGGGCTGCCGGCTGGGTATCAGCTACCCCGAAATCTCCGAGATGCAGGTCCGTGCGATCTTCGAGGCAGCTGCCAAGGTGCAGAAGTCTGGCGGCAAGGTGAAGCCGGAGATCATGATCCCGCTCGTCGGCTTCAAGAAGGAGTTCGACAACCAGGTGGAAATCGTGCACGCGGTGGCTGCGAAGGTGCAGAAGGAGACCGGCGAGAAGATCAAGTATCTCGTGGGCACGATGATCGAGATTCCCCGCGGAGCCCTGACCGCCGACGAGATCGCAGAGACGGCCGAGTTTTTCAGCTTCGGGACGAACGACCTGACGCAGACCTGCCTCGGCATGAGCCGCGACGATTCGGCCTCGTTCCTGCCGCACTACGCGGAACTGGGCATTGTGAAGGCAAATCCGTTTGCGTCGATCGACACGACCGGCGTGGGCCAGTTGATGCAGATCGCCGTGGAGCGAGGCCGCAAGACGCGGAAGGACATCAAACTGGGCATCTGCGGCGAGCACGGTGGCGAGCCCCACTCGGTGGTGTTCTGCCACCATCTTGGGCTCGACTACGTCAGCTGCTCGCCGTTCCGTCTGCCGGTCGCCCGGTTGGCTGCGGCCCAGGCCGCACTCGGCAAAACCTACTAGCCCGCTGTCCGCTCCTCGTGACCTCCCCCCGTGGCGGCAAGTTTGTAACTTGTCCGTGAGTTGACTCAGGCCCAATCAACGGTTGTCTACGAGCCCCGCCGGGCCGGCAGAAGTCTCCTTCGCGGGGACTTTCGCCGTGGGGTGTAGTGGTGGTGCTGACCCGGACAGGGCGAAATTCCAACGCTCTTTCGAGCTTCAGCCGATCCCGGCTCGCGGTCTTTTCCTCGTGACCCTCCTTGTGCCTCCCCCCGTGGCGGCAAGTTTGTAACGTGTCCGTGAGTTGACTCAGGGCCAATCAACCGTTGTCGACAAGCCCCGCCGGGCCGGCTGTACGCTTGTCGCCAAGGGTAGTTTCAGTTCTGCTCTCCGCATGCCGCTCTCGCCTGAAGCCCTGACACTAGCGCCCATTCTTGTGGTCGTTGTTGTGCTCTGGGTGACCGAAGCCCTGCCGCTGGCGGTCACGGCGCTGCTCGGCGCTGTGGCATGCGTGGTGGCGGGAGTGGCGCCGGCGAAGGAAGTGTTTCGGCCCTTTGCTGATCCCCTGATTTTTCTCTTCATCGGCTCGTTTCTGATCGCCGAGGCGATTCGGTTGCACCGCCTCGATCGCCGGCTGGCCTACGGCGTGCTCTCGGTGCCCTGGGTTGGCGAGCGGCCAACGCGGATTCTGGCGGCCGTGGCGTTCGTCTCGGTGCTCATCAGCAGCTTCATCTCCAATACGGTGACGGCGGCCATGATGATGGCGATCGTGACGGGCATCCTCGCCGCGGTGGAGGCCGCATCCCACGAGCATGGCACACCGCCAGCACCGACCTTCGCCACGAGCCTGTTTCTCTGCGTGGCCTTCGCGGCGTCGATCGGAGGGCTGGCCACGCCCATCGGCACGCCGCCGAACCTGATCGGTCTCGCGTTCATCCGCGATCAGGTAGGTGTGACCGTTTCTTTTCTGGGCTGGTGCGCGATCGGAATCCCGCTCGTGAGCGTGATGGCGACCGTGGCGGTCATTGTGCTCACGCGGATGTTTCCTGCGGGAGTCGAGCGACTCGAGGGCGTCGGCCGCTACGTGGCGGCCGAACGGAAACGGCTCGGCGTGTGGACGGTGGGGCAGAAATCGGTGGCCATCGCGTTTTCCATCACCGTGGGGCTCTGGGTGCTGCCAGGACTGCTGCTGGTCCTCCTGGGCCCGTCGCACCCGCTGTGCGTCTGGTTTGCCAGACGGCTTCCGGAGGGAGTTGTGGCCCTGATCGGTGCGATCATGCTTTTCCTGCTCCCCGGGGGCCGCGATGAGGAGGGACGCCACCGGCGGGCGCTCGTTTGGCGGGAGACCCGGATCGATTGGGACATTGTGCTGCTCTACGGTGGCGGAATGGCCTTGGGCGAGCTCTGTTTTTCCACCGGGCTCGCCGGGGCCATTGGTCAGTCGATCACCGGATGGATTCCCGGCGGTGCCTGGAGTGGCACGGTGCTCATCGCAGTGGCTACTGTCGTGGCCGTGGTGACGAGCGAATTCACGAGCAACACGGCCAGCGCGAACATGGTCGTGCCGGTGGTGATCGCGTTGGCCCGCGCCACGGATACCGACCCGGTCATGGCGGCGCTCGCGGCGACCTTCGCATCGAGCCTCGGCTTCATGATGCCGGTGAGCACGCCCTGCAATGCCATCGTCTACGGCTCCGGACGAGTGCCGCTGCGGGCGATGATGGCCAGTGGAGCGATCATCGACGTGGCCGGAGCGATCACCGTCACGGCCGGGATCCTGCTGGCATCGCGATTCTGACTGGTGAGCAGGATTCCGGCCCAGATTCCGGTCCAGATTCCGGTCCAGATTCCGGTCCAGATTCCGGTCCAGATTCCGGTCCAGGGAATCCCCTCGATACCGCGGTCCGGCCGGTGCAGGCATTCCGGCCGGACCGCGTCAGGGGGTCGTCTGCCACCGTCACGCAGGCGTCGCGGCGGGGGGCTTCGAGCGTTGCGGCAGGTGTCGGCTGCTGGTCACGCGGGCAAGGATGGGCCGCGCCCTAGAAGCCTCCCTCGATTGCCGCGCCACACTGCTGGCAGTGGGGCTGCACTGGCGGAACGGGCGACGGCAGGCGGCCCTCCCGACACAGGGCATGGAGCCTCGGCAGGCAGGGCGGCAGCGTCACGCAGCCGCTGTGCTTCAGCTGCAGTTGCTGGAAGGGGTGCGCCTGGTAGACGTTCGAGCCCCGGCAGCACGCCGACACCTCTCCGCACTGATTCCCCCGCACATTGCCATGCCATGGCGGCTGCTGCCATGACTGCTGTGGCTGTCCGGTCCTGCACCCGCAGTCTCCCGACCGGACGCCGGTCGCGGCCGATGGTAGCGGCGATTCGGTCACCACCGTTGTCGCCCCGGGCTGGATGTCGCTCAACTGGCCACCGTCGAACGTGCCACCCTCAAGCTGGGCCGCTGCAGCGACTCCGGGCGACGAGGAGGCTGCGAGGATGGCGATTGCAAACAGCAGTGGGCGGGCGATGCGCACGAAACAGGCTCCGAAAACGGCGTCCGAAAGACTCCAAACTCCACAGAGGAAGATTCGTCTTGGAAGGCAGGGCCGGATGAAGACCGGGCAAACAGGTGGGAGTATGACGCCTGGCGCAAAGATTCTGCCGATCGCTTGACACCGACCTGCATCCCGGTAGCATATGCAAAGGGTTTGCATGTGTTGGCAAGTGCCCGACGACCAACACCCCGTCCACACACATCATTTTCTTGTCTGTTTTCCCGTGGAGTAACGACCATGAACCGCTCTTCACCCGGATTCCCAGCCAGATTCCCAGTCGGACTTCCAGCTGGATTTCCAGCCCGTGTGCACAAGGTCCTGCCGACGGGCCTCCGGACTGGCTTTCAAAATGGCCTCCAGTCTGGCCTTCAGGCCGGCTTGCAGAGGGCTTTTACACTCGTCGAACTCCTGGTGGTGATCGCCATCATCGGTACGCTCGTCGGCCTTCTGTTGCCGGCCGTGCAATCCGCCCGGGAGGCGGCCCGCCGCACCCAGTGCACCAACAACCTCAAGCAGGTTGGCCTGGCCCTGCACAACTACCACGACGCCAACAAGAAGTTGCCGGAGGGCTGGCTCTGTGACCCGGCAGGCACGCCACCCGACAATGAGCATGCGGAAGAGGGGAGCGGCTGGGGCTGGGGTTCGCGGATTCTGCCTTTCATGGAGGAGGACGCCCTCTTCAGGCAGCACATCCAGCCGATCCTCAGGTCGGGCTCGATCGCCACGCTTGTGGCATCGACGCCGTCGGCCGTTCAGACGGTGATTCCAGGATTTCTCTGCCCGTCCGATGAGGCCGCCGGCAAGCCGACGTTTCAGCCCGGCGATGGGAGCGTCGCGGCCAACGACCATCTAAGCCCCGACCAGACGCCCGGCGGAACGACCTACTCGCGGACGAACTACGTGGGCATGTTCGGTTCGAACGGATGGGAGGATGAGCTTGACGAGACGCCACCCGAGTATGGCGAGCCCTACGAAGGCGACGGCATCTTCTTTGCCAATAGTCGGATGCCGTTCAGTCACGTCACCGATGGGCTGAGCAAGACCATCATGGTCGGCGAGCGGGACTCACGCGTGGGGGGCAGCCTCTGGATCGGCATGGCTGAAGGAATGGCCGAGCCGATCGGTCGTGCCGTGGCCCACGGCCATCATCCTCCGAATGGGAATGCCGACGAACAGCATTTTGGCGACATTTCGAGCCGACACCCGGGCGGTGCCAACGTTGTATTCGCCGACGGCCACTGCGAGTTTATCTCGGAAGGCGTTGAGCTGGATCTCTATCAGAAGATGTGCACACGGAAGACGCAATAGACCAGCTGCGTCCACTCAATGGGGCCCGCGAGGGGCTCAATCGAGCGCCACGTCGTCGACACGGTAGCCCTCGAGCGAATCCTTCGTGGCAATCACAATGATTCCTTCGTTGCCGTCACGATAGCCCCCGATGCCCACGAGCGGGCCGCCGTGGCGATAGCGGTCGACCACGCCGCCGTCCGCCCACGCAACCGTGACCGAACCGTCCGGGGCGGCTATGAGCCATTGCCGTCTCGGCGTACCGAGCAGATCGGCCCATGCCACCGGCTCGATCGGCCCGTCGCGGTGCACGCCGTCGGGCAGGTCAAATTCCCAGCAGTGTTCCGCGGCCGGCCCCAGCCCCACCGCCGTGTTCTTGCTAATGTTCGGGCTGGCCAGCCCCAAAAAGGCCCATCCGCCATTGGGGGCCACCGGCCCGCCAAAGAGCGAGTGGACCGGCGGGGACGCATTCCAACGCTGCTGCAATTGGCCGAGTATCGGCTCACTGGCCGGCAGGGTGTTGGTCCCGCTGCGGATCATCGTCACCGGTGCGAGCCGACCACGGCCGTCAACACAGACGACCCCCCGTGCCCTGCCCTCGTCCGGTATGCCCGGCACCGCATCGAGCACGGTGCCGACCGACTGCTCCTGCCAGAGTCGGCGGCCGTCGAGGCTGGCGACGTCCATACCAACGCTGCCGGAGTAGGCGACGGTGATCTCAGGCTCTCCATCATCGTTGAGATCGTCGAGGAAGGCGGTCCTGATCCCTTCGTGACGCGTGCTTTCCGAGTTGGGATACGCAGCATGCAACCGCCACGCCGCATCAAAAACAAAGACCTGCTGGTCCCCGCGGTGCCCCCCGAGCCACCAGCGTGTGCCGCTGGCGTCGACAGCCGTCCTCAGGAAGCCGATGGCGGCGTGCGGCGGAAGATCGAGTTCATGCCGGGCCAGTTCTCGGCCGTTGTGATCGAGCACGACAACGGTCCGCCAGCCGTCGAGGGCGACGATCCTGCTGCCGGCTGAAGTATCGAAGCAGACGACGTTGCCGGGCCTGGCGACCTCTCCTGCCCGCCAGGCTTGTACAAGCTTGAACCGGTCCGGCTGCCGGCGGGCCGCGATCTGTTGTGGAGGCAGTCGTTCCGCCACCTCTGCAGAGGCCTGCGGGTTTCTGTAGCCGCGGCTGATCGCGTCGAGCAGGCTGTCTGGATCGGCATGACAGACTGTCGGCAGCGTTGTCAACGGAATGACGACCAGAACAAGAGCCTGAACAAGACGCTGAAGCTGAGGAAGAACCGAAATACGAACCGGGCTGAATCGCGGCCTCCGAAACCACCTGGATGCAGTGTTCATGCAGGGATTATCGTGAAAATACCGCTGCCGCGGCCAGAGCATTCGCGGCCCTCTTCAGGGTATACGGCAGTCGGTACGATGATCCGCGAAAGGTCTGCCCACGGTGAAATGCATCACGCTTGCGTACGGCGCCGAAGAACCCCTTGTGCTGGAGGTGGACGACGATGCGCTCGTGGCCGATTGTCGCGGACCGGCAGGGGTGATCGGCGAGGCCGCCCGAACACTGGTCGCGGGGGCGGTCGCCGCGACGGCGCTCGGTCCGCCGCTGGAGTTGCATGTGGTGCCGGGCGACCGGGTCGTGATTGGTCTGGCTGGCGATGTGCCGCAGGCGGTCGAGGTCGTGACGGCCGTGGCCGAGCGGCTGATCGCTTCAGGTGTGGAGCCGGCTGATATCACCGTGCTGCACGCTCCCGCGCTCGATGGGGCATCCGCTGGGACATCGCCGCCGCTGGCTATCCCGCCGGAAATGGGCACGGTTGCCGTGTTTGATCCGACGGCCGAGCCACAGACCTCCTATGTTGACGCCGATGAGGCCGGTCGGCCGATCCATCTGGCACGGTTGCTCGTGGATGCCGACGTGGTCGTGGGTGTCGGGA